>Ga0137397_10001911_pt1 | contig 14540 bp, 4 predicted proteins | sample czorhiz116metaG_FD_106658 | JGI IMG/M metagenome (GOLD analysis project Ga0137397, IMG submission 106658) | Vadose zone soil microbial communities from Angelo Coast Range Reserve, California, USA - czorhiz1.16 metaG | ecosystem: Environmental > Terrestrial > Soil > Vadose zone | place: USA... | reverse complement strand
GGCGCCCGCCAGGAGGGCCGAGAACGAGGCGACGAGGCCGGTGACGGAGAAATCGAACGGCCCTTCGAGCTTGAGACAGCGCCATCCTGCTGCGCAGACGACTCCCGCGGGAACGGCCGGCTCGGGGCAGATGACCGACATCTCGTCGGCCGTGCGCGTGATCGAGACGAACGGACCGGTCAGGGCCCAGGCGGGGACCGGCGCCCCGCTCTCCAGGCGGCACACGGCGAGGGTTGCCGGCAGGAGAGTGAACGTCAGCGACGATGCGTCCACGTCCCTACAGGATGAACAGCGGCGCCAGGACCAGGGTGATCGTCGACAGCAGCTTGATCAGGACGTGCAGCGACGGTCCGGCGGTGTCCTTGAAGGGATCGCCCACCGTGTCGCCGACGACCGCCGCCTTGTGCGGCTCCGATCCTTTCCCGACAACCTGGCCGTCCACCTTGAACAGCCCCGACTCGATGTACTTCTTGGCGTTGTCCCATGCGCCGCCGCCGTTGTTCATGACCGTGGCCATCAGAATCCCGGCGATGGTTCCGACCATGAGAAGGGCGGCCACGGACTCGGCGCCGATCTGGCCGTAGTTGGACAGATACTTGAAGCTGAAGCCGACGACGACCGGGGTGAGCACCGCCAGGAGTCCGGGCAGCACCATCTCCTTGAGCGCCGACACCGTGACGATGTCGACGCATCTGGCGTAGTCCGGCTTGGAGGTCCCCTTCATGATCCCCGGGTTCGCCTTGAACTGCCGGCGCACCTCGGTGATCACGACCTGCGCCGCCTTCCCGACCGCCTTGATCGCCAGGGCCGAGAAAACGAAGACCAGGGTGGCGCCCAGGAGGCCGCCGACGAACACCGGCACGCGCGTCAGGTTGACGCCCATCTCCCTCCCTGTGATCTTCATGACCTCGTCCAGGTAGGCGCGGAACAGCAGGAACGCGGCCAGGGCCGCCGAGCCGATGGCGTATCCCTTGGTCAGAGCCTTCGTGGTATTGCCCACGGCGTCGAGGCGGTCGGTCTTCTGGCGGATCGCTTCCGGCTGCTTCGACATCTCGATGATGCCGCCGGCGTTGTCGGTGATGGGGCCGAACGTGTCCATCGCCAGGATGTAGGCGCAGGGGGCCAGCATCCCCATGGTCGCGATCGCCGTGCCGTACAGCCCCGCACCGGGCATGTCGCCGAGCGCCTGCTTGCCGCACCAGTAGGAGCCCAGGAGGGCCGCCGACACCGTAAGGACCGGAAGACCGGTGCACTCGAAGCCGACCGCCAGGCCGCTGATGATGTTCGTGGCCGGTCCCGTGCGCGACGCCTCGGCGATCTCGCGCACCGGCCGATAGCGGTACTCGGTGTAGTACTGCGTGATCAGCACGAAGGCGAAGGCGGTCAGGATCCCGATGATGCCGGCGCCGAGCAGGTACCCCTGGTGCAGCGTCCCGCCGTACGCGCCGACCGGACGGAGCAGCAGGTAGACCGCCGCGGCGAAACCGACCATGGCGATGCCGGTCGTCACCATGTAGCCGCGATTGAGCGCCCGCATCGGGTCCTCGTCCTCGCGGCAGCGCACCGTGAACACGCCGACGATCGTGGCGATGAGACCGAAGGCGCGGGCCAGCAGCGGGAACAGGATGCCGCCCAGACCGAAGACCGGATAGAGCGCGATCCCGAGGATCATCGCCCCGACGTTCTCCGCCGCCGTCGATTCGAACAGGTCGGCGCCGCGGCCGGCGCAGTCCCCGACGTTGTCCCCGACGAGGTCGGCGATCACCGCGGGGTTGCGCGGATCGTCCTCGGGGATGCCGGCCTCGACCTTTCCGACCAGGTCGGCCCCCACGTCGGCCGCCTTGGTGTAGATGCCGCCGCCGAGCTGGGCGAACAGCGCCACGAACGAGGCCCCGAACCCGAACCCGACGATCTGCAACGGCACGTGGCGGTAGTCCTGCATCCCCCCGAACAGGTAGAAGAGTCCGCCGACGCCCAGGAGGCTCATGGAAACCACCGACAGCCCGCTCACGGCGCCGGCGCGAAGGGCGAGCTGCAGCGCCTTGTTGAGACTGGTCATGGCGGCCGAGGCGGTGCGGATGTTGGCGCGGATCGACACGAACATGCCGATGTAGCCGGCGATCGCCGAGCAGAGCGCCCCGGTGACGAACGACAGGGTGATCCTCCAGGCGGTCCCGGCCCCCATCTCTGCGATGTTCTTGACGTCGCGATTGACGAAGTAGAACGCGAAGATCATCGCCGCGGCGACCACGGCGAGAACAGCGATAGTGCGGTACTGTCTCCTCAGGAAGGCCTCGGCCCCCTCCCGGATGGCGTCCGAGATCACACGCATCTCCGGCTTCCCGGTGTCGGCCGACAGAACGTGCCTCGCCAGGAAGGCGGCGACCACCAACGACAGCACGCTGATCGCCAGGACCAGCGGCAGAACGATACCGACGTCCATGCACTCCTCCTCAATCCATAGTCGGGCCGGGTCGGATTCGGGACGCGCTTCGGAACGGACTCGTCGGGGGCAGCGAGCGCCCCGCGGACGCGGGAGACTATCCTTCCTGCCCCGCTCGCGTCAAGCGAACCGCTGGCGGGGAGACCTTCCCGGCGGGGGGTGGCGTGCCGCACCGCGGCTCGACGAGGGGCACGCGTGCGTGTTGCGCTGGGGGCTGAGTTGGGCTAGGCTTCGCGCGCTTCTGTTTCGCTCCACCTCGGCACACAAGCGCGGGTCAGATGACACAGCCGGCCGTCCTGGTCGAAGACAGGTCCACCGGGTTCCTGCGGGAGCTCGGGCTTCTCGACTCGACGATGATCGTCGCCGGGTCGATGATCGGCTCGGGGATCTTCATCGTCTCGGCCGACATCGCCCGCCAGGTCGGCTCGGCGGGCGGCCTCATCCTGACCTGGGTCATCACCGGGCTCCTGACCATCACCGCGGCCCTGTCGTACGGCGAGTTGGCGGCGATGATGCCGGCGGCCGGCGGGCAGTACGTTTATCTCAGAGAGGCGTACTCGCCGCTGTGGGGCTTCCTGTACGGCTGGACCCTCTTCCTGGTCATCCAGAGCGGCACCATCGCCGCGGTCGCGGTCGGCTTCGCGCGCTATCTCGGCGTGCTGATCCCCTGGATCTCTCCGACGGCCTGGATCGTCCCGCCGATCAACATCTCGTCCGGCTATGCGCTGAGCCTGTCGCGCCAGCAGCTGATCGGGGTGTTGATGATCGTTCTCCTGACCTGGATCAACACGCGCGGTCTCAAGATAGGAAAACTCATCCAGAATGTCTTCACGTCGGCGAAGACCCTGTCGCTGGCCCTTCTTATCATCGTCGGAGTCATCATCGGGCGGAACGCCGAGGTGGTCGCCGCCAACTTCGCGTCCGCCTTCACGCCGCATGACGCGGAGCTGATCCGGCCCGACCTTTCCTTCATGCCGGTGGTGTCGGTGGCGAGCGGCCTGCTCGGCCTGATCGTGGCGTTCTCCGTCGCGCAGGTCGGGTCGCTGTTCTCGGCGGACGCCTGGAACAACATCACGTTCACGGCCGGAGAAGTGAAGGACCCGCGGCGGAACATCCCCCTGTCCCTGGCGCTCGGCACCGGTCTCGTGATGACGCTGTACATCCTGGCGAGCGTCGCCTACTGCAGCGTCCTGCCGCTCGCGGGCATCCAGCACGCGCCCGACGACCGGGTGGCGACCGCCGCCCTGCAGGCGATCTTCGGAGGGGTCGGCGCCGCCATCATGGCGGTCGCGATCGTCATCTCGACCTTCGGCTGCAACAACGGTCTGATCCTGTCCGGTGCCCGCGTGGTCTACGCCATGGCGCGCGACGGACTGTTCTTCCGGAAGACCGGAACCCTGAACGAACGGCACGTCCCGGGGAAGGCGCTGGTCATCCAGGGGATCTGGACCGCCCTCCTGGTCCTGCCACGCACGCGCCTGCGCGACGCCGCCGGGGAGCCGATCCTTGATCCTGTGACCGGTCTCGGCACGTACGGAAATCTGTACAGCAACCTGCTCGACTATGTGATCTTCGCGGCGCTGGCCTTCTACGTCCTCACCATCGCCGGAATCTTCGTCCTGCGCAGGAAACGCCCCGACGCCGAGCGTCCCTACCGCGCCTGGGGGTACCCGGTCGTGCCGGTCCTCTATATGGCGACGGCGACCCTCATCCTCCTTGTCCTTATTACTTACAGGACCCAGACCACCTGGCCGGGGCTCGTCATCATGCTCACCGGCGTGCCGGTCTATCTCGCCTGGCGCGCCTTGAGCCCCGCAGGGAAGGGGACCCCGGCCCCGTAGCGCCCCTCGCTTCTCGGTGGAATACCCTAATTGACAGCGCCGGTACTTGGGGGTATGTAAAAGGTCGTTCTCGCCGCCGAACTGCCCCTAACCTGAGGGTTTCACCATGCGCAGAGCACCCCGTGGGGGGATGCCGTTCGGAGGCATGGCTCTCCTCCTGGCGGAATGCGTCTCGGTTGCGTTCCTCTGTCTGCTGGCAAGCAGCATCCTTCTACGGCCCTCGATCGGACCGATGTGGGCCGCGAATCCGCACGGCGGGACATCGGCGGACTCCGGCGAAGACGAAACCGGCCGCATGCTCGAACGGCTGGACGCGATGGAATCGGCCCGCCTCGTCGTGCCGGCCGCGTTTCCTCGACCCGAAGAGTTCTCTCCGTTCGGAAAGGCGTTCAAGGACGGACCGGTCCGCGTCCCTGGTGACGCCCGCGGACACTTGCGGCTCAACCTCGGCGACCTGGATCCGAGGAATCCGGAGGCTTTCCTCGCGATCCTGCCCGCGGAGCTCCGTCTGGGAGAGAAGGAGAGGATCGGCCTGGGTCCGAAGGGGACCCTGGCCCACGGTCTGAACTACGCGATGCTTTCTCCGCAGGCGGCGTCCTCGAAGCCGCTGGACTCGATCCTCGAGGGGATCCGCGAATCGGCGCGTATCATCGGGTACCTGCCCAACGCCACGCTCCTGGTCTACACGGATTCGAACGGGCTCGGGCGCCTGCGCCAGGACCCGGACGTCGCCTTCTTCCTGGCGATGCCTCCGGGAGACAAGATAGCGATCGACACCGCCAGGCGGCCGCTCATCGAGAAGGCCCGCGCCCTCGACCCGAATCTGCTGCTCGAGGTGGCCCTGGTGCCGGGAAGCGACGCCGCATCGGTCCGTGATGCGCTGACACGTATCCCCGGTGTCGTGGACGTGGCCGACTACGGACCGGACGGGTCATCGTTCCTGGTGCGGGCCGACTACCGATCCCTCGGCAGGCTCGCCCGGATCCCCGAGATCCTGCACATCCAGGAAAGCCTGGAAATGATGACCCTCAATGCCAAGAACGTCCCCGCGGTCCAGGCGGGGTCGGCCCAGGAGACGAACCAGGCGAGGCCGTTCGACGATATCGGCGTCGACGGTGGCGGGATCGACACCAACAACGACGGCCAGCGGATCAACGACGGCTCGGACACCGTGCCGCCGCAGATCGTCGGAGTCCTGGACAACGGGATCAGCGCCGATACCCCGAGCTTCTCCCAGACGGCCACGCAGGTGAACGTGCCCGGTCACATCATCGGCCCGGCGCACCGGAAGATCCACTCGATCATCAACGTGCGAGACACCGGCAACGACTGCGACGGGACCTTGGACGGAGCCGGCAGCCACGGAAACGTCGTGGCCTCGGTCATCGCCGCCTGGCCGACCGGCGTCGGCGTGTTCGCCAGCCGATCCGGTATCGACGGCGCGGGCCGGGCGCGCAACGTCGACCTGGACGGCGTTGCACGCGGCGCGCGCATCATCGTCTCGGACATCGCCGACAGGAGCCGCTGCAACATCAACTCCCTGGTAGAGCGGGGCGGCAACGTCGATCCCGGCAGCCTGGCTGACCGCATGGCCGAGCTCATTTGTCCCAGGAGCGGCGGCACGGGGGCCTGTCTCGGTATCACCGGCGGCGGCACCGAGGTGCACCTGGCGGTGGCGCCGTTCGGAGCCCCCGACAACTTTTCGACGATGCAGTTTCAGGGAAGCGACGGCACCTATCCACAGCAGTCGGCCGACCTCGACACCTTCCTGTACAACAACCGCGACTTCCTGGTCGTCTCGCCGGCCGGCAACAGCGGGACGCTGATCAGCTCCAGCCGTGTCGACTCCTGGACTCCGCGGGTGATCCCCGATCTGTTCGACGGGACCGACACAGACGACTGCATACCGGCTCCGGCCGGCTCATGCGACCCCGCCGCCTTTACTCGCAGGAACGTTCAGATCCCTCCCCCCGCGACCGCCAAGAACGTCGTCGTCGTGGGAGCCACACGCTCCGACGAGTCCAGCTTCTTCAAGGATTTCGACAATCTGGCCAACATGGCGACCTATTCGTCGCGCGGCCCGGCGTCGCGCGAGTCGTTGAGGATGGCCCCGATCGTCGATGCGCCCTGCTGCGACCTGGGTCCCGGAGTCATGGATTTTTCGTCGGTGGCCGTCTTCCGCAGCCGCGACGACGACAACCTGGCCCCGGTCGACGCCCAGGTCGACGAGGGGAACTTCGGCTCGTCCTACTCGGCCGCCGCCGTCACGGGGGCCGCGGCCATCGTGCGCGACTACTTCGCCCAGGGAATGTATCCGGGCGAAGACCGGGCCCCGGCGAACCGGGTCCCGAACATCTCCGGCGCCCTGGTGAAGGCCGCGCTCGTCGCCTCGGCCCGGTTCACGACCAACATCCGGACCCCGGGCGAAGGCAACAAGACAACCCCCGACAAAATCTTGCGGCGGACCCGGGCCACCGACCTCGGAACGATCAACGGTTTCTCGATCGGGATCATGGGAAACAGCGAGCAGGGGTACGGCCGCGTCGTCCTGACGAACGTCCTGCCGCTGCCCGACTGGCCGGACGCCTTCCGTCTCGGGGGGGTCGATCCCGACAACGGCATCAGATGGACCGCCGGCAACACGCCGCCGGGACCTTCGCACTGGGAGCACCCGGCGCAGGGTCTCCTGGTCTGGGACGACATCGCCACGGCCGAGCCGGCGATCGACAATACGCACGTCTCGCAGACGCACACTTTCCGTGTGGCCAGCCCAGTGGTCGTTGGAGCCGCCGGCGCCGGGCTGGCCGTCGCCAGGGGACAGCTGCGCGTCGCCCTCGCCTGGACCGATCCCCCATCCCTGCCGGGCGGCGGCGGACCGCTGGTGAACGATCTCGACCTCGTGCTCGAGGGACCGGGGCCCGACAACTGTCTGTTCGACGGCGACGTCCGACCGGACGGGGTCGCCTGCGCCGCCGCGACGTGCGGTGCGGGAGGGTGCGCGTACGACAACCAATTCTACGATGGCAACAGCTACGGCAACACCCGGAATCCGTTCGTGGACCAGTGGTCGAGGGTGCGTCTCCAGGGGCAACCCGAGATCCACGACAAGCGGAATCCTCAGGAAGCGATCCACCTGAGCTTCGACCGCAACAACGACACGAGCCCGGCTGATTCGCAGATTCTCCTCGGCACCTGGAGGGTCACCGTCAAGAGAGGTCTGGGAGGAGCGGTGCCGGGGCAGATCGCGATCGCCGGTCCCAACGAAGACCTCAACGGCAACCGCCGCCTGGACGCAGGCGAGGACACGAACGCCAACGGCCTTCTGGACCTGGGGGGCCAGACGTACGCCCTTCTCGTCGCCGGCCCGGTGTTCCTGGCCGAAGCCGCGCCGTCACGCGGCCCGTCCAGTTTCCCGCAGAGCTCGGTCTCCCTCGACAAGTTCAAGTATTCGTGCGAGGACGCGGCGGTCGCGACGATCTTCGATTCGACGCCCGGAGCGGGCGCCGCCCGGTCGACCGGCTTCGCCACGTTCACCGTGAGGAACGCGGCCGGTGCCGTCGTCGACACCGAGACCGGTGTGGCCTTCACGGGAGGCACGTTCGCCGGCACTACGACGTCGTCTTCGTTGCCGGTGCGCTCCGTACCCTCGCCCGCCCCGAACAACGGCATCCTCGAGGCGGACACCGGAATGCAGCTCGTCGTGACCTACGCCCCGGCCGGCCAGGCCCCGGTCACCGCTTCGAGCAAGGTGGACTGCTCGCCCAATTTCGTCCCGGGTTACTTCACGATGCGGGGCAACCACGCGATCGGTCCGCAGACCGCCGTCGGCGGCGGCTGCGACAACGACGACAATCTCGACGCGGGCGAGGTCGTCACTTATGGCGTCGCCCTGACCAACCGCGGGCGCGACTGGCCCGGGGACAGGTCGGACGATTACCACGACGTCGTCGCCACGCTGACCCCCTCCGGGACCGGCGCCGCGGCGATCACCGTCATCGACTCGCCGAAGAGCCTCGGCCGCATCCCGCCCGGCCAGACGCAGGCGGCGTACTTCCACGTCTCGGTCAATGCCGCGGCCGCCAACTCCCTGGCCATCCCCAACCGCCAGGTGACCATGACCCTGACCCTCGACTCGCTGAACAAGGGGCGTCGCATCAGCCAGCAATCGTACGCGTTCACGAACGTCATCAACGCCGATCGCGAGACGCTGCATTACTCGACCGATTTCCCGGCGGGCGGGCGCCAGGTGCGCGACCTGAACCGCAACCTGGCGATCGATCGTCCCGATGTCATAGATCCCACGAGACTGTTCATCCTGCCGGACGAGGACGTCGTCTTCTCGTCCCTGTTCACGACGATCGGCCCGGGAAGCCCCATCGTCAGCAACAGGTGCGGGGAAGATCTGAATTGCAACGGGATCCTGGATCCGAACGAAGCCGACATCATCCCGGACGGGATTCTGGACCAGGGCATTCTAGCCTCCTCCACCGGGCCGTCGGCCGGCGACAAGGTTCCGTGGAACTTCGACAACAACAATGGCGGGTGGGTCTCCATCCGCCACCCGCAGAGCAACGTGGCCAACATCAGCCCGAATCCGATGTGGGAGTACAGGACCTCCGGTGTGTGCGGCTTCCAGACCTCCGGCGGGCTGAACAAGTACGGCATCTGGCACACTGGCGACGGCGACCCGAACACGCCCCCCGCAGGCGCCTCCTTCTGCGACAACTACGTCATTCCGAACTCCACGACGACCGAGAACAGGGTCGAGATCGCCTTCGATGTGCTGCAGTCTCCCATCATCGCCAAGGTCAACCAGCTCCCCGACGCGCGCGGCTTCCTCTACGGCGTTGAATTCCAGCGCCTGGGGGTGAACGTCAACGACGAGGTCTGGGACGCCGGCTACACCGGGATGGGGATGAACATCGACAACGACCTGGACAACGACACCGGCAACAGCTTCTTCGGCCAGGAGATGGACGACTACTACGCCCGTTACGGCGGCTGGCCGTACGGCACCATTTTCAACCTTGCCGCCGCGAACGGCTTCGGGTACGGCGGGATCGAGCCCCTCAGCTACTTCCCGTACCAGAGGACGTTCGGCCCCTTGATTGATCCGAATGGTGGCAGCCCTTACGATGGCGGGGGGGAGAGCGGCTTCACCGGGTACGTCTCTGCGACGAACGGTGGCGTTACCCGCAGTTCTCCCATCCCGCCGGCCCCTCCCGACTACTTGAAGTTCCCTCTGCCGGGCGCCACCGTCCCTGGAGTCTGCGAAGGCGGCCTGGACCCGGGCGCTCCGTGCCAATCGAACGCGGACTGCTCCGGCGGCAACACCTGCACGCTCGAGGGGATCACGATCGCCGGACCGGTGCGGAATTTCGAGGGGACGCTCAACGGCTTCGAGGGCGGGTTCGCGAGCGAAACACGGGTCGGCACCACGGCGCCCGAATCCGGTAACTCGGGGAAGATCCTCGTTTCAGGTCCGGCCGGTAACCGCTGGGGGATCGCCTTCGGCTTCTGGAGCATCGAATCGCTGTCGCTGGCCAGGGACTACGGGTTCGGCATCGATGACGTGGTCTTCGAGTGGGACGAGTTCCACCCGAAGGACGAGTCGGCCTTCGTCCCGGCCCACACGCCGGCCTGCAGCCGGTTTGGAACGCCGGGGAATCCCGCCGGCGGTCAGTGCGCCACGATCACCGTCGACCGCACCAGCCTGTACGAGTGCGAAGAGTCGGTCGAGGTCACCGTGGACGACCCGAAGCTGCCAGCCGGACAGCCCGGTTGCCCCGGTGGGAATTGCGTCCAGGTCATGATCGTCACGGACAGCGATGCCGACATCTTCTCCACGTCCCGGTTCAGCGTTCTGAAGCCGAATGCCAAGCGGTACACGCTGCCGGCGGTCGAGGGACAGCCCGGTCTGTACAGGGGCAGCGTCACGTTCTCGGGAACGTCCAACTCGCCCAACAACGTCTTCGCCCAGGCGGGCACTGACCAGCAGTTCATCGTCTACTACCTCGACCCGAACTGCGACGGCGACGGTGACGGTCAGGCGGGGGAAGCCCTGTTCGACAACCTGGACGGTGACGGCGTCAACTCCGCGGCAGACAACTGTGCTCTGATCTACAACCCCACGCAGGCGGACGCCGATGGCGACGGCATCGGCGACCTGTGCGACAACTGCGTGAGCATCGCCAACCCCGGCCAGCAGGACGCCGATGCGGATGGCGTGGGGGACGCGTGCGATTTCGACGACCTGGACGGCGACGGTGTCGCGAACAAAGTGGACGACTGTCCCGACGTCTACAATCCCAGCCAGGCCGGTATCTGCTCGGGAGGGTCAACTCCTGGAGCGAACTGCCTGGCGGACGCTGGCTGTGCGGGAGGCGGTACCTGCCGCGGCTTCGCGTGCTCGAGCGGTACGCAGGACCTGGACGGCGACGGGCGGATGGACAACGCCGACAACTGCGTCCTGACGCCTAACTTCAACGGGCTGCCCGCCGCGGAAAGGCAGAGGGACTCGGATGGGGACGGCCTCGGCGACGCCTGCGACGGCGACTGCGCGGGCATCACCGTCGTGCACCTCTGCAGCAACGCCCCGGCCACCTCCTGCGCCAGCAGCGTGGACTGCCCCGCCGGCGGCACGTGCCAGACCGCCGTCCGCCACACGCCGTCGTCGACCGCCTGCTCGCCTGTCGATGACGACGCGGACGTCGACGGGGTGCCCGACACTGTGGACGACTGCCCCGACATCGCCAACCCGGCGATCATTCCGGGCACGTTCCGGCAGCTCGACAGCGACCGCGACGGTCTGGGGGATGCCTGCGACCCGGCCGGGTCCCTGGACGATGATTTCGACGGCATCCCGGACGACCTGGTCACCTTCGCCGGCACCGTCGCCTGCCAGAGTGCACCCTTGGGGAATCTCTCGGTCCTGCACGTGAGCTATCAGGATATCGACGGCGACCACGATCTCTTCCCCGACCCGGGGGAGACCGGGCTGGTGCAGGTCCGCATCCAGAACAACGGGGCCGCCCTCACCGGCGCCTCCTTCGTCCTGTCCTCCTCCGACCCGAACGTCGATTGCATCACCTTCCCGAGAATCACGGTCGGGTCGGTGCCGGCGGGCGGGTCGGTCCTGATCGGGAGCCTGACCCCTCTTCAGGCCGGCTCGAGCTTCACGTTCAGGACGGGGAATGGTCTGCAGAGCGTCCCAGGTGCCTTCGCCAGTCTCCACCTTTGCGTCACGGTGAACTCCAACGAGGTGCTGGGAGGGACCGCCTGCTTCAACATTCTTGGCGACCTGGATCTGCCGCCAGGGGCGACCCAGACCTTCATCGCCGGGCCGGACGGCGTGTTCGGCTCCCCCGACGACGGCACGTTGCACGAGACCTTCGACGTGGATCGCGACGGCGACGGTGTGATGTCGAGCGCCGACACGTTCCGCCTGCTGGATGCAGGCACCGGCCTGGTCGGCCACGGCACTTACATCCATGGCAGCGTAACACCCGGCGACGACGCCCTGACGGGGATCGCCTGCGGCGGATACAAGACGCCGGCAGAGGGGAACGCCGCGTGCATCCTCGACCCGGACTTCCCGATGGACTGGCACTTCCACTGCCCGCCGAGCGCCACCAACTGCCCCAACACCGAACCGGGAGGGTTCGCGGCGAGCGGCCACACGGGATGCGTCGGCGGCTGCTCCTACCGGACTCCCGACGACGGACGGAGGGCCTTCTCACCCCCCAACTCGCTGCACATGGGGGCGCACTTCGACGCCCATTCGTTCGCAGCCGGCGACACGATGCACCTGCGCACCTTGCAGGCGTTCCAGTCGAACCCGATCAACCTGGCGTTCATCCCCCGCGGCGCGTCCGACCTGAAACTTTCGTTCTGGCACATCGTCGACCTGGTCGGGTCGGACTCACTAAGCGCCTTCGGGCGAGTGTGCCACGATTGCAGCCAGCTCCAGGCTCAGATCGACCGCAACCACGACCCGGCCGTGGACGACTGGGGTCCGTGGGAAACGCTCGCGCCGTTCCAGAACACCTATGACAAGAGGGAGCGGGCCTGGAGCCTTTTCGGCCCGCAGTACTGTGACATCACGCCGACCGACACCGGGACGGCCCCGCCCAACCCGCGCGGGGTGCACGAGACGATGTGCTTCCCCGAGGCCGCCTGGTCGCACTGCGGCAGCGCCGGGGGTACGGGATCGAGCCAGGCGTTCAATTGTTCCGGCGGTGTGGTCGATCCCGGCGGCACGGGCGTCTGGGTGCAATCGAAGTTCGATCTGGCGAGTTTCCTCGGTCAGAGGATCCGGATCCGCTGGATCGCCAACACCTGGAGTCTCGACAATCACTCCTCGTCGTATTGGGAGTTCGGCCCCGGATGGAGCGATACCCCCCACGACGACGGCTGGTGGCTGGACGATATCGACATCACCGGCGTCGTCACGATGCAGGTGACGCCCGACCCGGACACGAAGCCGCCGGTGGCGGGCTCCTGCCCCGCCACGGCGGCCGAAAACTGCGACGAGAATGCGTCGGGCACCGACAACGGGACTCTCCCACGGATCGCGATCACCGACCTCGACGGCAACCCGTTCGGAGCGGGGCGAGTGCCGGTCGCGGGCCAGTCGATCCGCGTCTCGGCGGCCGACTCGACCATCCCGGGCGGATGCGCCGACGGCGGCGTGCAGTTCCGCTTCAGCAAGAACGGTGTCGTCGTTCAGGACTGGAGCGGCAACGCATCTTTCCTCGACACCGCCACAGAGTACAGCCCGACCTACTCGGTCCTGGTCCGCTGCAGCTCGGACACGACCTGCACCAGTCTCGCCGGCGCGTCGGTGACGGCGGCGATCTACGACGGAGCGAATGGCGGGTCGGACGGCGACATCGTCTTTGGCTGGCAGCACGGCGCCTTCGATCCCCGTTTCGGCGTGGTCTATGGAGGGACCTGCCCCTCGTCCAGCCCGACGCCGGGGATCTGGTGCGATGCAGCCAACCGGTGCGTCGGCGGGACGAGCCAGGGGGGCGTCTGCACAGCCAACGCCGATTGCGGCGCGGGGGGCGTCTGCGCCGGCGCCTGCGGCGGCGCTTGCGCGGGCGGTCCGACGTCCGGGGCCGCCTGCAGCGTGGACACCCAGTGCGGTGCAGGGGGAGCGTGCTCCGCCCCATGCGGCAATCCCGGGTCGACGCTGACGACGCTCAACCTGGATTCACCGGGGGGAGCCGGACCGGTCGACGTGTACAGGGGAGTCATCGCGACCCAGGCCACCGGGAACGGATTCGTGGGGAACGGTCCCGGCTGGCAGCACACCGGAACCACGTGCTTCAGCAACAATCTCGCCGTCGTGGCGACGAACGCCACGACCGGTCCGCTCGATCAGAGCGTCGATCCGAACCCGGTCCTGGGGAGCGCGACCTTCTACCTCGCCAACGCCTCGCCGGCGAACGTGCTCAACGGCGCCTTCGGCTGCGTCAATCCCGGCCGCTGCTTCGGGGGCGGGACGCCGAACGCCGCCTGCGGCGTGAACGCGCCGTGCGCCGGAGGCGGCATCTGCCTGAGCCTCGATCTGGCGGGGCCGCTGCAGAACAATCCGCTCAGTTCCGGGTTCGGCTGTCCGGCCGCGACCCCGTCACCGTACAGGGTGAACAGCTCCGCGGCACCGGCCGCGGCGCTGGTCTGCCAGCCCTGAGAGAGGCCCGCGGCCGCCGGAAGGCGCGCCGCGGGCCCGATTCCTTTTACATCTCTTTACACCGCCGGCCTCGTCCCGCGCTTCGAGCTGTGGTCTGCTGGTGCGCTTCGTTCTTCTCTCCAGGCGGGGTCATCTCAGGTGCGAGCGCGCGGCGGTCCCGGAGTCGGGCTGGTCCTCGGAGCCATGATCCTGCTCCCCTCGTCCGCGCCCGCATCGGCTGCCCAGGCTCCAGGCGCGGCGGCACCGTCCGAGCCGACGCTGGTGTTCACCATCCCGCGCGCCAGCACGCCGTACTCCTGGGTCATGTGACGGCGCACCGGTCCGCGGCCCATGCCATTACTCGGACAGGCTCCTAAGATAGAATGCGTGTGTCATGAAGCGATCCGTGGCGGTCCTGGTCCTCTCGGTGTGGGCCGGCCTGTTGCCGGCGGCGGCCGCCCGCCCCAATCACCTCCTGGGACAGTCGAGCCCCTACCTCCTGCAGCACGTCCAGAACCCGGTCGACTGGTATCCCTGGGGCGAGCAGGCCCTCCGGAAGGCCGGGAAAGAGGACAAGCCGATC
>Ga0137397_10001908_pt1 | contig 14554 bp, 10 predicted proteins | sample czorhiz116metaG_FD_106658 | JGI IMG/M metagenome (GOLD analysis project Ga0137397, IMG submission 106658) | Vadose zone soil microbial communities from Angelo Coast Range Reserve, California, USA - czorhiz1.16 metaG | ecosystem: Environmental > Terrestrial > Soil > Vadose zone | place: USA... | reverse complement strand
GTCTTGGTGATAATTTTCGAAGGAGTGAGGTCACGGCGGAGAAGGTCGAGGACAAACTCGCCCGCGCGGCGACCCGCGGCTGCCTTTCCTGCGTTTGTCGCCGGAACGCTCGAGAGTCCCATCGGCGCAATACCTAGAAACTCGCAAACCAAAGCCATCGTATTCGCGGTAAATTGTCCGCCGCAGGCCCCTGCCCCAGGACACGCCGCGCCCTCAAGAGACCTGAGCTGAGCGTCGGTCATTCCGCCGCGCGCATGCTTGCCGATGGCTTCGTAGACATCCTGTATCGTGACGGAATGACCTTCGAACTGGCCAGGAGCAATGGAGCCGCCGTAGAGAATAAGACCCGGAATATTCAGGCGAGCCAGCGCCATCACGCCTCCGGGAATCGTCTTGTCGCAGCCGACGAGAACAATTAACGCATCGAAGAGATTTCCTCGAGTAACGAGCTCGATGGAATCGGCGATGACCTCTCGGCTGACTAAGGACGTGCGCATGCCTTCCGTGCCCATCGTGATGCCATCGGAAATGGAGACCGTGTTGAACTCCAGCGGGGTCCCACCCGCCGCGCGAATGCCTTCCTTCACATGTTGCGCAAGTTCACGGAGGTGATAGTTGCAGGGGCCGATCTCGATCCAGGTATTCGCCACGCCGATGAGCGGCTTCTTGAAATCATCGTCCTGGAGGCCAGAGGCACGAAGCATGGCGCGCGCACCAGCACGATGTGCACCATCAACCAAAGCCCGGCTGCGCAGTTTAGGCAACGAGTCGCTCAATCGAAAATCCCTTCGATGGCCGATGCTTTCCACCATCCGAAAAATTACCAGCCCAGAAATCGTGAGGCCATCACCCTGGTCTGGATGATGGCCCGAATGCTTCCGGTGATGCTGAACTAGGCTGCCATCATCCGCCTATTGTCCTTCTTACAGGGACCGGAATAATTCGCGCAACGGCGAGGTATAAGATTCTAGCAGTTTTAGCCTTTGCTTGAATCCGATACTCGGCGGCCCGCGGGCAAAATCTAAGTGTTCGCCATCAAACTGGGAGAATGAGGCCGGCAAGTCAATGAGTCAAATTAATAGTTATGCTTCATCAAATAAATACAGCTTATGCTGCTGGCCTCATGAATCAGGCCTGCGGTTTCACCGCAACAGATGCCCGTGAAAATGATGAGGATGGCGGGCATCTTCCAATGGGTTCGAACATCTAACTTACGTAAGTCGAGGCCACCCAGCGCAGAAGTCATCCAGGGAGACAGCATGAAGGAAGGTAGTGGTGTACTGGTTGTAGGCGGTGGGCCAGCGGGCTTGGCGGCAGCTATCGCAACACGGATGAAGGGTTTTGAAGTTACCGTAGTGGACGGTGCGAAGCCCCCCATAGATAAAGCATGTGGTGAAGGTATGATGCCGGGCGCTGTGGAAGCGCTGTGTCAGCTAGGAGTCACGATTCGTTCGGGCGATGGACAGGTTTTGCGGGGAGTCTGCTTTAAAGATGCTGCGACCTCAGTCGAGGCTAGCTTTTCGGCTGGCCCGGGCTTCGCAATGCGTCGGATAGTCCTCCACCAGAAGATGATTGAACGGGCGCAAGAGTGCGGGATCAGACTGCTATGGAACACGCCCGTTGCCGGCCTGTCCCGTGAAGGAGCAATCCTTGGTGATAGGGTAATGAAGGCAAGATGGATTATCGGAGCCGATGGAGTGCACTCTCGCGTGAGGCGTTGGATCGGCTTGGATGCCAAGAGGCGGGAAGGAATGCGGTTTGCGCAGAGACAACACTTTCGTACAAAGGCATGGACCGATTGCATGGAGGTTCATTGGGGCCAGGCAGCGCAGGCATACGTTACCCCACTTGGCGGTGATGAGACCTGCGTCTCGCTGATTTCCCGCGACCCGCGCATGCGCCTTGAGGACGCCTGGCGGAACTTTCCGAAGTTAGCTGACTATTTGAAGCATGCGGAGGCCAGCAGTCGAGAGCGAGGTGCCGTTACCGTGACGCGCAGACTAGCCCGGGTCTATAAGGAGAATGTCGCATTGACAGGAGATGCCTCCGGAAGTGTTGACGCTACCACTGGAGAAGGGCTTTGCTTGAGCTTTCACCAAGCGATCGCCCTAGCAGAAGCATTGGACAGGGGAAAGCTTGAAATTTACGAACAGGCGCACCGCCAGCTTACGAGGCGGCCACACATCATGGGCCGGCTGCTGCTCTTGCTGGATCGCTATCCGTCCTTGAGAAAGCGTGTTTTGCGCAGTATCTCGCGGGGGCCGGGGCTCTTCGCGCGGTTGCTGGCAGCGCACCTGGGCGAGACTTCTCCGAAATCTCTAGCCTCCACTGGTTTGCGTCTCGGTTGGCACCTTCTGACCGCATAAATGGAGAGAGTAAGGATGAATTGGTCAAGAAACCGTTTGCCGGCGGTGATTTGTTTCCTGGCGGCAGCGCCGCTCACCCTGGTTGTTCTCAGTGCTCTGCCGCAGCACGCTGCGCCGCAGCCTCCAGCCAACGAGATTATTCTCGGAGTCGATCCTGGCCAGAGCAAGGTGCACTGGACGCTTGGCACGACGCTGCACACCGTACACGGGGCGTTTGCATTCAAGAATGGGACCTTGCAGCTCGACCTCGCGAGCGGCAAAGCCAGCGGTGAGATCGCTGTATACGCCACCAGCGGGGACAGCGGGAACGATTCGCGCGATAGGAAAATGCACAAAGAGGTTCTCGAAAGCGCCCGATACCCCGATGTTGTTTTTCGGCCAGACCGCGTCGAAGGGAAAATTGTGCCCCACGGAACCTTTACGGTTCAGGTGCACGGTACTTTTGTTGTGCATGGCGGCGAGCATGAACTAACGGTGCCGGTCGAAGCGGAGTTCGCCGGAGATCATTGGACTGGCAGTGCAAAGTTCAACGTGCCCTTTATTGATTGGGGTCTGAAGAACCCGAGCAGCTTCTTCCTCAAGGTGAACCATGCGGTGGAGATTGAATTGGAAATGAAAGGCAGTCTGCAAAACCCCGCAGCGCCATAATCCAAAGTCACTCTTCCGATTCCTGCGTTACGATATGAACGTCCACCGCGGGCGACTCGCGCAGGAACCGATGCACTGCCGATAAATACAGATACTTGCGCCAGTCGCGAATCGCGGCGCGGCCAAAAATCACCTGAGTGATGTGCTTAGAGCGGACAAATTCTGCCACGCTATCGGCAACGCTTCGGCCCTTTAGCCGAACTACCTGAGCCCCGAGGCTTTCCGCAAACCGCAGATTGGCACTGAGCGTGTTCTGGTTCGGCTCTTTCAAGCCGGGCTCACGGTCCACGTGAACCACATAGAGTTCGGCATCCATGCGTCGCGCCATGCGAGCGCCTCGTGCGATCAGGTACTGCCCTGAAGGATTTGAAGAGATGCAGACGGCCATGCGCTCCCGCACCGCCCAGTTTTTGCGGATGTCTTCCGCTTCCATGTAGGATTCGAGGCTGCGGTCAACCTGTTCCGCGACCTGGCGCAGGGCAAGTTCGCGGAGGGCGATCAGATTGCCGCGGCGAAAAAAATTCTTGAGTGAGCGTTCCACTTTCTCCGAGCTGTAGACGTCGCCTCGCTTCATGCGGTTTTGCAACGCTTCAGGGGTGAGGTCCACCATCACCGTTTCCGTGGCGGTCAGCGGGACCCAGTCCGGAACCGTCTCGCGGACGGTGATGCCGGTGATGGAACGCACGACCGGCGCGATACTTTCGATGTGCTGAATGTTGAGCGTCGAAAGTATGTCGATTTTTGCGGCCAGAATTTCCTGAACGTCCTCGTAGCGCTTGCGGTGCTTGCTTCCCGGGATATTCGTGTGTGCCAGCTCGTCGACCAGAACCACCTGCGGATGGCGAGAGATAATGGCGTCGACATCCATCTCCTCGAAGATTGTTCCCTTGTATTCAATCTTTTTTCGCGGAACGCCCTCAATATTTGTGAGAAGTTCTTCGATGCCCTTGCGGCCGTGAGTCTCGACTACGCCGATTACCACGTCTTCGCCGCGACTCCTGCGGCGGATGGCTTCGCTCAGCATGCTGAAGGTCTTGCCGACACCGGGAGCGTAGCCGAGGAAAAGCTTGAAAATGCCTCGTGACTTTTGCGGGGGAGAGGCGATTTCCAACCAATCTTCCGGTTTCTTCGGCAAAGGATTATCTTCTCCGCGGCGATTCGCATGCCCGCGCTAGAATAGGTAAATGCAGAGATTTCTCGCCGGCCGGACATTTGGTTTCACTCTGTCCATCGCCATCGTCGCCGGCATCGCTTTTCTTTACCGTCAGATACTGCTCGTAAATCAGACCACTGTCGCGCTGACGTTTCTTCTCGCAATTCTAGCAGTTTCGGCGGTCTGGGGGATGGCGGTGTCCGTCTTCATGTCCGTCGCGGCGATGCTGGTATTCAACTATGAATTCCTGCCTCCCTTCGGAACACTTACTATTGCCGATCCGCAGAATTGGGTGGCACTCGGGGCATTCCTGGTCACATCCATCATGGGCAGCCAGCTCTCCGCGCGCATCCGCAGGGAAGCGGACGATGCACATAGCCGCCGCCGCGAGATCGAACGGCTTTACAAATTCAGCCAGAAATTGCTCGGAGAAGGCAACGTCATTCAGTTAATGAATGCCATCCCGAACTACATTGTCGAGAGCTTTGAGGCGGGCGCTGCTGAGTTATTTCTTCCCCAGAAAGAGAAGTTCTACCGATCGGGGTACGGCGCTGCCCATCTCGATGAAGAAAAAATGAAGACAGCGTTTCTCCGCGATGAAATGACCATCGATTCCCAGCAGGGCACCTGCTTTGTTCCCGTGCGTCTTGGCGTCAGGGCCATCGCGAGCCTCGGCATTTCCGGCGCGAGGCTCTCTCGCCAGACACTCGATGCTGTCAGCGGCCTGGTCGCCATCGCGATCGAACGGGCGCGAGCCGTGGAACAACTCAGCCAGACGGAAGCCGAGCGGCAAGGAGAGCGGCTGAAGTCCGCATTACTGGATTCCGTTACGCATGATTTCCGCACGCCGTTGACCTCCATGAAAGCGGCCGTGACTAGCCTGCTCGCCAGCGGGGAAGTTGTCGTTCCGCAGGCTCACGAATTGCTCAGCATCATCAATGAGGAATGCGACCGGCTGAACCATCTCGTCGAGGAGGCCGCAGAGATGGCGAGGCTGGAAGCCGGTGAAATCGAACTGCACTATGCACCAACATCGATGGAAGAGATCATCCAGGGCGCGCTGGCGCTTTCAAAATCGGCGCTGGGAGTACGGGAGATTCAAGTTAAAGTAGCTGCTGACCTTCCGCCTGTGGAGGCAGATCTTGATCGTGTTCAGGATATTCTGGTGAAGCTCATCGATAATGCGAATCTGTATTCTCCCAAAGAGCAGCCGATCATCATCACCGCCGAGCTAAGCGGGGACTATGTCACGACCAGTGTTGCTGATCGCGGTCCGGGCATTGACGATCTCGAGCAGGGAATGATCTTCGACAAATTCTATCGTGGAAAAGACCAGCGCTATCTTGTGCGTGGCACCGGCATGGGTTTGCCAATAGCGAAGGCGCTCGTGACGGCTCACCGTGGAACCATCGGAGTGACGAGCCAGCTCGGTCATGGCTCAGTCTTCTCCTTTTCCCTTCCTGTTTCACGGAGAACGGAACGGCCATCATGACGGACGCCTCGATTCTTGTTGCTGACGATGAGCCGCAGATTCGGCGAGTGCTGCGCTCCACTCTTTCCAGCCGAGGGTACGTGATCATCGAAGCAAAGACAGGCGAAGAAGCGGTGGAAGCCGTTCGCAAGGAGAAGCCCGACCTGATACTTCTCGACGTGAACATGCCGGGCATAGGCGGGATTGAGGCGTGCCGGGAAATTCGGGAATCTTCCGATGCCCCCATTATCATGCTTACGGTTCGCAACTCCGAGCGGAACAAAGTGCAAGCACTCGACGCCGGAGCCGATGATTATGTTGTGAAGCCTTTCGGCATCGAAGAACTGCTGGCGCGGATTCGTGCCGCCTTGAGGCGGTATGCTCCGGGTGACGTGCTTCCTCCCTTTGTTTCAAAAGAACTTACCCTGGATTTTGAAAGCAGGCAGTTAAACGTGCGCGGTCAAGAAGTGCATCTGACTCCCAAGGAGTTCGACGTTCTCAAGCACTTGATTGCCAATCAGGGCAAGCCCCTGACCCATAGAAGGCTCCTGCAATCTGTTTGGGGCCCGGAATATGGCGAAGAGACAGAAAATCTGCGCGTGGTCATTAATCAGTTGCGTAAAAAGATCGAAAGTGATCCGGCACAGCCGAAGTACATTAAGACGGAGCCCTGGGTGGGATACCGCTTCCAGCCGCCTCGCGTGAGTGCCTCTAAGTCATCCCCTCGAAAATGATAAAATTGCCGGGCATTTGGCAGACAAAAGGCTGGCAGAGAATAGATCGATTAGTTCGAAACCGGATGTTGTCGATCGAGATCCAAATTCAACTCCAGAACATTGATGCGCGGCTCTCCCAAGACGCCGAGTTGCCTTGCCACGGTGTGTTTGGCAACGAGTCCATGCAGCTCGGCTTGGTCTACGCGGCGCGCGCGCGCGACTCTAGGAATCTGGAATTCGGCGGCGGCGGGGGAAATGTCGGGGTCGAGGCCCGAGCCTGATGTGGTGACAAGATCAATGGGGATGGATGAACTCGGATTCTCCACATGCAGTTTCTCCACGTCACTCTTCACTCGATCCAGAAGTTGTCGATTGGTGGGCCCGAGATTGGACGCACCTCCCCCGGCAAAGACCGGATCGTATCCGTTCCCGGCCGCCGAAGGTCGAGCGTGAAAATACTTGTCTGAAGAAAATGACTGGCCGATGAGGCGCGAACCAATAATCTGTCCGTTTTTCACAATCAATCCGCCATTCGCTTGCGAAGGGAACAGAAGCTGTCCAAGACCTGTCACGGCGAGTGGATAGACCAAGCCGAAGATAATTGTGGTCACGAATGTCATCAAGAACGCGATTCGCAGATTGTGTTTCATAGATTTCCTCAAGCCAGATGCAGGTATGTGATCATCACATCGATCAACTTAATTCCGATGAAGGGGGCGACCACGCCTCCGAGCCCATAGATCAACAGATTTTGCCGCAGCAGGACCGCAGCACCAACGGGCCGATAGCGCACCCCCCTCAGCGCGAGGGGAATGAGCGCAAGAATGATCAGCGCGTTAAAAATTACGGCTGAAAGAATGGCGGACTCGCGGGTACGCAGCCCCATGACGTTCAGGACGTGCAACTGGGGAAACGCCGCGACAAACATCGCCGGAATGATGGCGAAATATTTCGCGACGTCGTTAGCAACAGAAAATGTAGTCAACGCACCGCGGGTGATCAGCAGCTGCTTGCCGATCTCCACGATTTCAATCAGCTTCGTGGGATTCGAATCAAGGTCCACCATGTTGCCGGCTTCTTTTGCGGCTTGCGTTCCCGTGTTCATGGCGACGCCGACATCTGCCTGCGCCAGCGCCGGCGCGTCATTCGTCCCGTCACCAGTCATGGCCACAAGCTTGCCCTTGGCTTGTTCCCGCTTGATAAGCGCCATCTTGTCTTCGGGTTTGGCTTCCGCAAGAAAATCGTCTACCCCAGCCTGCCGGGCAATCGCCGCGGCCGTGAGCGGGTTATCACCGGTGATCATCATCGTGCGAATGCCCATGGCCCGCAGATGATCAAATCTCTCGCGCATGCCGCCCTTCACGACGTCCGTTAGGGCGATGGCGCCAAGCACGCGACGATTCTGCGCCACCAGCAAGGGCGTGCCGCCTCCGTTGGAGATTTCACGGATAATGTGTTTGATTTCGGGCGGCACTACCTGGCCTCTTTCAGCCACATATTTCTCGATAGCTTCAGGAGCGCCCTTGCGGATTTCCTGGCCGTCCAGGTCCACGCCGGACATGCAGGTCTGCGCTGAAAAAGGAATAAAAGCCGGATTGTGCGGGGCTAGTTCGCGGCCGCGCAGCCCATACTTTTCTTTTGCCAGCACAACGATGGAGCGCCCTTCCGGCGTTTCATCCGCGAAGGACGCAAGCTGAGCAGCGCTGGCAAGGTCCGATTCGTTCACGCTGGGACAAGTGTGAAAAGAAGTCGCTTGCCGGTTTCCCATCGTGATTGTGCCGGTCTTGTCGAGTAGAAGCACGTCCACGTCCCCCGAGGCTTCTACGGCGCGGCCGGACATCGCAATGACGTTCCGCTGGATGAGCCGATCCATTCCTGCGATGCCGATGGCCGACAAGAGCCCGCCAATCGTCGTGGGAATCAGACAAACCAGAAGCGAAACGAGGACGAAGATACTCTGCGGCGCACCCGAATAGATTGCAAAGGGCTGCAGGGTTACCACCGCCAACAGGAAAATAATCGTCAAGCCGGCTAGGAGAATGTTGAGCGCGATCTCGTTCGGCGTCTTCTGCCGCGATGCGCCTTCCACTAGCCGGATCATGCGGTCGAGAAACGTCTCGCCTGGATTCGAGGTAATGCGCACGCGGATTTCGTCCGAGAGCACGCGTGTGCCGCCGGTTACGGCGGAACGGTCACCCCCAGACTCGCGAATTACAGGGGCGGATTCGCCGGTGATAGCGGATTCGTCTACCGACGCCACTCCTTCGATAACCTCGCCGTCGCCGGGAATCAGTTCTCCGGCCGTGACCAGCACCTCATCTCCAGAGCGAAGCTTCGAACTAGGTACCATCTCGACCGACCCGTCCGGCCGCAAACGATGCGCTGCTGTTTCCGCACGCGCCTTTCGCAGTGTTTCCGCCTGAGCTTTGCCGCGGCCTTCCGCCATGGCTTCGGCGAAATTTGCAAAGACAACGGTAAACCAAAGCCAAAGCGTAATCTGCAATCCAAACCCGAACGCCCCCGCATGGTGCAACGTGTCCAAAACAAGCTGAATCGAAGTGATCAGCGCGCCAACTTCAACGACGAACATGACAGGGTTTTTGATCATCGCCCGTGGGTCCAGCTTACGGAACGAATCGACCACGGCCGTCTTGAAGATCTTTGTGTCTGCAGGCGACTTGGTTTTTGTTTGAGAGGTCTGGTCCATATTTCCCTTAGAACGACTTTCCAGAGATCATAAATAGGTGCTCGAGGATTGGACCTAGACTCAAAGCCGGGAAAAACGTCAACGCCCCCACGATCATGATCGTAGAAATGAGCAAAATGGTGAAAAGAGGCCCGGTGACAGGAAAAGTCCCGAGCGACGCGGGCGCAGTTCGCTTTCTTGCCAGATTACCTGCAATCGCGAGAATAGGGATGACAACAAAAAATCTCCCAAGCAACATGGCTAATGCCGTGCTCGAGTTATACCAGAGCGTATTCGCATTGAGCCCGCCGAACGCTGAACCATTGTTCCCGCTAGCAGAGGTGTAAGCGTAAAGGATCTGAGAAAGTCCGTGCGGCCCAGGATTCGAAATGCTCGACGCACCCATGCGCGTAACGACTGCAATCGCCGTCAGCACCAAAATCGTCGCCGAAGTCACTAGAACAGAAAGCATGGCCATCTTTACGTCGAACGCTTCCACTTTTTTCCCCAGGTACTCAGGCGTCCTTCCGACCATCAGTCCCGCGATGAATACCGCAAGAACCACGAAGACCAGCATTCCGTAGAGACCCGAGCCAACGCCTCCAAAAATGACTTCCCCCAGCATGATGTTGACGAGCGGGATCATTCCGCCTAGCGGCGTAAAGGAATCGTGCATCCCGTTCACAGCCCCGCAGCTGGCATCCGTTGTCGTAGTCGCGAACAAAGCGGAGTTGGCAATTCCGAACCGCACCTCTTTTCCTTCCATATTTCCGCCGGATTGAAATTCTGTAGCGGTCTGATTGACTCCCGTAAGTTGGGCATTTCCCCGGGCTTCGGCGGAGTAGACGGTGGTGACGCCCACCAGAAACAATGCGGTCATCGCGGACCAAACGGCCCACCCATGACGGGGCGCGGCGGTCATGTGGCCCAACGTATACGTCAACGCTGAGGGAATCGCGAAGATCAGGAACATCTCTAGAAAGTTCGAGAGCGGTGTGGGGTTTTCAAACGGGTGAGCGCTGTTAGCATAGAAAAAGCCACCGCCATTCGTCCCAAACATTTTGATGGCTTCCTGCGAAGCCACCGGCCCGAAAGGAACTATCTGTCGGCTGATCGTCTGCGTGATCGTTTTCCCGTCCGCCCCTTGCGTTTGAACGGTCTGCGGATCAAGGAGCTGAACCGTGGCGTATGGCCTTAGGTTTTGCACTACTCCTTGTGAAATCAGGACGAGTGATGCCGCTAGGCAGACAGGAAGCAGCACCCACAAGAAGCACCGCGTCAGATCCACCCAAAAATTGCCGAGGGTGTCGGATTCGCGACGCGCAATTCCGCGAATCAGCGCGATAGCCAGCGCGATCCCAATGGCAGCAGATGCGAAATTGTGGTAAGCCAGGCCCGCCATCTGCGTCAGATAGCTCATCGTGGTCTCTGGCACATAGGCCTGCCAGTTGGTGTTGGTGGTGAAGGAAACAGCGGTGTTCCACGCAAGATCCGGCGCGACGTTCGCGAATTTTTGCGGATTTAGGGGAAGCCATTGCTGCATGCGCTCGACAAAATAGAGTAAAATCAGCGAGGCCCCGCTAAAGAGCAGCATCGCTGTCCCATATTCCGTCCAGCGCATCTCCTGAGTCTCGTCCACGCCGCATAGCCGGTAGATCAGCCGCTCAATGGGCCGCAAGAGCGGATCAAGGAAAGTTTTCTCCCTTTCGAACACGCGAACCATGAAAATTCCCAGCGGTTTGGTAACGAGGAAAATGGCTAAGAGATAGAGCCCGATCTGGAACCAGCCATTGGCGCTCATTGTTAGAATTTCTCCGGTTTGAGCAATGCCACCAGGAGATATCCGAAGAGAAGTACGGCGATGAGGATGAGAAAAATGTTTCCCAGCATTGTGAGCCTTCGCCTTATTTCAGCCGTTCGCAGCCTCGGAGATAAAGGATCGAGGCCGCAAAGAAAATGACGGTCACGAGGATGAATACCACGTCTCTCACCAGAATCTCCCACCCGCATGTTATGAGTCCGGGGCTTAAGAAGTGATGAGCTGTACCTAAGGATTTTGTGAAATGTGAATTTAGACAGGCAGTCGAAGCAGGGCGCGGCAGCCGCGCGCGTCGGAGCGGTTATTCAGAGTCAGCTCGCCGCCGTGGGCTTCCGCGATCTGGCGGCTGAGCACCAATCCAATTCCGGAGCCACCTGGCTTGGTGGTGAAAAACGGAACGAACAAATTCGACGTATTGGGAAGGCCAAGGCCTTCGTCAACCACCCATACGTCAAGGTGTGCGCCTTGCCGGGACCATCCGAGCTGAACGGAGCCGCCCGTCTCCAGCGTTGCGTCCGCCGCATTTCGCACCAGGTTGATCAGCAATTGTTCCAATTGATCCGCGTCTGCAGAAATAACGACGTCGGGCCCTTTCAACAAGCTCACTCTCACCCGAGTCTCCAGCTTGATGCTTCGGCTAACCCATTCCGCAACGTTCACGGGCAATAGCTTCGGCTGCGGCAGACGCGCAAGTTGCGCGTAAGCGGCCATGAACCGCCCAAGCGCTTCCGTACGCGACCGAATGATGCTTAGCCCTTGTCGCAGATCATCCAATATGAAAACGGTCGCTTCACTCTGCAATTCCGAGGACTTGGACGCGCTAAGCAGTCCGCTCTCCAAACCCTGCGCCACGGATTGAATGGGCGCCAGCGAGTTGTTCAACTCGTGTCCAAGAACCCGAATGAGCCGCTGCCACGCTTTGCGCTCTTCGTCACGCAGCGTGCGGCTCAGATCGCTCAAAACTACAAGTTGGTGCGGCAACCCGCCTTGGCGAAACGTCCCGCGACGCAGCCCCCAACGCCCGGAACCCCCGGGAAAGCCCAGCTCCATCGTGTGCGCGGCTTCGCCCTCAAGGCAAGCGCCCAGCCCCAGCTCCTCTGCTGTAAAACCCAGGAGCCGCTCTTCCTGCCGGCCCAACAAACGTTCCCCGGCGCGATTGACTAGCCGCAGCTTGCTGTTGTTGTCAAAGGTGAAGACGGCGAGGTCAATCTCTTCCATCACTGCCCGCAGCAGCGCATTCGCTTCCATGGCCCCCAGACGCTGCTGCCGAAGGACTTCGCCGAGGGCATTGACTTCAAGCATCACTTCGCCCATAGCGTCGTCGCTGCTGGCTCCGCGGGCGCGCAAAGAGAAATCTTCCTCGCGCAGGGCGGCCAGTAGATTCGAAAGTGTTTGCAACGAAAAGACTACGCGATGCCGCAGCGATAGTGCGAAGCCGAGCCAGAGAGAAAGGATTAGAAAGGCCAGCGTCCAGACAGCACCGGAAGAATAGTTTCCGTGCCACAACAAAATCATCGCAATGAAAGAACCTGGGAAGCCCGCTGCTAAAGCGAGAAGCTGGATTCGGCGCTCATAAGCCATCTGCCTCATTCCAGCCCATGTTTTTGCAGCCGCCGGTACATGGCGCTGCGGCTCAGTCCCAGAGCCTTCGCTGCCTGGCTGACATTTCCTTCGTGCCGCGAAAGCGTGCGCTGAATAAGATACCGCTCCACTTCGTCGAGGCTCATCTCCTCCAGCTTGGCCGCGCCTCCAGCGGCCTGTGCGCGCAAACCTAGGTCCGCCGCACGCACGGAAGGGCCGGGCGAAAGAAGCACTCCACGTTCCACTGCGTGATCGAGTTCGCGAACGTTACCTGGCCATGCGTGCTCATGCAAAGCCTTGAGCGCCGCCGTGTCGAAACCGGAAATGTTCTTGCGGTAGCGCTGTGAGTAGCCGTGCAGAAAATGGTGCGCCAGGAGATCGACGTCCTCGCGCCGGTCACGCAGCGGCGGGATGTGGATCTCGATGGTATTCAAGCGAAACAGCAGGTCTTGGCGAAATCGTCCGGCGGCAGCCTCCGCGTTCACATCGGCATTCGTAGCTGCAAGCACTCTCACGTTGACGCGCCGGGTCGTGGACGATCCGACGCGCTCAAGATCTCCCGTTTCGAGAACGCGCAAAAGCTTGGCCTGCAGATTGAGCGGTACGTTCGCAATCTCATCCAGGAACAGCGTGCTGCCGTCCGCGAGTTCGAATCTCCCCACGCGATCTGCTCGCGCGTCAGTAAATGCGCCTTTTACGTGCCCAAACAGCTCGCTTTCGAACACGCCTTCCGATAACCCGCCCGCATTCACGGTTACCATCGGCTTCGTCGACCGTGTTGACAATGCATGCAGGGTTCGTGCAACAACTTCTTTGCCGGTACCGTGCTCGCCGGTAATCAAAACGTTCGCGTCCGAGGGTCCGATCTGTCCAATCAATTCCAGGACTGGCGCCATCGCGGGAGATTTTGCCAGGAATGTTGGCCGTGATTCCGCCCGCAGGATGCGGTTCTCGGCTTCGAGCCGTGATGCCTGCCGCAGCGCCTGGCGCAAATCAATCTGTGTCCGCAGAATGGCGAGGAGACGCGTATTTTCCCAGGGCTTCTGCACAAAATCCCGCGCCCCGCGCCGCATCGCCTCCACTGCCACCTCGATGCTGCTCCAGGCGGTCATGACGATCACCGGCAAAGTACTGTCAAGCATCTGGATTCGCGTGAGCAGGTCGAGTCCCTCCTGCCCCGACGTTGTATCTCGCGTGTAATTAAGATCCATCAGCGCCGCGTCAAATTCCCGCGACTCGATGGCGCTCAACGCTTCGGCGGGAGACGCTACTCCCTGCGTTTCATAACCTTCGCGCTTTAAGAGCAAACGCAGCGCATCGCGGATGTCCGCCTGGTCGTCTGCTAAAAGTACTCGATAGGGGTGCGGGTTAGTCGTCTTCATTCGAATGGTTTTGTGAAGTTCATCCTACTGCCGTTTTTCAGGTACCGCGAGAAGTGATCCAACCGCCGCCTCGCGGCAGGCCATCGGCTGCTCACGCGGGTTGTGCCGCCCCCACTGGTGCGCCGGCCGTGGCATTGTCTTCCACGACCCACCCGTCCTTCAGTTGGATAATGCGGCTCCCGTATGCGGCGTTTCTCTCTGAGTGGGTTACCTGGATGATCGTTGTTCCGGCGTCATTCAGTCTTTTGAAGAGTTGCATGATCTCTTCACCTTGCGCGGAATGCAAATTCCCCGTAGGCTCATCGGCCAAAATCAGCTTCGGACTGAGAATCACCGCGCGTGCCACGCCGACGAGCTGCTGTTGGCCGCCGGAGAGCTGGTTAGGAAACAAATCTTTCTTGCCGACAATGTGGAATCGATCGAGCGCGTCGCAAACGAGGCTCACGCGTTCCTTGTGCGGCACGTTCTTGTAGGACAGTGGAACTTCCAGATTTTCGAACACCATCAGATTGTCAATCAGGTGATAGCTCTGAAACACAAATCCGATGTTCGCTTTGTGCAACTCGTTCCGCTTCTTCACATTGAGTTTGTGTACTGCTTCCCCAAGGAAATAATAGTCCCCGCTCCACGCCCCATCCAGCATTCCGATGATGCTTAGCAGCGTGGACTTTCCTGCCCCTGACGGGCCCATAATGGTTACAAATTCGCCCGGCTGAATGTCCAAATTAATTC
>Ga0137397_10001907_pt1 | contig 14555 bp, 20 predicted proteins | sample czorhiz116metaG_FD_106658 | JGI IMG/M metagenome (GOLD analysis project Ga0137397, IMG submission 106658) | Vadose zone soil microbial communities from Angelo Coast Range Reserve, California, USA - czorhiz1.16 metaG | ecosystem: Environmental > Terrestrial > Soil > Vadose zone | place: USA... | reverse complement strand
TCGCCGTGGAGGACGGGTTTGGGGCACGACTAAATGACTTTTTTAAGTTCCTTTAAGAGGGAAGGGGGAGGGGGGGGGGGGGGGGGGGGTAAGAAAAGATGAGGACGAGGAGTCGCAAAAGAATTGTGGCGGTGAGGAAGAAAATTGTTACTGACCTCTGTGGTCACCTCGCGGTTCAGATATAGCATCCAAACGAGAATGGGAGAGTTCATGGAATCCAGGTTTAGTTGCTCTGCTACAAGTTCGATGGAAACGTTAAGGCGGCGTCAAATCCTAGGGATGGTTTATTTGGGCGCAAGGGCGCCAGTGGTGGAGGTTGTTGTTGTTGTTATATGTGGAATGCCACAAGCGAATGGATAAAAGGCAAGGGAAAGGATTGATCCGAAAAGACGGGCGCTATGGATCGTGTACTGTGCCAGTGTCAGAGCGAGACTGTCTGTTCGTTATCTGATGTCCGTCGAAAGCCCACCCTCCGCTGCCTTTTTATACATGGGCCACACTTCCCGAAATCACCTTGGAACATGCACAAAAAAGGCCCCAGACTGACATGTACAATAGGGGTCTTCCCGTGCCCATGCGCAGTGGCGAGTGGGCATGAGCAATTTTCGCGCCCCGTGGCTGTGCCTTTACACATGAGTGTGTCGGTGCGATAGCACCTGCCCTCGCTCGGATGACGCAAGGACCACAGTGTTGTCAGGACAGAATCATAGATTGGCATTGTTACGAGTCTCCGAAACCAATCGTCTGAATCGCATGCCCTCCCAACAATGTACACAAGTAAAACACGTGGAGAAAACAACGTAAAGAAGGAGAAAGAAAATGGGCACTTCCCTGTCGTGCGCTGGGTATAATACCGTTTGTGGTGTACGTACGATAATGGCGTCGTGCCTGTGCTTTACTTGCATGCACGCTTGGTTGTACAAGCGGATGGTGGGATGAAAGAGTGATCGGTAAGAGAGGCCCGTGTCCTTGCCCAGGACCTTGGCTGCGCGATTTCAGGCGCCGGTTGAGCTCCCCACCCAGAGTTCACTCACACCATCTCGTCCGGTCATCCCCAAGTATCAACGTTTCCCGTTCCGTTTATAGCTGCACCATCCACCGTGCTTCTTTTCTGGTAAAAATAATATTTATTTCGTTAGACCAACGTACGTATGTATTCCAGGCACAAACCTCGAGGAGCTTCTCATGGCTCGCAAACCCTTTGCTGACTGATGTGACTCTATCTCGTGAAAACGCTACGTACTGCTTTCGTACGTATCCAAGCCCTCTTCCCTCCCGACTTCTTTCGCTCTCAACAGGCAAACACCGTCCTTCTTTGACCTTAAATGAGCCCGGACAACAAGTCTCCTCTCAATCCCATCTCTTCGCAAGAAACATGGTCACTCTCCAACATCTCTATGTCATCTCAGGCAGCCTCGCTTGCCTCGTAATCCTCGGCATTTGTACCCTGCTATTCTCCAGATGGATCGCGTCTCGACGCCTCAATCCACCACCTGGCCCCAGGCCAGATCCTTTCATAGGGAATCTTCGTCAGATACCGTTCAATAAACAAGAGCTACGCTTCACTGAATGGGGAAGCATTTTCGGTACTGTCGTTGCCTATCGCTGCGTTCCCGTCACATTGGGGAGTCTGAACGAGCAACATAGGCGACGTCGTATACTTCAAAGTCTTTGGGCGCCCCATGGTCGTGCTCAATACCTTGAAAGCCGCTCGGGATCTCATGGAAAAGCGCAGCCTCAACTATTCTTGTCGCCCTCGTTTTGTTCTTCTGGTCGAAATGTGATCCGGACGCTCCGACTCCACGTTTGTTCGACCGTCATTAACCATCTTATAGGATGGGCTGGGATGCGTCTCTTCCCCAGCTGCCCTATGGTCCTCGATTTCGCAAACACCGTCGTCTGATACAGGATCACTTCGTCAGAGACGTATATTCTTTCCACCCGACGCAGCGCAGCGAGGCTGGCGTCCTCTTGCATGGCATCCTTGAAACGCCCGACGCATTCCTTCAACACATCCGCAGGTAGTGTGGCTCATCATGTAGCGTACGTCTCATGTTTGTCTTATGAAGAAAAGGTTTGCGTCAGGGACTATCATGAAGATTACTTACGGCCATACCGTCCGCTCTACTGATGAGCTATATGTACGCTTGGCAGAAGAGGCCGGAATGGATACCGTAACGAGTGGTAGCCCTGGCTCAGTCCTTGTCGACTTCTTTCCTGCTCGTATGTCGGTCTTGTGACTCATGTTCATGGCGAACGTCTCCTGACAGCACTTCCTTTACAGTCAAACACATACCTACGTGGATGCCAGGAGCCGGCTTCAAGCGACACGCTCTGCGGACTCGGATCAAGGTCCGTACCATGCACGATACGCCGTACGAGATGGTACGGAAAGCAACGGTCAGCCTTGATTCTCGCATAAGCACCAGTCACTCATTCTTCCTCAAGGCGGCAGGCACAGCGATTCCGTCCTTTACGTCGAGACTTATCTCAGACAATCTAGCTGCTGGACATTCACCTGTTCACGACGAAGAGGATATCAAGGGAGTAGCAGGAACACTATATGGAGGTGCCTTGTCCCCATCTCCTGATCTGGCCGTTAGACGCTTACACTTCACGCGCCTCACATTTTTAATCAGCTGCGGCGGATACGGTGGGTGCAGCCCACCATAGGGTGCAACGTCCTTGCTGAAACCTCATGCATTTCAGACGTCCGCAACGCTTGTTGCATTCGTTTTGGCTATGACATTACACCCCGAGGTTTTCGCGAAGGCACAGGCGGAGATTGATCGCGTTGTAGGATCCGACCGTCTTCCAGACTTCCAAGACAGAAGCTCCCTTCCTTATGTTGAAAGCGTGGTCAAGGAAGTCTATCGGTATGGCTCTCTCCCCCATGTTACACCTCATCTCATGCGTACCGTCATGTGAAAGTTGGCACTGCCCTGTCCCTCTCGGTCCGTCATGCCCGTCAATGACGCGAGTTTTGGTGCATTTGATGGCTCATCCAATCACGCAGCTGTACCTCATCGATCTATGAAAGATGACCAGTATAGAGGGTATGATATTCCAGCTGACACAACGATAATTCCGAACATCTGGTCGGTGAAATATCACTATATCCACCCATGTTTAGTTTTCATATCATCCACAGGGCGATGACTCGGGACGAGGAGATGTATCCGGAGCCAGAGTTGTTTAATCCGGAGCGCTTCATGAACGAAGACGGGACTGAAGCCGACCCAGCGGATCCAATGGACCTCATTTTCGGCTTTGGGCGAAGGAAAGTTGTGATGAGGTGACCGTTTCATGCACCTGAACCCTTTATTATTAGGGTGTGTCCGGGAAAGGTTTTCGCTCATGCAAACGTGTGGTTGGTGTCGGCATGCATAATTTCTGCCTTCCAAGCACCCGTTTCTCGCGACGAATTCGGAGAAAAGGTGGTTCCTCCGGCCAAGTTCACATCGGGGTTTGTGCGGTGCGTGCACGGCATATCACTGATGGCCCTATGCGTGCCTGTGTATTCATAATGAGTCGTAGGCACCCAGAACCCTTCTCGTGTGATATCAAGCCTAGATCTTCGCAGCATTCTGCACTTATCCACCATGCCGTTAATTCAGTGCCTCATTGACCCCCTCTCAGCACTTTTATTATACTAGCTCCAATCACTGAGAGTAGCCTCCACGTCATGACCATCACGATTACCGTGTATGACACAATTTATGAACTCACTCTCTATGCATTGCGACTCTCAAGCTCAACGCGTGGTTGAGGCAGCGGAAGGAGAACCTGCCGCCACTCAGTACTCAGTAAGCTATGATGCAAGCTTACATAACACCTCTTGGGGCTACGACGATCGTCAGCTCTTAGCCCTGCCAGTGTGCGCCCTGCGTCTCTGCCATCCTACCACTAGACTTGACACCTGAGCAAGCTGGCATCACCGCAGAATTCAAGTAATCCACCGGTCGCCGACGGCTCCCAGCGCCGCCTCCCGTGAGTGACGCTGTGAAGCCCGACGGAAGTCAAAGCGTGGCATCTGTAAATATGACGCATTGGGTCCGTTGGTAGTCAACAGTCACGAGGTTGGCGCACTAACAATTGGTGATCACATATTGACATCACGTTGGTTCAGACGCTCTCCCGCATCACGAACTGGCCAGAGATGAAACCAACCGAACGGGAACGTACCTTTCGTATTCTTGTCGCCCGAAACAAGTGAGCATACAGTTGCACAGTCAGCACTTGATGCATGACGGTTGATCGAATGATCGTAAATGGCTTCCCGTTCTACCCTTAGGATCCGTTTGGTGAACCAAGACAATGAACAAGGAACTACTTCTTCGGGTCCGGTTTCGGGTCCGGTTGAGCTCCTTGGAAATGCCGCCAGTGAAGTTCAAGAAGAACGTGGTGTTGCGGACGTTTAAGAGACCGGCACTCGGGATATGACTGTACCCCGGATAGCACGTGTGTGGTATCATTTTTACCCCCGAGTTGTGGAGTAATAATTGTATGATGATGCCTTTTTCTCTCTTGCTCGAGTCACGCTTAACTTGAAAGGCACCACTCTTTCCTCGATTTCACGCTGGGCGCACGAGGCGTCGACGTCGCACCCTCCAACCGCGACCGCAGCGCAGCCGAAGGGGTTCTCTGGCTTATCTTCATCCGAAATCCGTGTCGGACTCTCGATCCATCGGTACAGTTATCAATGTTCTTCGCGTCGGCGAGGCAACCCTCTCCTCTCCCCATTGGCACCCTTCCCGATCCTTTCCTCTCAAGTTATCATCCCGTCGTGCACACTCGCTTAAACCTTGCTTCGCGAACTCCGCGCGGCGAAAAACCGAGATTGAAGCCGACGGCTTCAGTGCGCGATGACGTGGGTAACCCAGTCTGTCAGGCCTGTAAGCGGTGGCGGCGGAGCCGCCCAAATGGACTCCTCTGGAGTTTTCGCCTCGCGATTTGATCTTAGACCTCGTACGTGTACGCGATGACGACTGGGTGTTGTCGATCGTCGATCGAGAGGGGCACAGCCCGGGCGCTGAAATCTGATTTCTGATTTAAAAAAAAACCAAGGTAAGCGAACTCCCGGGGAAAAAAAGTTGCGTGTGCGCCTCTTGTTTACTTGCCATCTACAGTACCCGACCCACTTCGGTTCAAAGCTCTTCCGAGTCTGGCAATGAATAACGTGCTGCAGGTGGAGCCTGTCACGCATACGGACCGTCTACGGTCGCGGCTGCGATACGGGTCGAATGATACTACGAACCGGAGGCTCTGCTCCACCCACAGCTGGACCCTCGATCAAAACTCGGTTATCGACTGACGTCATGGTTGGACTACGTTCGACTGTATAACCACCCATGGCCCGGGGCACAGCCGGCGGCAATTGGACACAGCAAGTGACCCCGGATCCCCTGTGGGGTGTTGAGAAAAGCCCACACTTCAATCACACGCAGTCGTGTTGTGGAGGAGGCGGATCACTCGGATTCCCGATTGAGTTTGTCTCGGTTACGCTGCCGCGGTTGGCAGTATTGTACTGTACGTCGCCGGCTTGCGTTGTCGGAGCGGGTTATCAATCTTTTACGAGTTTTTGACGTCCCCCTTCCCCGCACGTCCCCCACTGTACATTAGCAATATCATAGATGGAAATGGGTTTTCCCGACCGTGACATCTCTCGGGCGCCGGCATTTTTTCGAATCAATGCGTTGCGGTATCGTCCTTAGGCCCGGGTTAGGGCTCCGAGTCAGCGTAGGTACGTCGCAGCTTTCTGTCACGGGCTTACCCAGGATCTCGATTCCCGTCAGCTGGGGGCTGCCCTAGTAGGCTGCACGTGCCGCGCCAGAAACAATTCCCCATCACAAGATACGCGTACATGCCCTCGCATGCAGGCAATCGTCCCACTGCCCCGTGTTGCATCGTGACATTCCAGAAAAAACTGTTCGTATATTCTTTCCCGGTGAGCACATCTCCGCGACAAACAACTGCAAAGAAAATTTCTCCAGCGTGGGTCTGCGTATTACTCCCTTCGTGCACATAAAGTAGTGATTAAGGTAGAAACTAACATGTACGCCGTTCCTACTCCGCCGTGAACGAATAAATAACAAACAATCGTTCCTGCCGTACTCCCCTCTTGGTCCGAAAGTTCATGCGCGCATAACACTCGGAAAACTTCGCAAGCCGCATGAAGCGGCCCAAATTTCATAGCACCTTTGTCGAGGGCCCCCAGAGAGGTGGGGCGGTTGAAAGAGGAAGCCTCAAACTTTAATCGACGACTTGGCGTCCTCGATGGTGGCCATCACCTGGCCTTCTCCTGCTGCGGCCTTGGTGGCGGCCGAGTCCTGCGCGGACTTGAGCCAGTGGCCGACGCCGACGGCGATCGCTCCGGCAGCCTGGACAGCGTGCGAGGCGAGGATCGCGCCGCCAGCGCCGGCGGTGACGCCCGGGAGCGCGGGGAGACTACCGACGGTGATGAGCACCGCTGAGAGGGTGGTCATCACCTTGGGGTGCTCGGTCGTGAGGAAGTCGAGGGCGTTGCAGGCGTTAAGTAGCCAGAGCGGCGCTTGCGCGACCGTCGTGGTGACTGTAATGAGGGGGAACCGGGGGATTGGATTAGTATGAGACGAGAATGGAGAGGGTATGGGGATATCATTTGCGCACCTTCGCCTTCGGGAGCTGCGGGGACTGGAACGACGGACGTGGTGGTGATGGTGGCGTTGGCGTTGGCGTTGGCGTTGGCGGTGGTGTTGGTGGGTGCAGGGGTTGTGTTTGAGGACGAGGACGAGGACGAGGGGAACTGCGGCAGTTTCCAAAAGCTTGAGGAACTCGCGGGTTCGGCTTGGACTACCTCTTTGCTGCTCTCGGAGGTCACCAGGGAGGCATTCGAGGGTGAGCGGGTGAGCCAGGTAGTCCGTCTCTTCGGCGCAGGTTTCTCGCTCTCCGTCTTCTCGGGATGGGTCGCAGGGCTCCTCTCGCCGACAGTCGCCCTACGCATGGGCTTGGGCTTCTTCTCGGTCGATTTAATCTCGACTGGCTCTTCTGAAACCTCTTCCTTCTCTCCCTTCTCTCCCTTCTCTCGCCCGATTATCCACCATGAACCTGAGGATTTCGTCTGGACTTTGACGGCCTCTGTCTTCTTGTCATCGATCTCCCCTATCAGAAGAAGTCAGTCGAAAGAGAGGTTGAAAGGGGTATGGGGCAACCCACAACCCATGTTCCTCATCGCAACCTTGAACCTCTTCCAGTCCCATCGATAATTTCCACCGTGGAGGTTGCGCAGGACCTCCTTGAGCTCCCCCAGGCGCTTCTGGGCCTTGTCTCCGAGGAAGCGCTGGCCGACTTTGTGCCAGCACTCTTTCGGGATCTTGCGCTCGAGACAGCCCTCCTTCACCTGGTCCAGCCATGTGTCTACGGGGGGATCCTTCTTCGGGTTGCCGAGAAAACGTGGTGGGTTCTTCCAGGCGTCGAGGACGGGATCGAGGTCGAATTCTTTAAGTTTGAAAGCGTCAAGCATAGCGGGATGGGCGATGGCGTGCGGAATACAGTAAGTGTACGACTGTTGTGGGATGATTGCTGATTTTTCCCCTTATTTCGCATGTTCTTAAATACGTCTCGGAGCGCCTCACGGCAATGGCGTGACGCCTTCATTCAAAAGGCTGCTTCCTGCGTCCGGGTCGGATGGTCTGGGTTCCGGGCGTGTGTTGAGTCTCAGATCAGGGGCGGAAGGAGGGGCTCACCGTCCTGGCCACCCTACACGTGTACTCTTCACCCTTGCACAGGTCATGCACACGTTGCGCTGCCCTTGACGCAGATTTCACGTGACGACCCCAGTGCTAACACAGAAGGAGATATCGATCTCCAAGGCCTGCGTGCGCGCCTCAAAGGGCAGAAAGCTTCATTCGCCGCGCAGAGAAGCATGTTCGGGTAAGTGAAAAGCTGAGTGGGCAGCCCAGAGCGGTACATCGCAGACAGTTTGCCATTGTTTTGCGTTGAAGTGATGCATTTACACAGTTGCGAGTCAAACTTCGTTCATATTATCGTATCAGCCTTCCGTAGTCATACCAATCTGCGGTCCGTCATGGCCCTAACGATGCAACCAGTTCCTGTGACTTCAGTCAACTGAAGTTGGGTTAGGGGAAAGGTCGGAATAGATGGTTCCGGTAGTTGGCACACCTTCTCATGCCAACCCAACAGGACGCTGCCACTAACGTCTCCCCAACCTGGCAAACCCATGCCCTTGTATAAATACTTCATCAAAGTATCCTGCGCTTCGGGAGGAAGCGATCTGACTACATTCGGGATATCTGTCGCCTTTGTGCTATTAAGGACTGTGACGACTGTTTGCAGTGTTAGGTTCTGAGAGAAGATTGAGAGATCGGAAAACCCGGGATCGTGGATGGTCACGGTTACCTTGGCTTCTTCGACATTGGGTCCATAAGGAGGGTTGTCAAGAATGGTGACAAGGGCTCCCAGGGTGTCACCTCTGACGCGATGGTCACGATGAGTTGCCGTCGACATGTGATGGAGGCTCACTTGGCGAGTGAAGTTCTTACTGAAGCGGCCCTTGCCTTCGCGTCTTCCAAGGCTTGTTGGAGTCCGCGGGGGTCAGGGTCGTATAGTTCTGTCTCCAGCAAGACATCCTCGTCATAGGCATCAATGTCGATCTTCCTAAAGTTGACGTCCATGTTGAGTTCAGATCGCAACTGTCGCAGCCAACGTCCGAGCGAGTCGATGAAGAATTTGAATCACGTGACGCGAGCTGATGACACATTTTGCGGACGAGTGACGAGACTGACGAGAACGACCACTTCGCACCAGTGCACGTAGAGCCTCTGCGTGCAACAAAATTCTGTGCCAAGCTCACCTATTTTATGCGCAAAGGCCCCAAAAGAAGCTTCCATAAAGACATCTCTCGCATAACCAACAGTACACTCCGCCAATCTAGAGAATCCACCCAACATGGCCAACACATTCCACTTTTACTCTGCCTCCCTTCTGAATCTCTCACCTATATCACATCTTTTCTCGACCCAGTATCTCTATGCTCCCTTGCGCAGACAAGCCGGAAACTTTATGAACATGTCAGCGATGACAACACCTGGAGACGTGCATTCGTTTGCCAAGTCTTAGGCATATTGCCGGAGGAGGATTTGAATGAAGTCAGGCCTCTGACCTTCAGGTCGACGCAAAAGACGTGGAGACATGAATTTGGACGCCGTCACATCATCAGGGGGTAAGCGTTATGCGTTACCTCAAGTTATCGTGCATCAGGAAGCTCATGACTCGGTCGCAGCCTCTGGTCGCGTTCCAACAACCCCATGATATCCCATCGCCCTGTTATCCCCACGATATCAGTGATTCATGTCATGGCCGATTATGGACTTCTCAGTGCATGTACCGACCACTGTGTTGTCGCCCGCTCGTTTCCTTTTAGGAATGAAGTCCTAAAGGGTTACCTATACGGAACCGGAATACCACCTGGCCTGGGTCAACACCTTCCCGCTACTGCTTTCATGCCCCGCATCAGCGCATGTGCCCTCGCTTCGGATGGAACCACCGCCAAAGCGATCTGGGCCAGGCAGGATGGCAGCGTAATCATCGTGTCCCACCCTCGGACCATGACCAGAACTCAATCCCCCGCACATATCCTGACAAGTTCGGCGCAACAAGAACACGAGGGTGCTGTGCTAGACGCAACCTGGGCGGCCGCCGGCAACGCCTTTGTAACGGCAGGCTCTGACGGGCGGATTAAAGTCTGGGCTGTAGCACCCTTTTGTTGTGCCTGGACTTCTGACATACATTTTTCGGGACAAGGGATCGCAAAAGTTGTGGAAGATCTGGCAAACGGTCTCGTCGTGGCTGCAAGTAGAAGCGGCGACCACATCATTTTGTCAGGTTTTGACGCCTCGTCCCTCGGCCGCCGCGCCGTCCTTCCGCATGACATCCAAAAGCTATGCGTCCCAGTTCGCACATTCCCGACGCCAGTCGTCGAGCCGGCTTCAGACCCACAGCCGATGGAGATTTCAGCTCTGTCCTTCCAGACTCACTCCCCCACCAGGCTATCTATCCTTGCCTACTATCTGAACACATCCCGGTTTTACCGCTGTTCTGTCGACTTGCTTAACGAGCGAGTCCATGTCAAGACTTTTGTAGATGCAGGGTTCGGTACCATTCGATGCATACAACCAGCATTCTCTGATGACCCCATGGAGCCAAGTTTTGTACTTGCTGGCACTCGGCTTGGAGTTGTTAGTATTTATGATTGGGACACCACCGCCCAGTTGAGCGACTCATACCCAGCTAGTCGACATGTTGATGTGTTTTCAGATGCCCAAGTCACCAGCCTAGCTTTGAACCCTTTCGTCATTGTTGCGGGGTCGTCTTATGGCGGGATCACGGTTCTCGACTTGCTCACGCTTGAGACCCTGAGGTCGTTCCCTGCCACGGTTAAGACTGCCGTCCAGCAGATCGAGCTCGTAGGAGATCTTCTGGTGGCAAACGTCGGAAGTAGGGTGTTGGCATGGAGTGCATATTATTTCATGTCAAGTGGCAAGAATTCTGTCCGGACTAAAGGCAAAGGAAAACAGGGAGGACATAAGAAATGGTTTGGTATGTATCACAGCGATTCTTTACACAGCAACTAATGATCAACGTGCCTTGCAGAGAATGTGGAACTGAGAAGCGACATCGCGGATACGAGGAATTTTGTGGAGAAATGTTCCTCAAAACGCTCGCTCCTCCCTGAGCACGAGCAGCTGATGCAACTTTACACTCTCGGCCTGAGTGAACAGGAAGCCGTGGAATATACCCTCATGTTGAGCCGGGATGAAGAGCTGCTGAGATGCCAAAGTAGCATTGGCGAACACGTGGACGAGGGGATATTCGACACAGACGAAAGCTCGAGGGACCAACCTACAAGCTTACATGGACACGTCGTACCAATGGCGTCACCCTCGAACTCTAATATAAAGGTACAAGTCTCTCCTCGCTTCAAACCGGAACCAAAAGAGGCGGGAGGCCTGGTCAATGGTCCCCTCGACCCGCAGTCAACGCTGCCTTCCCCGCCTCCCCCCTTCTCCCAATCAATACTCGAGCAAACTTCCCCTCGGGTCATCACCCCCTCAAAACAAGTCTGTGCTGTCGACTCATCCTACGAAAGACCAAACGCCTGGAGCAAACCCTTGCCAGGTACAGGGTTGTCAGCATTACCTCCGGCTCAAACTGGGCAGCCTCTTCCATCCGCACTCCAAACGCATTGGGAGGACCTCGAACTTCGGTTCGCACTCGAGATGAGTCTGGCCGAGGCTCGAAGTCGTGAGAATGAGAAAGAGAAAGATACGGGAGGCACGTGATCTTGTATCTGGTGTTTGTTACGTTTGTCGTTTGTCTCTACTGTACCTCGACCCGGAGTACACGTTCTGCCACAGTCTAGACACGCTCTGGAGCTCCATTGAAGATTAATGCTAAAGCATATGTTTCCCACTTGGGGAAATACCTCAAACGCGTGTGGTACATGAGGCTGAACCTGCCAAACAAAACGAATTCACGGGCGCGACCGAAACCGTGCAACGGAGGCCACTTGTGGTTTATGGGATCCGAGATTTGGGACAACATTGTGCCTAGAACCAGTATATGCTCCGAAACTTGGCGGGGATTTTGTGTCACAAGGCGGCCAACTCTTCCCCCTATCTTTCTCTCTCTGTTCACACCTCATCCTTTACCACTCCGACAAACCGAAAGATTTGTCCTTGGCTTGGTCAGCTGTTCCGCAAGTGCAACTAATCGTTGAGGTCGTTGAGGGTTCGAGGCGGCAATGCAATGTCGTACTCACACTCTTTCGCTCGAAGTGCGTAGCGTCCGCTCCATGCCATGGCAGTATCTTTCGCGCTCACGATGAACAATATCAACAATTTACAGACCAGAACCAGTTGAGCGAACAATTGCAGCTTCTGGAACTGCTGAGGAAGAGGAGGGGTAATCGCTCGCAGGCACTTCCTGCCAGTGGCGACCGGAGTTTGGACCTCCTTGCTGAATATGTCGGCCATCGTGGGCGCCTCGGGGTCCAGGATAACGAAACACTCATGCTACAGCTTGTCGCGCTGTCCCTCGTGGGACAGACGCGTGGCGACACGGTCGCGGTGGCGCTCGACAAGCGCGATCCCTCCAATTTCACCTTTGTCCTCGCCACAAATCGAAGGTACACCCCTGCTGACGAAGACAGGGCACGCCGATTCTTTGACGTTGCGGCATCTGCCGCCTCGGAACGGGCCCTTCTGCTGTTCGCCGTGGGATCCTCTACCCGGAAAGTGAACAGGCGGCTTGCGAAATTGAAGAAGACGATCGTTCAATGCCTGCCTGCTGTCAGGCGTCTCATCCAACGATACAGGTGGCCACAGAACGACTTGCGCAGGAGGGCGCGAGAACTCCTTCCTGTGATGTACGCAAAGTTCGGGGAGATACCTCCGCCTGCGTTGTATATCAAAGTCTTTCAAGCACTGGCGAGGGCCGTGTCACCGAACCACCCCTTTCTCGGCTTGTCATCAGATGACGATTACGACCGCCTTCTTGATGTCCTGAATATGGCTACGTTCATGCTGTCTACTCGCCTCGTGTCATGGATGGCACTGAACGATCGATATTCGGAATCTATGGCCATTCTCGAGCGCCGACTCTGCAGGGTGGCACAATATTTGATGGGCGCCACAAGCCTACTGGAAATGAGAAGTACATTCCCACGGAAAGGGGGGACTCGGACTCTTTCTTATGTCTGGGCCGCCGTGGGAAGAGAACCCCGTATAGTGGAAGACATCTTCCTGTTGCGCACCCCTTTGGAGGTCGCACGCGAGGTCGACGCCCGCAGGACAGAGTCAGCACTTCGCACGAGGCTCACAAACTTGGAAAAATGGGTCCCCTTTTCGAGTCCCCGCATCCATGCAGAACTACGGTTGATCGCGTCATGCAATAGAGCTTCCCTTGATCCATCATTTGACGCTTATGATCCACGGAAACCTGCAGCCATTCACATCGGCAGCTCTCACGACATTTGTACGCTCTGCGCCTTATGGGTCACCGTGTACAATCGCCACTTCGGAACCCGTTTCAAGGTGTTCCCCGCAGGCGGTTCAGGCAAAATTGATCGGAACTGGGCCGTTGTTCTTTCCCCACGTGAGAGGCCCGACCAGGATGTGTGCGAATTGGTGTACAATCTCCTCGAGAATGAGTTGCAGCGTTTCCGAGAGGCGTCCCGAGCATCGTTGGGAGTCGCATTACGGTCTTTGACTTCGTGGGTATGCTTCTCTGAGCCAGATGAGGTAAGGGTACGCACGCCGCCTGTTATTCTGTCAGGGCGAAATAACCAAACTTTGAGTACAGAGGTTGGAAACGCGGAGCAGGCCCAATCGGAGCAGCACTCAAACTTATGTGCGTCTTCTTGCCTCACGTAGCGGGGTTATCGTTGGACAAGCATTCGGAATATAAAGGTAGCATCATCATCGCACGTATCGGACCAAAAAGTGGCGAAACGGCCATCGCCCGCGGCGCCTCTCGTTCACACCGACTCACCTGTCGTCCAGAAGGACCCGGGTGTCACCGCTTCTGCAAAGTATGATACCATACGACATCGCACGGCCACAAAACCGGCCATCGATCACGATACCGAGGCGAGTCTTCAGCTGTCAGGTGATTTTTTTTACTCACCGATTTGTGCCAGAGAGCCTTACCCTTCCCATAGATAGAAGCATGTGAGGTTGGACTGGATGGGAAGTCGGAAGCGTAATGCTTCATGTGCAAGTGAAGAGGTGGACGAGGAGCTCTCAAGTTGGGTCAGAGTTGTGCGCGATAATTTTTTATTCTTTACTAGAGTGCTCGTGACATTGACATTACAGGAGGCGCTTTTGGCTGCGATTACGTTGATCGTTGAACTTTTTAGAGAGAAATGTGCCCTAGTTTTTCTTGCTGGACTATTGGTGTTTTCCAATCGATGAGTATGAGTATACACGGACTCGGATGCGATATGAACAATGGCTGGTACCGGCGTATACCGCGAGAATAATGACGGAGCAGTCAAAATCACGCACGCACCACTAAACAGCTACCTAAAACGATTCAAATTAGTGGATGCGGACTACGAAGACGTCGCACACTTCATACTGTCATGCCCCAGCTACGCCCACGAGAGATGGTCCCTCATCAAGCAAGCAAAGAAACGCCGAAAACCCCTCACACTGGAGACCATCCTAAGCACCCAGGACATGGCCCCGCACCTAGCGAGATACATAGGAGCTACACACCGATTCAGCAAAGCAGGTAAGCAAACAACTAGTTAAAGAACACAACACTACGCGAAGTATACAGACAAAAACGTGGCGTATAATAGCCACCGAACCCCACCCCACCTGGCCCCTGGCGCGAATACAGCGCGCTCGCTACTTTACTTCGCCACCGTCAAACGTCACACAACGATAGCAGAAGCTATGGGAGAGAAAGCGGAATTGTTAAATTCATGTACCCTAACATACAAACCTGTATCTACGACAGAAAGTTCCACATGGGGGTTCTGCACCCCCGGG
>Ga0137397_10001906_pt1 | contig 14567 bp, 14 predicted proteins | sample czorhiz116metaG_FD_106658 | JGI IMG/M metagenome (GOLD analysis project Ga0137397, IMG submission 106658) | Vadose zone soil microbial communities from Angelo Coast Range Reserve, California, USA - czorhiz1.16 metaG | ecosystem: Environmental > Terrestrial > Soil > Vadose zone | place: USA... | reverse complement strand
GTCGTCGGATACGGAGCCACAGGAGATGCCCATCATATGACCGCGCCTGCCCCCGAGGGTGAGGGTGCTGCGCGGGCCATGCGGGCGGCGATAGACGATTCCGGCTTGCCTCTGAGCGAGTTCGGATACGTGAACGCCCACGGCACCTCCACACCCCTCAACGACAAGTTCGAAACCCAAGCCATCAAGTCGGTATTCGGGGACCACGCAAAGCGCGTGGCCATCAGCTCGACCAAATCGATGACCGGGCACCTGCTCGGAGCGGCAGGAGGACTGGAGACGATCATCTGTGTCCTCGCGCTCGAGCGGAAGATCCTTCCGCCCACCATCAACTACGAGAACCCCGATCCCGACTGCGATCTCGATTACGTCCCCAACACCGCGCGACCGGTCGAAGCGCGGGCGGCCCTTTCCAACTCATTGGGCTTTGGCGGGCACAACGTCACCCTGGCGTTATCGAGATCCGTGGCACAGGAGGGTCCGTAGGGATCCCGACAAACGTGAAATTATTGAGAAAGCTGTTCGGATGGGACCGCCCACCGGCGATGCCGAAGGCTCCGAAGGAGCCCAAGGTTCCACAGGCACCACACGTACCACGCGTCACCGCGCGCGATTTCGATCTACGCGGGTTCGAAGCCATCGTGCACTACAAGTTCCGCGATTCCGAACTGGCGCGCCAGGCGCTCACCCACCGCTCGTACCTCCACTCGCTTCCCGACAAGGACAAGGGCGGAGAATCCAACGAGCGGATGGAATTCCTGGGCGACTCGGTCGTCGGCCTCGTGGTGAACGAGTTCCTCTACCGCAAGTTCACATCGCTTCGCGAGGGGGAGCTGACCAAGATGAAGTCGCTCCTCGTGAGCCGCGTCATCCTCTCGCGCACGGCGAAGGACATGGGCCTGGGGGATTACATCCTCCTGAGCGAAGCGGAGACCGGATCGGGAGGGCGCGACCGCGCGTCCATCCTCGCCGACACGCTGGAAGGCGTGATCGGCGCGGTGTACCTGGACGGAGGGCTGGAGCCCGCACGGCGCTTGACCGAGCGATTATTGCTTCGGCAGGTGCACGAGATCCTGAGCGACGCGAATCTCGCGAACTACAAGAGCATGCTCCAGGAGTACGTGCAGGGCGAGTTCAAGACGCACCCGCAGTACCGCATCTCGAGCGAGCTCGGCCCCGACCACGAGAAGGTGTTCACCGTCGAAGTGGTCGTGAACCAGAAGGTGCTCGGCCGCGGACACGGGAACAACAAGAAGGAAGCGGAGCAGGAGGCGGCGCGCGACGCGCTCCTCCACTTCGAGAAAATCGTTCGGAACGACCGGCAGGATCACCGGCGGCGGAGACGCCGTGGCGGACGGGGCCGGCGCTCGCGAGGAGGAGGCGGAGGCCGCGGCCAGGGACAGGGAGGCCCGGGGCAGCAGGGGGGCCGTGGGCCGGAGCGCGAGCCACGCGAGCGGAGAGAGCCTGAGGGATGGGCGGCTTCCCAATTGCAGTCCGATACGTAAGTTGCTACAATCATAGGGTCGTCTCGGCAAGGGGGAGGAGGGTCCACACGGATCCTCCTCCATTCCTTTTTCCGTCGGGAGACACCGTGACAGAACCCATGAAGCGTGAACGCAGGATCCTGGGGCCGGCTATCGTCTTGACACTGCTCTTGGTCGGGATCGGGGCCCGATCCTCCGCCGCCACCGAGCCTCCCATCGTTCCCAGGAACATCGAATACCTCCTTCGATCCGCTCTGGCCCGCGAGTCGGGCGAGCTGGAGGCGGCGGGACTCTGGGCCCAAGCCCTCTCCACGGCGGACTCCCTCTCGAGCTACGCCGCGTCGCGCTACGCGCAGATCCTCGAGTCGACGGGAGATGACGCGGGCGCCCTCACCTGGGGGAACCGCGCGCTCTCGTGCGACAGCCTGAACCAGGACGCGGCGATGCTGGTGGGCCGTATGCGTCTTCGCGCAGGCGAGCCCTCGGTGGCGGTGAAGGCGCTCACGCCTCCTCTCCGGCTTCTGGGCGCGCGTCCGGAGCTCTACGCGCTGCGCGCGCTCGCCCACGAGCTGGCCAAGAATTACGAGGCGTCGCTTGCCGACCTCAAGCGCACGGGAGAGCTCCTTCCGGACTTCGGGTGGATCGCCACGGGCGTGCTGAGCATGGCGCTCGAGGACGATCGATTACAGGAAGCCGCGGACGCGCTCCGTCTCGCGCTCGAGATCAATCCCGAGGATCCGCGCACCCTGGGGCTGGGTGTCGGGCTGGCCAGGCGCGTGGGGGACACGAGCCTCGAGGAAAGGTTGCTTCGCCAGAGGACCGAGGCCCAGGACGCGCTTCCCGAACAGCTGGCCGCGTACGTCGCCTTTCTGGTTCGCGAGGGGGACCGCCGGGGCACCGAAGCGTTCCTGGACCGGATCCGGAAGCGGGGGTTCGACCCGCTCGACGCGCGGGTCGAGGCCGGCCGCTCGCTCCTGCGCGACGGCGAGTTCCAGGCGGCGATCGTGGCCGTGAAGCCGCTCGAGAATCCGCGGGCCGCGCTGCCCATCCGGGCGCGCGCGCTCGTGGGCATCGGGAGCGAGAAGCAGGCGCTCCGCTGCTACCGCACCCTCCTCGGGCTCCGCTCGCTCACCCAGGAGGAGTCGCTCATGGTTGCCTGGCTCGAGATCCGGGTGGGGGACCGCCGGCGGGGGATCCAGACCCTGGAGGGAATCCGCGAGTCTCTTTTGCAGAGCCCGCGCCGGGTGTTGGCAGGCGCGCTTTGCTACGTCGCGCTGAGGCACCCCGAGGAAGCGGTATCCTTCATGCGAGAAGGGGTTTCCCGGGGGACGGAGAGCCCGATGATCTACGCAGAGCTGGGCCAGACCGCGGTCTCGATCGGAGATACCCTGGTCGCGGAATGGGCCTTCCAGAAACTGGTTAGCCTGGGCCGGGAGAATTCCGAGTGCCTTTACTTTCTGGCGGCATCAGACCTGAATCGGGGGCTCATGGACCGGGCGGTTCAGCGGCTCGAGAAGGCCGTGGAGCTGAACCCCAGGAATGGGCGAGCCCTGTCCCTTCTGGGCAGCATTCGTTACAATTTGGGACAACTTGAACTAGCGAGAGACCTGCTGGCAAGGGCCGTACGGTGCCGCGACGCGGGTCCCGAAGCCGAGCTGTGGCTCGGCCGGGTCTGCCGGGCGCTGCGCCTGGACAGCGAGGCGAGGGAGGCGGAGTCCCGGTGGCGAGGAAAGCGCCTCCGGCCCGGTGCTACGGGCCTGACCCTCTTCTCCAAGCCGTAACCATCCAACCCTTTCCGGAACCGGCGTCCTCAGGTGGTGTAGTAGGAACCACGGAGAGTGATGCCTAGCGAGCTACGCTTAGTGAAGAAGCTCGAACTTGCCGAGCTGACGGACGAAGACGTCATGGAGCGCTGTGCCCTGGGCTCCGAGACGGCATTCCGGGCGCTCGTCCAAAGGTATCGCTCGCGGATCATGAATCTCGTGTGCCGGTTCATCAATGACCGGGACCGGGCCGAGGAGATCAGCCAGGAGGTGTTCCTCCGGGTCTATCGGAATCGCGAGCGCTATCGAAAGAGCGGCAAATTCTCCACGTGGATCTTCACGATCGCGGTCAACCTGACCAAGAACGAGATCCGCAGCCGCGTCCGGCACAAGGGCACGTTCAGCCTGGACGCGATGGAAGAGGATTCAGGCGGGCAGGGGCTCGCGTTCCCCGACATGAAACCCCTGCCCGATGAAGATCTGAACGCGAGCGAGATCCGCCGGCGCGTGGCGGAGGCGCTCGACAAGATCCCGGCCCGCTATCGCGAAGCCGTGGTGCTCCGCGATATCGAGGGACTGAGCTACGAGGAAGTGGGAGAGATCCTTCGCATTCCGGGCGGAACGGTGCGGTCACGCATCAATCGCGCGCGGCTGATGTTGAAGGAGCGGCTCAAGCCGCACTTGAACCTGGAGGACGCATGAACTGCCGGTCGGCGGAATCGCTCTTCTCGTCGTACATCGAGGACGAGATCAGCCAGGAGGAACGCCGCAACGTCGAATCCCATCTGATGGGATGCCGCCGCTGCTCGCTCGCGATGCGTGAGGTCCGGGCCACGATGACGATGCTCACCCGGATCCCCGAAGTCGAATTCCAGCCCAGCGCTCATTTCGACGAGGACGTCTACGCACGCATCCGGTCCGGCGATGGGCTTCGCCCGACCGCGGTGGAGTGGCTCCGCGAGCTCCTCGTGCCCGCGCGACTCCGCCCCGTGTTCATGGCGGGCGCCGGCGTCTGCGCCGTGGCGATCGCGGCCATCGTGTCGCCGATCGGCCAGAGCTTCCTGCATCCGGCTTCGGTGAATCCCTCGATCGCGGCGCGCCCCGAAGCGACGGCAACGGAATCCTCGCCGCGCGAGGCCGCTCCGGGGTCCGCGGTCACGACCCCCTCGACGCTGGTTCCAACGACCTCCGCCCCCGGCCCGGCTCCGCGCGAGCGGACGAGCTCGGTCATCGCGGCGGCGTCGCGGCAGAACCCCGTCGCCGGCGATTCGATCGTGGATGGCCGGATCGATCGGCCGCGTTACGACGACCAGATCATCAACGACACGTTCTATCTCGAGCGCGGCTCCCAGGGACAGAATCCCGCCATCGTACCCGTCCATGAGACTCAGGGCGACGGCGTCTACGTCATCTTCTAGGGAAGCGCCCCGTGTCTTTGGGTGCCCGTTGCCTTTGAACCGCGTCCGACGTCTCCTCCTTCTCTCCTTGGCTGCCTTCGCGTGCTCGTGTTCGTTCGCCTCCCCCTCGCGCGCCACCAGCATCCTTCCCCTGAGATCCGAAGAAGCCGCGCTCCTGATCGGCGTCGATTCCGCCCGCACGAGCGTCATGACCCTGGTCGCGGTTCCGGCCAGCGATTCGCGGCTCCATCCCGACCGGCCGGTGCGCCGCTTGATCGGAACGGCCGTGGTCCTGGGCCCGCACCGGCTGCTCACCACCGCCAGCATGGCGATCCCCGGGGGGATCTTCAGCGTGCTCGTGGGAGACGGATCGAAGCGCCGCGCGGAGATCCGCGGGGTGGATCGCCAGTCCAACGTGGCGCTTTTCTCCGTGGAGGGACCGGAGCTCCAGCCCCTGCGGCAGGCGTCTCCCCAGTCCATCGCACCCGGCTCCTGGGTGGCCGTGATCTCCAACGTGAGCGTCACGCGGCCGCAGATCACGCTGGGCCAGGTGGCCGGACGCGGGGAGCGCGTGGATTTTCCCTACTCGGGGGACATCGTGGAGATCGAAGCCTCGACCGCACCCGGCGCGAGCGGCGGAGCCGTTCTGAACGAGGCCGGGGAGTGGGTCGCGATCGTGGTCGGGCGTGCGGGGAAAGAGCCGCCGCACGGAGCGACCTCGCCCGTGACGCAACCGGACGATGAGGCGCCCGGACAGCCGCCCTCGGACCTCCTGATCGCGCTGCCGATCGACCAGCTCCAGCGCATCGCCGACGATCTCGAGAACTACGGGAGCGTGCGGCATGCCTTCCTCGGAATCCAGATGCGGCGTGGAATCCTGCCCGACAGCCTGGGCGCGCTCGTGGACGGCGTGATCCCCAAGAGCCCGGCGGATCGGGTGGGGCTCAAGCCCGGGGACCGGATCCTCGCGTTCGAGGGCAACGTCATTCACTCCGCCGAGGAGATCACCTCGCTCGTGCGCTCGCTCCGCCCCGGAGACGAGGTCGAAATGACCGTCTCGCGCGGGAACGATATCTTCCCGGTGCGCACAGCCCTGGAAGCCGCCGTGCGAGGGCCCGGGCTCCGTCCCCACTCCGACCCCGACTCGGAGCTGAAGGACCTCAAGCAATCTCTCGAGAGGCTGGAGTCGGAAACCAAGCAGGTCGAAGAACGCATCAAGAAGATCGAGGGATCACGCTGATTTTCTGATCCCGCGTGTGGTAGCCTGCCGCCCATGGTGCGCAAGGCTACCCGCCTGCTTCTCCCGCTCTGCGCCATCGCCTGCATGTCCTGCGGCGGGCGCCCGTTTGCCGAGGGCGGAAGCCGCGACCTCACCCTCGTGACCTCGCTTCCCCCCGACGCCCCCGAGGTTCTCCTCTTGCGCGCGGTGCTCGAGCGTCCCGCGATCCGCATCGAAGACGAGACCGCCTACACGGTTCGGATGGCCTCTCCCTCGGACGCGCGCGTGTACCGCGCGCGAACGGTGCTCTTCCTGGGCCACGGCGCGCTCCGAGATCTCCCGGAGCCGCTCCGGCCGCTGAGCCGCCTCCGCGGCGGGGACGGATTTCCGTTCGCGTTCGCCACCGACGTGTGGCTCCGCGGCCAGGCCGTGGGCCTTCTCTGGGCCGAATCGCGCGCGCGGCTCCTCCCGCTGATCCAGGAACACCAGAACCGCCTCTACTCCGAGCTGGATCGCGCGACGTTCGCCACGGTGCGTTCCCGCCTGCTCGCGCTCCCGCACGATTCCCGCGCTGAAGAGCGGCTGCGGCGCGTGCTCGGCTTCGGGATGCGCGTTCCGCGCGGGTACGAGCTCAGGATCGACCCTGGGTCCCAGGCGGCGCTCCTTCTCGACCCGGGTCCCCCGGCGCGCCTTCTTCGCGTCGCTCCCGTGCGCGGCGAGGTGCGCGGGCAGGATCTCACCCGGACCCGTGCCGCGCTCGCGCGCGCCTTCCGTCCGCACGAGCGAACGCTCCAGGAGACCGATCCCACCCTCACTCCGGGGGAGCTCCGGGGCGCGCGGCGGCAGATCCACGGCCGCTGGGAGGACTCGGACGTGAGCGCCGCGGGTCCCTTCCGGTTCTACGAAGTGGCGCGCGGGGAGAAGCGGTACTACGTGGATCTCGCCGTCTTCGCGCCGGGGCGGCCCAAGCTTCCCTACCTGCGAGAGCTCCAGGCCATCGCGGAGACGCTCTCGGAGTGACCCTGCGCGTCCGGACGCCTCGCGGCCAGATCCAGTATCCGATCCGCGTGAGCGCGGGGCTTCTGGGGAAGGCCGGGTCGCTCCTCCGCGCCGCGCGCGCGTCGAAGCGGCTTCTCGTGGTCACCGATCGCACGGTGGCAAGGCTCCACGGTGCGTCCTTTCTCTCGAGCCTGCGGCGCGCGGGGTTCGACCCCCGCGTGATCGTGATCCCCCCGGGCGAGCGATCCAAGACGCCGGAGCGCGTACGGTCGATCTGCGACCGCTGGGCGGAGTGGCGGGTGGACCGCTCGGAAGCCGTGGTCGCGCTGGGGGGCGGCGTGGTCTCGGACGTGGCCGGCTTCGCCGCGGCGACCTACGCGCGCGGACTCGACTGGTATGGGTTCCCCACGACGCTGCTCGCCCAGGCGGACGCTTCCATCGGCGGCAAGGTGGGCGTAAATCTGAGTAGGGGGAAGAATCTTCTCGGCGCGTTCCATCATCCTCGCGGCGTGTTCTCGGATCCCCGGGTGCTTCGAACCCTCACGGCGAGCGCCTTCCGGTCCGGCCTCGCCGAGATCGTGAAGATGGGCGTGATCCGGCGTCCGGCGATTCTCAGGCGCCTGCGGCGGCTGGGAGGGGACGCGCGCGGCAACCCCGCCGCCGTCATCGCCCTGATCCGCGCGGCCGCGAAGGAAAAGGCCTGGTACGTCTCGCGCGACCCTCTGGACCGTGGAATCCGGCGCGAGCTCAATTTCGGCCACACCGTGGGGCACGCGCTGGAGGCTTCGATGGGATACGGGCGGGTCCTGCACGGCGAGGCCGTCTCGATCGGCATGGCGGCGGCGCTCCAGATGAGCGTGCGCCACGCGGGTCTGGATCCGGACGACGCTGCGAGTGTCATGGATCTGCTTCGCTCGCTGGGGCTTCCCACGCGACTTCGGCGTCCGCCGGGGAAGGCGTTCTGGAGCGCGCTGGAACGGGACAAGAAGCGTGGACGATCGCCGCTTCGAATGGTATTGTCCCCCGCAATCGGAGCAGCTAAAACCTATGATCTGCCATCGCTTACCTCGCTCCGGGGGGTCATCCTAGGCCTCGTCCAGAAACCCTGAGGGGGTCATGTCCGAGGACGCAAACAAGGACAAAGCCGCGCTCTTGGAACGGATCGTTGCGCAGGATCCTTCCTCTCCGCTCTACCTTCCGATCGCGGAGCGCATGCGCGAGCAGGGCAGGGTGGAAGAAGCGATTCGCCTCTGCGAGGAACGCCGCGGCCGTCCGGGCGAAGGCGTGGGGGATCGGATCGTGCTCGGCCGCTGCTATCTGGCGGCCGGCCGCCTGGCCGAGGCGCGCTCGCAGTTCGAATCCGCCGTCTCCATCGATCGCGAGAACGTCATCGCGCTGAAGGCGCTCGCGGGAATCCTCTCCCATGAAGGACGTCATTCCCAGGCGGCCGACTACTACCGCGCCGTCTGCCGCATCGATCCCGGGGACCTCGAATCCCAGTCCGCCCTCAACCAGATCACGTCCGGTGAGTTCCCGGAGGTGCGCCCTCCCGATCTCGTGGTCGCGCAGGGCGAGATGACGTGGCAGCCGGTCAAGCCTCCGCCCGAGGAACAGTACCTGGGAGAGATCTCGCTCGGCTTGCACACGATCGAATCCTTCGACGTGACGGCGCCGAAGCCCTACGAGGCCAGGGTCCAGGATTTCCAGGAGATGTCCTTCGACGCCCTGGACGTGGAGAAGACGGCCACGCCCGAGGCGGCCGTGCCGCCGGCGCCGAAGGCGGAGGCCGCGGTCGCGCCTCCGGCGCCGAAGCCCGCACCCGAGGTTCCGCCTCCGTCGCCCGAGACTCCTCAAGCCCCCGAGGCTCCCGAGGTCCCCGAGCCCGCGCTCGCCTCGGCGTCCGGCACGTGGACCGAGCTTCCGAAGAGCCCGCACCCCAGGCCCGAGCCTTCCGGCCCGCCGAAGCAGCAGCAGAATCGCTCGGCCTTCGAGACCTGGCTCACGCGGCTCAAGGGCGGGCGGCAGTGATGGCGCGCCCCGTGTGGGTCCTGCATGGCGCGAACCTGGATCTCCTGGGGAAGCGGGAGCCGGATCTGTACGGCAAGGAGACGCTCGCCTCCATCGACAAGAGGCTCGTCGCGCTGGGAGAGGAGCTGGGGTTTCAGGTGGAATGCTTCCAGACGAATCACGAGGGGGCGCTCATCGACCGGCTGATCGTCGCCATGAAGGCTTCGCAGGGCTGCCTCATCAATCCCGGCGGGTTTACCCACACCAGCGTGGCGCTGGCGGATACGATGCGCGCGATGACGGTCCCGGTGGTCGAGGTGCACCTCACGAACCTCTACGCGCGCGGCGACGCGCGGGCGCAGAGCCTCACGGGCGCCGCCGCGGCGGGCGTCATCATGGGCTTCGGGCCGCGGAGCTACGAGCTGGGGCTGCGCGCGCTGAGCACCCGTCTTGGGGGCTCAAGTACGCGCCGGAGAGCCCGATGAATCTTCGAAAGAGGATCCGCGAGATGGTCGCGATCATGCGGGACGAGGACCTGGCCGAGATCGAAGTCCGACGCTGGTTCACGTCGGTGCGGGTGCGGCGGACCGGGGTGGAGAGCGCCCTTTCCGAGCGCCAGGCGCCCCCCGCCGAGAAGCTAGCGGAGGAGCGCCCGGAGGCCGAGGCCAAGCCTCCCAGGAACCTGGTCCCGATCAAGTCCCCGATGGTGGGGACCTTCTATCGGGCGCCGGCGCCGGACGCGGACAATTACGTCGAGGAGAACAGCAACGTCACGGTGGGACAGACGGTGTGCATCGTCGAAGCGATGAAGCTCATGAACGAGATCGAATCCGAAGTGGAGGGGCGCATCGCCCGGATCCTGGTCGAGAACGCTCAGCCCGTGGAGTACGGGCAGACTCTGTTTCTGGTGGAGTCCGATACCGCGGCATAGCCCGATCGGGCGGGAGTGGGGATGAACATCAAGCGCGTGCTGCAGAAGATGGTGGAGCTCAAGGCGTCCGATCTTCACGTCAAGGTGGGGACGAAGCCCACGGCGCGGCAGAACGGAAGCCTGGTCACGCTCGACGAGCCGGCGCCGAGCCAGGCCGATCTCGAGGCGGTCGTCGATCAGATCCTGACGCCCAAGCAGAAGCGCACCTTCGAGGAGACGAAGGAGGTGGACTTCGCCTTCGGCGTCACCGGCCTGTCCCGGTTCCGCACCAACTTCTACCAGCAGCGCGGAACGATCGCGATGGTGTTCCGGCAGGTGCCGGCCACGATCCCGACCTTCGAGGAGCTGAACCTGCCGCCGGTCATCGAGGAGATCGCGAGCCGGCCGCGCGGCCTGGTGCTCGTATGCGGAACGGTGGGTAGCGGCAAGTCCACGACCCTCGCCGCCATGATCGACACGGTGAACCGGACCCATGCCCGGAACGTCATCACCATCGAGGACCCGGTCGAGTTCCTCTACCGCGACAAGAAGAGCACGATCTCCCAGCGCGAGGTGGGGCTGGATACCGCCACGTTCGGCGAGGGGCTGAAGCACATCCTCCGCCAGGATCCGGACGTGATCCTGATCGGCGAGGTGCGCGATCCGGAAACCATGCAGACCGCGATGATGGCCGCGGACACGGGGCACCTGGTGCTCACGACGCTCCACACCACCGATGCCGCGCAGACGATCAACCGGATCCTCTCCTTCTTCCCCCCGCACCAGCACGAGGAGACGCGCTATCTCCTCTCCTCCTCGCTCCAGGCGGTGATCGCGATGCGGCTCATGCCCCGCGCCGACCAGACTGGCCGGGTCCCGGCCGTCGAGATCATGACGGTCACGGCCACGATCCGCGAATACCTGCTCGATCCGGAGAAGACCTCGCTCATCAAGACCGCCATCGCCGAGGGCGTGTCCCAGTACAACATGCAGACCTTCGACCAGGCGATCATGAAGATCCATTCCGAGGGAAAGATCAGTCTCGAGACCGCGCTCCGGTACTGCTCCAACCCGACCGAGTTCGAGCTCCGCGTGAAGGGCATCCACGGCACTTCGGACGAAACCTGGAAGCCGTTCGAGCACAAAGAGAATCTCGTCTAGCGGAATGTTCAAGAAAATCCTGGTCGCCAACCGCGGCGAGATCGCGCTTCGCATCCTGCGCGCCGCACGGGAGCTCGGGATCGAGACGGTGGCCGTCTACTCCGAGGCCGACCGGGACTCCTTGCACGTCCGCTTCGCGGACGAGGCGGTGTGCATCGGACCGGCTCCCTCCTCGGCGAGCTACCTCCACATTCCGAGAATCATCAGCGCCGCCGAGATCACGGCCGCCGACGCCATCCATCCAGGCTACGGATTCCTTTCCGAGAACGCGCACTTCGCCGAAGTCGTCGAATCCTGCCACATCCGCTTCATCGGCCCGACCGCGGAGCAGATCCGCCGCATGGGGGACAAGGCGGCAGCGCGGAAGGCGATGGTGGCCGCGGGCGTGCCGGTGACGCCGGGCAGCCCGGGAACGCTGGAATCCGCCGACGAGGCGGCATCGGTGGCCAAGGAGCTGGGCTATCCGGTGATCATCAAGGCGGCCGCCGGAGGCGGCGGCAAGGGCATGCGCATCGCGACCGACGAGACCTCGCTCCGGAATGGAATCCGCATGGCGCAGGCCGAGGCGGAGGCGAACTTCGGGAGCGGGGAGGTCTACCTCGAGCGGTACGTCCTGAACCCGCGCCACATCGAGTTCCAGATCATCGGGGACCGGCACGGGAATCTGATCCATCTGGGAGAGCGCGAGTGCTCCATCCAGCGCCGGCACCAGAAGCTGATCGAGGAGTCCCCGAGCGTGGCGATCGACGACGAGCTGCGCACCAAGATGGGCTCGGCGGCGGTGAAGGGCGCCAAGTCGATCGGATACGAGAGCTGCGGCACGATCGAGTTTCTGCTGGCACAGGACCGCAGCTTCTACTTCATGGAGATGAACACCCGCATCCAGGTGGAGCACCCGGTCACGGAAGAGGTGACCGGCTACGATCTCATCAAGGCGCAGATCGCGGTCGCCGCCGGCGTGGAGCTTCCGTGGAAGCAGGAGGACGTGCGCCTCCGCGGACACGCGCTGGAGTGCCGGGTGAACGCCGAGAAGCCGGACCACAATTTTCAGCCTTCTCCGGGCAAGGTGAGCTATCTTCACGCGCCCGGGGGGCCGGGGGTCCGCGTGGACAGCCATCTCTTCTCCGGCTATACCGTGCCGCCGCACTACGACTCCATGGTGGCGAAGATCATCACCTGGGGACGGGATCGGATGGAATCGATCGTGCGGATGCGGCGGGCGCTCGAGGAAATGGTGATCGAGGGGATCGACACCACGATCCCGCTCCATCTCCGCATCCTCAAGGACCCGGCCTTCTTGAAAGGCGACATCCATACCGGGTACCTGGACGAATTCCTGAGCCTGGAGCACGCCGAGAAATGAAGCGCATCGACCTCTACGCCACCCCCTTGGAGCTGGAGCGCGCCTCCCTCGACGCGCGTCCGATCCTGGTCGTGGACGTGCTCCGCTCCTGCACCACCATCGCGACGGCGCTCCTGAACGGCGCGGCGAAGATCATCCCGGTGAAGACGGTCGAGGAGGCGACGCGGCTCCACGAGACGCTGGATCCCAAGACATCCCTTCTCTGCGGGGAGCGCGAGGGACGCAAGGTGAGCGGCTTTCAGCTGGGGAACTCTCCCCGCGAGTACACGCGCAAGAAGGTGAACGGCTCGACCCTGATCTTCGCGTCCACCAACGCGAGCCCGCTCATGGCGGGTCCGCTCGCCGGGCGGGACCAGATCCTCTTCAGCTACGTGAACCTGAGCGCCGTGGTGAAGGCGGTCTCCGGCGCGGCAAGCGGCGGCCTCACGATCGTCTGTGCGGGCCGGAGCGGCCGTCTGGCGCTCGAGGACACCGCGTGCGCGGGGGCCCTGGTCCGGCGGCTCTCGGAGATCGTGCCCGGCCTCGAGGTGAACGACGCGGCGGCCTTCGCGCGGGACTTCGATGCGGCGCGCGGAGGATCGCCCGAGGAAATCCTGCGTGCGAGCGAGCACGGACGGTACCTGATCGAGCTGGGATTCGAGGAGGATCTGCCGGTGTGCGCTGCGGTCGACTCGGTGCCGGTGGTGCCCGTCCTCAAGGAAGGTCGGATCATGGCGCCGACGGCGCCCGAGACGGGCAGGCGCTCGGTTCCCAAGGCAGCCCCGTCCCCGCAGGCGCGCCGGTAGAACGCCGGCGCCCTACAACCCCCGGCGCGCGCGCCGCAAGAGCTCCAGCCCCAGACCCCCGAACACGAAATTCCCGAGCCATGCCCCGATCAAGGGCGGAAGGGTGCCGCTGTGGCCCAGCGCCTGGCCGGTGCGGATGATCGCGTAGTAGACGAAGCTGATGAAGACCGCCAGCCCGAAGCTGATCGCCAGCCCCCCGCGGCGCACCCGGATCGCGAGCGCGGTGCCGATCAGGACCACCACGAAATTAGTGAGCGGGAACGAGATCTTGAGATAGAGCTCCACCAGATATTTCTGCACCCGGCTCCCGCTCTGCTTCAGCCGCTGGATGTAGCGCTCCAGCTCCCAGTAGGAGAGCGCCTTGGGATCCTCCTCGGCCTTCGCGAAGCTCTCCGGCGATTCCTTGAGCCCCGGGATCACGAGCTCGTTGAAGTGCGCCGCGTGCTCCCCCTCGCGGTCGAACCGGCGCACGAAGCCCTGGCGGAACACCCAGCGGCCCTTCTCCCACGTCGCCGACTCCGCGTCGATGCGCCCGTTCAGCGTGTGCTGTCGGATCTGCTGGATCACCACCTCGCGCATCGTCCTCTCGGGGATGTTGTAGCTCCGGATCAGGAACGTGCGCCCGTCGCTTCCCAGATACGCGAGATTCGTCCGCACCGACGCCCCCTCGAGGCTCTCCTTCTTGATGTCGCCCCGGTAGATCTTGTTTCGCAGCGCGTTCATCCCGGGCATGACCGTCTCGTTGACCGTGAACACGCTGGCGCTGACGAGGAAGGCGAAGACATAGAGCGGCAGGAGGACGCGCGTGACCCCGATGCCCGCCGCCTGCATCGCGGTCAGCTCGTTGTGCCGTCCGACCTGGCCCAGGGCGAGCAGGCAGGAGAGGAGCATCGACATGGGAAGCACCATCGTCACGATTCCCGGGATCGAGACGAGGTAGAAGTGAAGGACCACCGGCAGCGGGACCTTGTTGTCCAGGAACGAGTCGAGCTTCTCGAAGACGTCCACCACGACGAAGATCGCGACGAAGAAGACGAGCCCCATGACAAGCGAGAGGATCTGCTCGCGCAAGAGGTAGCGGTCGAGGATCCTCACGCCGCGGCCACCGGGTGCGCGCCGCGGGCGCGCCGGCGTCTCGGCCGCGGGATGACCTCGGCGGCCTGGAGGGTGAGGTAGAGCCCGATGAGCCCGATCACGATGTTGGGCGTCCACATGGCGACGGCCGGATCGAGAAATCGCCTATCCGCCAGCTCCTCCCCTCCCGCGAGGCATAGATAGTAGAAGACGAAGAAGAGAATGGAGAGGAACGCCACGCCGATCCCGCTCTTTCGGGCGCGGATCCCGAGCGGCGCTCCGACGAGCACGAACACCAGGCACGCGGCCGGAATGGAGAACTTCTTCTGGATCTCCACGTCCAGGCTGTTGATCCTCCGGTCCAGCGCGTCCACCTCGATCTGCCGCATCTGGATCAGGTCCATG
>Ga0137397_10001905_pt1 | contig 14569 bp, 14 predicted proteins | sample czorhiz116metaG_FD_106658 | JGI IMG/M metagenome (GOLD analysis project Ga0137397, IMG submission 106658) | Vadose zone soil microbial communities from Angelo Coast Range Reserve, California, USA - czorhiz1.16 metaG | ecosystem: Environmental > Terrestrial > Soil > Vadose zone | place: USA... | reverse complement strand
GCGGTCACGACGAGCCCCGGCGGCGCCTGCTGCGATTCCCGTGGCAACGCCTTCGATCTCTTCTACCCTACGAACCTCGGCGCCAACGGGTTCAAGCACCCTATCCTGACGTGGGGGAATGGAACGAACGGCGCACCGGGCCATTACGCGACGTTCCTCACCCATATGGCTTCCTGGGGTTTCGTAGTCATCGCGACCGTTGACAAGATGACGGGACCGGGCCAGACGATCCTCGACGCCGCGAACTTGCTCACCGCCGCCAACAGCAACTCCGCCAGCATCTTCTTCAACAAGCTCAAGATCACCGAGATCGGCGCCTTCGGGCACTCCCAAGGCGCCACCGGCGCGATGAACGCCCTCGTCAACTCGAACGGCACGATCAAGACCGTCCTTCCCATCGAGCTGCCGGCGCGGATGTGGTGTGTCGCCAACTGCGTCCCGATGCAGAGCTTCACGCAAGGATCGGTGTTCTTCCTGGACGGATCGCTCGACCCGATCTCGCCGCCGACACAGAGCCCGCAGATCAGCGGCGAGCAATCGATCGCGGGCTATTACAACGCGGTACCGGCGGGCGTCGCCAAGCTCAAGGGGACGCTGAAAGGCCCGACGCATAACGACGTGACGGGCCAGCCTGATTGCGCCGCCGCGCAGCCGCCGTGTCTCATCGGCGTCTTTGGCTATCTGGGCTACCCGACGGCCTGGATGATGTACCAACTCCAGGGCGACGCTGTCGCGCACGGCGCCTTCGTCAGCGGCACCGGCGAGATGTTTTCCCAGACGGTGAACTGGGAGCATGTCGGGAGCAACATACCGTGACGGGCGCGCCCGGGATGGTCGCGCCCACGCTGGGGGATCTTCCGCCCACCGCGCTTTCGCCTTCACCGCTTCACGGGTTCCAGAACCCTTGCGATGGGATGCGAAACGCCCGGTTGAAGCGCGAGGATGCGTTCTCCCACGCGATGATCATCGTCAGCTCCGCGATGGTGTCGTCGTCGTAGTGCCGTTGCATGCGCGCGAACAGCTCGTCGTCGACGTCGCGGCGTGTGTCCGTGATCGCGTCGGCGTATTCGAGCGCCACCTTCTCGGCGTCGCTGAAGAGCGAGCTCTTTGCGTAGTCGTTGAGCGCTTCGATCTTCTCCGTCGAGATGCCATTCCTGCTGCCCACGGCAGCATTGACGTCCTGTCAGAACTCGCAACCGTTCCACCAGGCGACGCGACGGTTGAGCAGCGCCCTGAGCGTGATGGGCACGCGCTTCGTCTCTTGCTGGAGGGCGTCCCACATCCCCTTCGCGGCGCGGAAGTACGCCGGGTTGCGCGCGTAGAAGAGGTAGGGATAGAGCGGCGCGCCCCGGAGATTGCGCTGTTCCTCGAGCGTTTCGCGCAGGTCGTCCGGGAGCGTCTCGACGTCGACCGGCGGGATGCGCGTTATCCCCTTCAGCATGGCTACCTCCTCTACGTTCGTTCCGATTTCCATGACGACTTCGCTCAGACGGTGGCCAGCCGCCGGGTGCCCGCATGCTTGGCCGCGTCGCGCATGGCGGCGATCTTATATCCGAAACGGTCGGACGCGCCGATGAGCACTTCGACGGTGATCGAAGCGTCGACCGGGTTCCTTGACCCACGTCAAGGCGTCGGTGGGTCGCCGTGGCGGCGCGTTCCTCAGCGGCGCGACCAGCGCTTCCTGCGGTCGCCTGGTTCGGACGCGTCGACGCCGAAGACCTTCTGGAGCCCCCGCCGTCCCAACGGGGTAACGATTACGGCGTGGCTGCGCTCCATCCTTTCCATCCAGCCGAGATCGAAGTAGCGCTTGGTGATCGCGGCCCCTACCGCACCCGCGATGTGTGGGCGTCGCTCGGTCCAATCGAGGCAGAGTCGGCAAAAGCGGTGGCGGGTCGAACGCAGTGTGGGAAGCTCGATCCCGAACTCGGTGAAGAATCGGGTTCCCGCTCTCGTGATTTCAGCGACTTCGTCGTCGAGCACGACGTATTCGCGGGCGACGAAAGAATCGGTGAGATCAACGCTGAGGCGGCCCGCAAGGTGGTCGTAGCAAATTCGGGCGGCACTGAGCGCGAGTGCTTGACGCGATAGCGGGCGGTATCGCGGTCTCTTCTCAAGCGCAACGGCGACGATCCCTTCGATCATCCCTGCCACTGTCGGCGAGGCAAGCCGGAAATAGCGATGCCGCCCATTACGGACCACCGAGAGCAAGCCCGCCTCTGTCAGCTTCGCGAGATGGGTGCTGGCGGTTTGAGGCGTGATTCGCGCCGCTAGGGCAAGCTCGCTCGCGGTCAGGGCACGGCCGTCGAGAAGCGCCGACACCATCGTAGCTCTCGCAGGGTCTCCGACCAGCGCCGCGATCTCGGCGATGATAGGGCCTGTAATCATTTCCGCTATTTAACACATGAATCGGTCGACGAACACTTCGACGGTGATCGAAGTGGGAGTCAATGGCATGCCGCCGACGATGCGGACCCCCTGCCTAGAAGTCCTGTGCGCGCATGACAGCCCGCGGGGCAAGTTCGTCCGTGCCCCGCTGGGGTGGTGGACAACGATAGGTATTCGAGCGCACGCCGGCGGTCGGCCCCGCCAGGTTCGTCGTCAAGCGCCTGGGTCGACCGGCGTCAGCCCACAGGTCCCATAACGCGGACGGCGCGGGCCGAATCTCCGTCAGGAAAGGACTCATTGATGTGCTCCTGACCACGGTGGCTGGTCAGAAACGTGTCGGCCCCGCGCAGGCCTATGCGGAAAGGCTCCGGAAACAGTTACTTCTGAGACACGTGGATCTGGTATCGACATTGCGTCAAGCGAGGACGTGTTGTTCGACGACATCGCCCACGGACGCTGCTCGTGTCGGGGCATGCGCGTCGCGCCGTTCGATACGATTCTCGAGCACCGGCGGCCGTTCAAGAAGGTCGGGCGCCGTGCCTAGCAAGCGCGTCCTGCTCATCGACGACCAGCTCGACCACGTCGAGACGATCAAGCGCTACTTCGGGCGGTTCCAGCACGGCCGTGAGTATGAGATCGCGACAGCGTCGAGCGGCCCCGAAATCGGCGCGGCGATCCGGGGCGGACCACCCGATCTCATGCTGCTCGATCCCCAGCTCAAGAACGTGAACGGGATCGCGCTACTCAAGCAGCTGCGGGAGCTCGACGCCTCGCTTCCCGTGATCGTCGTCACCGGAACGCAGCCGACCCGGGCTGCGGAGGAGGTCCTGAAGGCGGGGGTCTTCGCCTACGTCCCCAAGCCCTGCGGTTACGAACAGCTCGAGCACCTGGTCGCGCTCGTGTTCCTGCGGCTCTGCACGCCCGCCAGCGCCGCGAGGTAGGGTCTGACCCAGGATCGCGCGCCCATAGTGTTGCCGGGGGCAGCGTCTCCATTCCAACCCCTCGCGCCTGCGTGCGGCTCGGTAACCGGTCGGCTCAAGGCCTACCCGTCCGGTTCTGGATCGCAGTTTCCGGATCTCCGCGATCATCCGGAATTATGGGTGGCATGGTCTTGGCAGAGGTCTCATCGCCAAGATGTACGTCATCTGCGCGTGGTGCCGCCTTGAAGGAAAGCCCGGCGACCTGGGTCACCGCGAACCGTTGGATAATCCGGTGTCGACGCACGGCGTCTGCGCGCCTCACAAGGAGCAGCTCCTCGAATCTCTTCCATCGCGATCGTTTCCGGATGCCGAGTTGCTCATTGTCGTGCGCCGAAACGACACCGCGCTCTACGAGTTCCTCCAGCGGTCGTTCGCCTGCGTCCCTCGCGTGAAGGTGATTGTCGACCGCAGGGCGGACGACCGCCGATCGGCGCAGTGCCCCGTCCCCGACGAGCGCCGACGCTTGAGAAGGCGGCGGATTCGCCAAGGCACGCTCTCTCCTCTCGGCGGGTATACGGTGGTGCGCTTCACGCCGAAGTAACTTAAGGAACATCCGCAACGGAGACGCTCCCTTTCGAGCGCCTCAGGTTGAATCTGGCATGAACTTCGCTTCTCCGAATGGCGGGGCATACGGCCTCATGCCACCTGACCGCGGGAGGCAACCATTCCCGGAAATTGGGGGGCGAAGGAAGTCCATGCACGCGGGGGTTCGCCGGTGCCCGGTGGACGGTGACCGCAGGGGTTGAACCCGCGTGGCGGGGATCTCTCTGTCAACGATGACATCGCTTGCCACGCCGGCACGGTATGCGCGGTCCCGCACCTCCTTCTCCTCGCTGCTGGCAGCCTCCCTGGCGCCCAGGATTGAGGGGCGGGGTCACGACCGATGAGATCCAGACCGGATATGGACCGATGAGTTTCGATCTCCCAAACAGCTTCGGTGATGCAACGAGGCTCCGCCCGCGGTCGTCGCCGGTGAGCTGGGCGATCGAGGTCCTGGCCGTCGCGATCCTCTACTACGCGGCGGCGCGGCTGGGTTTGCTGCTGGCCTTTGAGAAGACCAACGCGTCGCCGGTGTGGCCGCCGTCAGGGATCGCCTTCGCTGCCGTGCTGCTGCTGGGGTATCGCGTCTGGCCGGGGATCATGCTCGGGGCATTCTTGGCGAACGTCGTGGTCTTCCTCGCCAACCAGGCTGCCGATGTCTTCGCCATCGTCGCCGTCTCCTCGGTGATCGCGGTCGGGAACACTCTGGAAGCGATCGTGGGGAGGCTTCTGCTTGACCGGTTGATCGGCCCGTTTACCCGGGCGCAGGACGTCTTCACGTTTACGGCCGTCGCGCTCGTCGCCTGCCTCGTGAGCCCCAGCATCGGCCCGACGGCGATCGCGTTGGCGGGCATGGCGCCGTCGGCCGGCTACGGGACCATCTGGTTCACGTGGTGGCTTGGCGACGCCGCCGGGGTCTTGCTCGTGGCCCCGTTGCTGATCACCTGGAGCACGCAGCCGCAGCTCGGGTGGGCCCGCGGCCAGCGCATCGAAGCCGCGCTGTTGTTCCTCTCGCTCATCATCGGGATGCACATCGGGTTCGGGGGCTGGCTGCTCGACCGGGCCGCTCATTACCCGCTGACGTTCGTCCCGCTGCCGTGGCTCGTGTGGGCGGCGTTTCGATTCGGTCCACGCGAGGCGGCGACCGCGGCCGCCCTCACGTCGGGAATCGCGGTCTGGGAGACGGCAAACGGACTCGGCCCGTTCGTCCGGGACACGGTCAACGAATCCCTGCTCCTGGTGCAGGCGTTCGTTGGCGTCGTGACCGTGACGATCCTGACCATGGCGGCCCTCGTCGGCGAACGCCGGGACGCTCTAGCGAGCCTTCGCAAGGCCCACGACACCCTGGAAACAGAGGTGGAGAAGCGCACGCGGGTGCTCTGGCAGGTCAACGAACGGCTGCAGGCGGAGACCACCGAGCGGCAGCGGGCTAGGGCTCCAGATTGAGGCGCGGAACGAAGAGCGCTACAGAATGGTTTGTCGGAGAGCCAAGAGCAGGGGCTCGTAGCGCACAACGCTGGCCCATATGCTTGCTGCCCCCTCAGATTCTCGTCCTGCAGGAACGTTCACCGCAATTCAGCCGAGCCATTCCCTGGCCACAGCAACAGTAGCGTCTGGTCGCTCCAGCACGACCAAGCAGGCCACGGGAATGAGTGCGCTCATCTCAGCACCGCGGACATCTTCTATCCCGACAGAGATCGCACTGATTGCACTAGTCGCGACACGGCATCCGTGCCAACAAAGTGGAACGTCTGGAGGCCGATGCGGGCGGCCCCTTCGATGTTCTCGATTCGATCATCGACAAAGAGCGCACGACTGGGTTCAACACCCAGACGCGTCAGGCACATCTGGAAGATCACCGGATCAGGCTTCGCAACCCCGACCTCGCATGAGACGACCACCACGTCGAACCACCTTTTCAGGTGCCGATCTGCTCGGATCTTTGCCATGGCTTCTGGAACGCCATTCGACAGGAACGCGGTGCGTCCACCCCTGGCCCGGAAGGATTGCGCCAGATCCCATATTTCCTCCCGGTACTCGGTCCACGAAGCCACGTCCGCTTTGACCAATTGATCGATGACGGCCTCTTGGTCAAACGCGCGGGGTGAATGGCCGAGTGTCGCCAGCACTCGTTTCCAATACTCGGCTGCTGGCAGCCCAGCGTCGTACAGGCGGCGATGCTGCCAGTACGCATCTTGAAAGGCGTTCGTCGGGACTCCAGCCTGCGCCGCTATCGACTCGAACCAGTCCCCCGGTTGCGGATGGCTCAAGACATTCCCATAGTCGAGAATCAGCGCTTCGAGTGACATGCTTCGTGCAAGCTATCATGCTGTGACGACCTGTCGGAACTCTCGGATCCGAGAGAGGGGAATGACTACTGGGCGGTTTGATGCGGGCCGGCTCGCGTGCAGCCTCGTGGCTCTTCCTCTTGCGTAACCGACCAAGTCAACGTGATCCCACGTCTGCCGAGTTCGGCCTTCACGAGCTGGATCGAGCGCGCAACCTCAAGGAGGCTGGCTCCGGCCAGCCATGTCGTTGAAACCGCCTCCATGTACTGGAACGAACTACGATTCGATTCGTCCATGTCAGGCACCCAGAGCCCTGTTGCGCAAAGGGCGAGTCACGGGACTCTTACGGGCTGAGATCGGAACGACCGTCGGGCTGGGTGGTGTTGCCTGGCTCTCGTGCAACTTCGCGAGCTTGGCCACGCCCTCTTTGAGATCGGCCTCGCTCACGATCGCGTAGCGCCGGTAGACGCTCTCGGTCTTGTGGCCGGTCTACGAGAAAGAGCGGTGGACTGTCTGTTGAGTTGGGAGCAGATCTGCAGTCTCGCCCAACGTGGACTGTTCGTCCGATAAAAGCACTAAAGACCAGCTTCATACGTCGCCAAGTTGACTCGAAGCTCTCTAGCAAGCTGTCGCTCTATCCGCGTTGCAAAGCGATGCTCACGGTGATAGGGAGCCTTCGGATCGTCCCCCGGCTCACCGGCGCCTGTGAACTTCATATCAAACCGATCAATCGCTTTGAAGGACACTCCCCGGTCAATGCAGAGCAACATCTCGGTAAGCTCATGGATAAGCAATAGTGCCTCGTGCCGCCAGTTCTTCGATTTCGAAATCCGGATCTGGATGGTGCCGCGCTTGTCGATCCAATAGTCACCGGACGTTTCATAGCGTTGCTTCGAATCTGGAATGACCTTGATCGTGATGTTCCTCATCAGCTTCCTCTCTCAAGAGACCAACTCCGGCGCCATGCAAGTACTCCAGAATGCTCTGGAGTGCGCCCGACTCAGGCACACTTTGGGCACAATCGCGATCTGACAGGAAAAGTGGTGTCGCCCAACTGCTAGAAAAGACTGGTGGGCAGGGACGGGATTGAACCGCCGACACCAGGATTTTCAGTCCTGTGCTCTACCAACTGAGCTACCTGCCCACCAGACGCGTGAGAATAACAGACGGGCCCTGGCGCGTCCACTTGCCGCGACGCTAGAATGGCCCGTCGGCGGTCGTCACCGCGCTCGTGATCGGTGGCGCCGGCGGCTACTCGACGGACGAGACGACGCCGAAGGGGCCGGACTTCTCGAAGTAGAGCGTGACCATGACGACCTCGCCGGCTTTGAGCTCGCGCGTGAGCTCCGTCAGCGCGACGCGCGCGCCGTTGGGCTGCAGGCGCACGAGGCTCGTGCCCGGCACGATGAGCCGGGCGAGCGGCGCCCCGCTCGGATCGAGCAGCTGCGCGCGCTTGGCGATCGGCGTCTCCACCGACAGCAGCGTGTCCTCGAACATGCCCGTGCTGTTGATGTCCACGAAGAAGAGCGCGCCGTCGCCGCTGCGGACGACGCGGCCGTGCTCGGGCAGGAGGCGGACACCGCCGACGTCCTCGACGGTCGGATAGTAGACGCAGCCGCCGGCGAGCAGGAGGAGGATCAGACCGAGCGCCCCCCGCCCGACGCCTCGGCGACCTGGCGTCATGCGTCCTTGAACGCGCCCTCGGCGACCATCGCCCGGAAGGCCCGCTCGTAGCTCTGCACGGTGCGCTCGAGATCCTCGTCCGTATGGATCGCCGAGATCCAGCCGTGGTTCATCGAGGAATCGACGCCGTTGTTCATGAGCGCGCACCGCAGGAGGTGGTAGACGCTCGAGCGGCGCGGCCGATCCGGGCCGGCGAGGCCGGGCTTGCCCTCGAACGAGACGTGGTAGATCGACGCCTCGCCGTAGCAGGTGCCGGGGACGCCGGCGCGCTTCATCGCCTCGGCGAGACCGCGCCGCAGCTCCTCGCCCGCCTTGTTCGCGCGCGCCTGGAGCGCCGCGTCCGCGCACAGCTCGAGCGTCGCGATCGCGGCCGCGGCGCAGAGCGGGTTCGCGTTGAACGTCCCGGCGTGCGCCACGCGCTGGCTCCGGTCCCAGTCGGGGTCGCCGCGGAACGCCAGCAGCGACATCAGCGGACGACGGCCGCAGAGGGCGCCGCCGGGCAACCCGCCGGCGACGATCTTGGCGAGCGTGGTGAGGTCGGGCGTGACGCCGAAATACGCCTGGGCGCCGCCGGGCGAGTAGCGGAAGCCGGTGATCACCTCGTCGAAGATCAGCACCACGCCGTGACGCGTCGTCAGCGCGCGCAATTCCTGGAGGTAGCCCGGGATCGTCGGCGTCGTCCCCGACTGGCCGCCGGCCGGCTCCAGGATGACGGCGGCGACGTCGCCGCGCTCGAGCGCGACCTGGACCGCCTTGATGTCGTTCGGCGGGCAGATCACCATCTGATCGAGCGTCGAGCCCGGGACGCCGGCGGACATCGGCACCTCGTAGGGCGGGTTCACGCCCGCGACGGCGCCGTCGTGCCAGCCGTGGAAGTGACCCGTGAACTTCACGATGCGCGACCGCCCGGTGTAGGCCCGCGCCACGCGCATCGCCAGATGCGTCGCCTCGGTGCCCGACATGGTGAAGCGCACCAGCTCGGCACACGGGATCAGCTGCGTCACGAGCTCGGCCCAGCGCACCTCGCGCTCGTGGCAGGCGCCGAGGTGCGTGCCGCGCGCCATCTGCTCCTGCACGGCTCGGACGACCGCCGGGTGGCAGTGGCCCAGGAAGAGCGCGCCGTGCCCCATCCAGTAATCGATGTACTCGTTGCCGTCGACGTCCCACTTGCGCGTACCGGCGGCGCGCTCCACGTAGGTCGGAAACGGGGCCAGATGGCGGATGTCGTGGGTGATGCCGCCCGGGATCGAACGACGCGCGCGCTCCCAGAGCGCGGCGGACTTCGCGTGCTTGCCGCGGTACTCGTCGTGGATCGTCATGGTCGTGGTCCTCTCCTGAGCGTGCTGTTCCCCATGATACCGGAACGCGACGCCAATCGAAGCAGGTCGACGACGGCCGCGTGCGTGTCGGCGGCCAGGCTGTCCACGGTGGGCTCGCGCCGTCGGGTCACGCCGTCGCAGGCGCCGGCCGCCACGCACGCCGCGATGAGCCGGCGCTCGCTGTCGGGAGTGTGCAGGAGGTCGAACCCGGTGAGCCGGGCGAGCGCGGCGACGACGCCGTAGCCGCCCCAGTTGGACACGCCGGCCACGACCAGGTGGTCGACCGGCACCACCGTGGCGATCCGAGCGCGTAACGCGTCGAGCCTCGCGATTTTCGCCCGCACCGAGCCCATGCCGATCTCGTTCCCGCCGTCGCCGATGCCGACCGTGACGGGCCTGCGCCGGGCCCCGCGACCCACGAACAATTCGTCGATCGGCGCGTTCCACGCCGCCACCGAGTCGCCACGCATGTTCAGGTAGTCCCCGGCGCGGTTCCGGCCCGGCCGCTCGATCGCCACGAGGTGCGTCGGCCGCTCGGCGGCGAGCAGCCGCCGCGCCCCATCGGCCTCGTCGGGATAGACGACGACGTCGGACGGCTCGTCGAGCGTCTTGAGGGCGGCCTCCACCAGCGGCACATTGATCGCGTCGGTGACGTACGTGACGCGCGCGCCGAGTCGGCGCAGCGCCCGGCCCAGCACGGCCGCGCCGGGCGGCCCGTCCGTCTCGGGCATGTCGGGCTCCACGGTGAAGCCCGTGACGATCAGGACACGGCGCGCTCCGTGGAGCGCGCGCGCGGCCGCGACGGCGGCGCCGGGTGTCGAGAACGCGGCGATGTCGCGGTGGCCGGGATCGAGGGCGAGAATCTGGTCGACGAGGTCGGGGGCACGCGTCACGAGCCGGACGCTATCACCGCCTCGCCTCGTACAGCAAGCACTGGTAGGGCGCCAGCGGCGCCACGGTGCCGCTTCCGCCGAAGCTCTCGTCGTCGCTGTCGATCAGCACGCGCCAGGACGGGGCCTCCAGCGTCAACGCCTGGGTCTTCGGCGTGAGATTCGCGACGAGCTTCACCTCGTCGCCGCGCGGGGTCGCGCGCGTCACGACGAGCACGCCGCCCGACGCGTCCCGGGTCACCCGCGTCAGCTCCTTGTCGCGCGCGCCGAGTGCCGGGTGGGTCCGGCGCAGCGTCAGCCAGCGGCGGTAGTACTCGCGCAGTCCGCGATGACGGGGCGCCCCGGCGAGCGAGTGATTGAGCCGCGAGCTGACGAAGGTGTTGGGAGCGTTGGGATCGGAGATCGGCCCGCGCCACGCGGACCGGCTCATCTCCTCCGCCCGGCCGCGCCGCACGGCCTCGGCGAGGCTCTTGTCGAGGAACGAGGTGAAGAATTGAAAGCGCGCGGTCTCGCCGTACTCCTCGCCCATGAAGAGCAGCGGGATGGCCGGCGTCACAAACAGCAGGCCGGCCGCGAGCTTCACCGCCTCGAAGGGCACGAGCGTGCCGAGCCGCTCGCCCTGGGCGCGGTTGCCGACCTGGTCGTGGTTCTGCAGGCAGATGACGAAGTGGTCGCCGGGAAGATCGGCGCTCGGCGTGCCACGCGGCCGTCCCCAGTACTCCGAGGGCTCGCCCTGGAAGGCGAACCCCTGGGCGATCGCGCGCTCGAGATGGTGGTCGCCGCCGAAGTCGACGTAGTAGCCCGTCGTCTCGCCGGTGAGCTGCCGGTGGAGCGCGTGGTGGAAGTCGTCCGACCAGACGGCGTCCAGGCCGAGCCCACCGGCGCTCGTGGGCAGCACGAGCTGTCGGTCGTTGTCGTGGGACTCGCCGACCACGTGGACCCGCCGGCCCAGGCGCGCGGCCTCGCCCCGGACCGCGTCGGCGAACTCGGTGAGGATGTGCACCGGGCTCGCGTCGTGGATCGCGTGGATCGCGTCGAGACGGAAGCCGTCGAGGTGGAACTCGCTGACCCACATGCGCCCGTTCTCGATCACGTGGCGGCGCGCGCCCTCGCCGCCCGAGCCGTCGAAGTTCACCGCCGGCCCCCACGGCGTCATGGAGCGCTCGGTGAAGTACGGACCGAACTCGGCGAGATAGTTCCCTTCGGGGCCGAGGTGGTTGTACACGACGTCCAGGAAGACCGACAGGCCGCGCGCATGGCACGCGTCCACGAGGCGGCGCAGGCCGCGCGGTCCGCCGTACGTGGATTGCGGGGCGAAGAGGTGCACGCCGTCGTAGCCCCAGTTGCGCGAGCCCGGGAATTCGGCGACCGGCATCAGCTCGAGCGCCGTGACGCCGAGCTCGACGAGCCGGGCGAGATGGGGAACGATCGCCTCGAAGGTGCCCGCCGGCGTGAAGGCGCCGACGTGGACCTCGTAGAGGACGAGGTCGCCGAGCGCGTGGCCGCCGAACTCCTGGTCGGTCCAGACGAAGCGGCTCGGGTCGACGACGACCGACGGGCCGTGGATGCCCTCGGGCTGAAACCGCGACGCGGGGTCGGGCCGGTAGCGCGCGGCGTCGAGCCGGTACTTGTAGCGGGCGCCCTCGGCCACCCCCTCGAGGACCGCCTCGAAGAGGCCGCCCTCGCGCGGCGCGAGCGCCTCGATGGCGCGACCGTCGACCACCACGTCCACCGACCGGCAACCGGGCGCCCAGACGCGGAACGTGACGCCGCTCCCAAGAACGCTTGCGCCCAGCGCGCTCATACGGTCCAATGAGGGCCCCATGACATCACCGTTTGCTCTGGTACTCCACACTCATCTTCCGATGGTGGTCAATCATGGCCGCTGGCCCCACGGCAGCGACTGGCTCTGCGAGGCGGCCTTCGAGTGCTACCTGCCGCTCCTCGAGACGGCACACCGCCTGGTCGCCGATGGAATCTCCCCCAAGTGGACGATCAACCTCTCGCCGGTGCTCACCGAGCAGCTCGCCTCGCCCGAATTCCAGAAGGAACTTTCTTTTTATCACGATAACGTCCGGCGCGCCTGTGCCGAATCGCGGGAGTACTTCACACGCGAGGGCCAGAAAGAGATCGTCCGCCTGACCCACTTCTGGGAGGAGTTCTTCGAGCGGATGTGGGAGATGCACCGGCGGATCGGCGGCGACATCCCCGGGACGTTCGCCGACCTCCAGCGGGCGGGTCACGTGGAGATCATCACCTGCGCGGCGACCCACGGCTATCTGCCGCTGCTGGCGCGCGACGAGTCGATCCATCTGCAGCTCCGCACCGCCGTCGAGACCCACCGGCGGCACTTCGGGCGCGCGCCGCGGGGCATCTGGCTCCCGGAATGCGCCTACCGGCCGCGGTACGAGTGGACGCCGCCGACCGGGCGCGACAGCGGCCGCGACCGGCGCATGCGCCCCGGCCTCGAGGAGCTGCTGGCGCAGCACGGGCTCGAGTACTTCGTCGCCGATGCCCATCTGGTCGCCGCGGGCCAGCCGATGTTTCTGTACCGCGACTACCTCCCCCTCCGGACGGAACGCAAGAGCGAGCCGAGCCCGACGATGCCGGCGACAGAGACGCGGTCGCCCTACCAGCCCTATCGGGTCGCCTCTCGGGGGGGCAGCGGCCAGGCCGTCGCCTTCTTCCGCGATCCACGGACGACGCTCCAGGTGTGGAGCCGAGAGCACGGCTACCCGGGCGACTACGCGTACCTCGAGTTCCACAAGAAGCACTTCCCGGGCGGCCTGCGATTCTGGCGGATCACCGACAACCAGGGCGACCTCGGCACCAAGGCGGTGTACGACCCCAACGTCGCCGCTCAGAAGGTCGGTCTCCAGGCGATCCACTTCGTCGAGATGGTGGTGGACACCCTGGCGCGGGCGGGCGGCAAGGGGCCGTCCCTCGTCTGCTCGCCGTACGACGCGGAGCTGTTCGGCCACTGGTGGTTCGAGGGGCCGCTCTGGCTCGAGCAGATCGCCCGCGAGATGGCGCGCCGCGAGGTGCCGCGCATGACGCTCGGTGAGGCGCTCGAGGCGGTGCCGCCGCGTACGACGCTGGCACTCCCGGAGGGCTCGTGGGGCGAAGGGGGCGATCACCGGGTGTGGCTCAACCGCGACACCGAGTGGACGTGGGACCGCATTTACAGCGCCGAGGCGGAGTGGGTCGGGCATCTGACACGGCTCGCCGGCAACAGCCGGCCCGAGCTCCGGCGCGTGCTGGCCCAGGCGACCCGGGAGCTCTTGCTGCTCCAGTCCTCCGACTGGCAGTTCCTGATCACCACCGGCACCGCGTCCGACTACGCCGAGAGGCGTGTCGCCGAGCACTACGCCGAGTTCAAGCGGCTGTGCGAGATGGCGCGCGCGCTGGAGGCCGGCGACGCCCTGACGCCCGACGCCTCGCACTCGCTCGGACGGCTCGAGCGCGATGACTTCTGCTTCCCGAACCTCGACCCCGCCTGGGGTCTCGGGGTGCCCGCGGCGGGCTGAGCACGATGCCGCGCCGCGCGCGCCTCCTCGCGATGGTCATGGCCGGCGGCCGGGGCGAGCGCCTGCAGCCGCTGACCCGCGAGCGCTCGAAGTCGGCGGTGCCCTTCGGCGGGCGCCACCGCCTGATCGACTTCGTGCTCTCGAATTTCATGAACTCCGACATGCCCTCGCTGTACGTCCTGGTGCAGTACAAGGCGCAGTCGCTGATCGAGCACCTGCGCCTGGCCTGGCGGACGAGCGGCATGCTGCCGGACTTCTTCGTGACCGTCGTGCCGCCGCAGATGCGGGTCGGCGCCGCCTGGTACCGTGGCACGGCCGACGCGGTCCTCCAGAACCTGAATCTCATCGACGACTTCAACGCCGACGTCATCGCCGTCTTCGGCTCCGACCACGTCTACCGCATGGACGTGAACCAGATGCTGGCGTTTCACGAGGAGTCCGGCGCCGACGCGACCATTGCCGCCCAGCCCGTGCCCCTCGCCGACGCGCGCCAGTTCGGCGTGCTCGGCGTCGATCGCACAGGACGGGTCGTCCACTTCGAGGAGAAGCCCGCGAAGCCCACGCCGCTGCCGGGCGACCCCGAGCGCGCGCTCGTCTCGATGGGCAACTACATCTTCTCCCGCCAGCCGCTCGTCGACACGCTCCTGGCCGACGCGCGCCGCTCCACCGACCACGACTTCGGCCGCTCGATCATTCCGGAGCTCGTGCCGGCCGGGCGCGTCTTCGCCTATGACTTCCAGCGTAACGAGGTGCTGGGGGTGAAGCCCTACGAAGAGCAGGCCTACTGGCGCGACGTCGGCACGATTTCCTCCTACTGGGAAGCGCACATGGACCTCCTCGGCGAGTCTCCGCGCTTCGACCTCGACAACCGGCACTGGCCGATCCGCAGCATGTATCACGCCGGCCCCGCGGCCCGCTTCATCGCCGGCGACGTCGACAACGCGCAGATCGGCGAGT
>Ga0137397_10001903_pt1 | contig 14572 bp, 12 predicted proteins | sample czorhiz116metaG_FD_106658 | JGI IMG/M metagenome (GOLD analysis project Ga0137397, IMG submission 106658) | Vadose zone soil microbial communities from Angelo Coast Range Reserve, California, USA - czorhiz1.16 metaG | ecosystem: Environmental > Terrestrial > Soil > Vadose zone | place: USA... | reverse complement strand
TGCGTCTTGGGGGTCGCCCGGTTGATCTCGTCGGCCAGGACGATCTGCGCGAAGATCGGACCGGGGCGGAACTCGAAGGTGCTGTTGCGCTGGTTGAAGATGCTGACCCCGGTGACGTCCGACGGCAGCAGGTCCGGCGTGAACTGGATGCGCCGGAAGGAGCAGCCGAGCGAGCGCGCGATGGCCTTGGCCAGCACCGTCTTGCCAGTGCCGGGCACGTCCTCCACCAGGATGTGACCGCGGCAGACCAGGGCGACGAGCGCGAGACCGACCTCGTGGTGCTTGCCGAAGATGACCTTTTCGACGTTCGCAGCCACGCCTGAGATGCGGCTCGCGAGGGCGCTCTTATCCATTACGACCTTCTCCACCGGCGAGCCCTGCGGGCTCCCCTTCCCAGCCAATGCTAAAGGCGATGACACCTGTTACCGGATTGAACGCGCGAAGGCTCATCTTGGTTCACGGGGTTCAACGGCCGAGGGCGGCTTGCATCACTTTCCCGCCGACGGGCGCCGCGTCGACGCCTCCCTGGCCCGAGTTCTCGATGATCACGGCGACCGCCACGGTCGGGGACTCCGCCGGGGCGAACCCGACGAACCAGCCGTGCGGGGAGCCCGCCGGGTTCTCCGCGGTGCCGGTCTTTCCGGCCACATGCACGTTCGGGATCTTGGCGCCGAAGGCGAACGCGCCCGGTCCCTCGACCGCGCCGACCAGGTAGGTCGTGATCCGTGCCGCCGTGTCGGGTCGGATCACCTGGCCCGCCGCGCCCGGCGCGATCGTGCGGATGGTGTTGCCCGCGCTGTCGCGCACCTCGTTCGCGTAGTGGGGAGTCGGCATGACCCCGCCGCGGCCGATGGACGCAGCGACGAGGGCCATCTGTAGCGGCGACACCAGGAGCTCGCCCTGGCCGTAGGAGGTGTCGGCGACGAGCGTCGGGCGATCGAGCGTTCCGGTGTTCGAGAGCTGTCCCTTCGCGACGGCGATGTCGCACCTCGGCGCGGCGCCGATGCCGAAGCGGCTCGCGTACTCGGCGAGCTTCTGCCCGCCGACCTGCAGTCCGATCTTCGCGAAGTAGATGTTCTCGGACAGGCGATAGGCGTCGGCCATCGTGAAGTCCGCGTGCGCGTGCGCGGCCGAGCGCACGTAGTAGTCGCCCCAGGACTTGTCGGCCTGCCACGGATCGTCGACCCGCACCTTGGTGTCGGGGCTCACGCCGTTCTCGAGCGCGGCCGCGCCGGTGATGAGCTTGAAGGTCGAGCCGGGCGGATACAGGCCGGCGCGCGCGCGATCGATGAGCGGCTTGTCGACGTTGCCGTTGACCTGCTGGAACGCGAGGTCCTCGGTCGCGGGATCGACGATCTGATTCGGTTCGAAGTTCGGATAGCTGACCGAGGCGATAATCGCGCCGGTGCGCGGATCGAGCGCGATGACGGCGCCGCGCCGGCCCGCGAGCGCGTCGACCGCCGCCTTCTGCACCTTCGGATCGATCCCCAGCACCACGGCGCCGGGTACATCGCGCTCGCCGAGGTATCGCGCTCGCCAGACCGCGAGCGGATCACCTGGATCTTGGCCGACGAGCGAATCGGAATACGCGGCCTCGATGCCCGCGGTGCCGTACTTGAACGACGCGTACCCGACGACGTGCGCGAGCGTGCGATCGCGGTACTTGCGCAGATAGCCGTCGGCGCTGCGCACGCTCTCGGCAAGGACGCCGCCCGCGCTATCGAGGATCTGTCCACGCGGCCGGTCGCGCAGGGCTGACACGAGGCGCGGATTGAACGGATCGCTGGAGAGCTCGTCCGAGGCGACGAGCGTCCAGTAACCGACGCCGAACGACGTCACCAGGAACGCGATCGCGATCGTGAGCGTCAGCGATCGCAGGTTCGACGCGATGGATGGCGTCATTCGGTACCTCGCACGCGCGCCGTGAGGTCGGACACGCGGATGAGCAGCGCCACGAGGATCCAGTTGGTGACGAGCGAGCTGCCGCCGTACGCGACGAAGGGCAGCGTGATGCCGGTGAGCGGGATGAGCCGCGCGTTGCCGCCGACGATCACCAGCGTCTGCAGCGCGACGATGAACGACAGCCCGCCGGCCATGAGCTGGAGGAACGGCGTCGGCGCGCGCAGAGCGATGAGCATGCCGCGGTAGACGAACAGCAGGTACAGGGCGAGGAGCGCGAGCGCGCCGGCGAACCCGGTCTCCTCGGCGAACGCGTTGAACACGAAGTCGCTCCAGACCACGGGGATGCGATCGGGCATGCCGTTCCCCAGGCCGGCGCCGAAGAGCCCGCCGTTCGCGAGGGCGAAGAGGCCCTGGACGATCTGATAGCCGGCACCGAAGCGGAGGTCCTCGGAGAACGGCTTGAGCCACGTGTCGACGCGCACCTGCACGTGACCGAAGGCGTGGTACACGACGACGCCACCGATCAGCATGAGCACGATCCCGATGAGCGTGTAAAACGATTCGCCGGTCGCGAGGTACAGCATCGCCAGGAAGATCCCGAGGAACAGCAGCGCCGCGCCGAGGTCCTTCTCGAAGACGACCACGAGCATCGCGAAGAGCCACATCGCGAGGATCGGGAGGAGGTAGGGCACGGGCGGGATGGGGATCGGGCCGAAGCGGCGCGGATGCGCGATGACCTCGCGGTACTCCTCGAGATACCCGGCGAAGAAGATCACCAGCAGGATCTTCACCGCCTCCCACGGCTCGAAGGTCACGCGTCCGACGCCGATCCAGATGCGCGCGCCATTCACTTCGCGGCCGATGACCGGGAGGAGCGGCGACACCAGGAGTGCGACGCCGAGGAGCGCCCACATCCACTTGAACCGTGCGAGGGCGGTGAGGTCGCGCGGGATGAGGATCGTCGCGATGAACGCACCGGCGGCGATGAGCGTCCACTGCAGCTGATTCGCCAGCAGGCTCGAGGCGAGGCGCTGCACCAGCACGAGCCCGATCGCCGACAGCGCCGCGGCCATCGGCAGCAGCAGCTGGTCGCCACGGAATCCGCGGACGACGAGGAACAGGTGGAGGCCGACCGCGAGCACGATGAACGCGACGGGGACGGCGAGCTGGCTTCGATCGAACGCGGTCTTCTCCGCGGCGGCCACAGCGACCGAGCCGGTGACCGCGAGCGCGGCCACCCACACCAGCAGGCGCATCTCGCTGGGACGCCGGAAGAGGAGTGTCATCGCTCGAGCCGCATGGCGACACGGCCGACGGCGATCTCGTCGCCGAAGCGCACCCGCTCGCGCTTCTCGATCCGCGCGCCGTTCACCAGCGTCCCGTTCGTGCTCCCGAGATCCTCGATCCACCACTCCTCGTCGCGCATCTCGAGGGTCGCGTGGCGCGCCGAGGCGGCCTCATCGGGCAGCGAGATGTCGTTCCCGGCGTCGCGACCGATGGCGTTCGTCGCTCGGAGCGCGAATCGCTCCCCGACGCGCGGCGTGCGCGAGGGGTTGCGCTCGACCACGAGCGTGCCCAGGGGCTTCGACTGCGCGCGCTCCGTGGCCATCGCGCGCTGGAGCACGCCGAACGCGCGGAAGAGGAAGAGGTACAGCAGGAGCAGGAACGCGATGCGCACCGCCCAGAGGAGAACGCCGAACGTGATCTCCATCTAGTCCGCCGAGCGGAAGACGATCTCGAGGCCGCCGACCGAGATCTGGTCGCCGTCGTCGAGGACCCTCTCGGCGACGCGGCGACCGTTCACGTAGGTCCCGTTGGTGCTCTGCAGGTCGTAGAGCGTGTAGCGACCGAGGCGCAGGCGGATCTCAGCGTGCTTGCGCGAGACGCGGCGGTCGTCGAGGACGACATCGTTCTGCGGATCGCGCCCGATGAGGACCGGGTCGGGACCGAGCGCGACGGGCGGGTTGTCGCGCGGCTCGATGCTCGCCTTCGGCGCGCGCGGCCGCTCGCGGAGCAGCGCCTCGCGGTCGAGGACCATCGTGTGGCCGGACTCGACCGCGCCGAGCGCCTTCGGATCCGCCTCGACCTCCTCGCCGGACGCGTCCACCAGCGCGCACGACACGCGGATGTCGCCGGGGGTCACGTCCTCATTGCGCTCGATCTCGACCGACGGATAGGCCAGGAGCGTGAAGCTCCGCTCGCGGGCGGCGCCGAGCAGGGTCTCGGCGAGGTCGCGCTCGAGGCTGCGGCGGTACTGCTCGAACTGGGCGAAGTCCGTCGGCCCGAGCGACACGACGTACGAGTTCGGCACGAAGGTCTTCGACAGGCTGATGGTCTGGTGCGCCTCCATCGAGCGGATGAGGCGCTTCGCGATCTGAACAGGCTGCAGCTTCGCGCCGAAGAGTCGCGCGCTCCAGCCCTCGATGATCCGGCTCACGAAGGATTCGACGCGTTCCACCTAGGCGCTCGCCGCGCTGGCTGTTCTCAATTTGATGACCTCAGCACCGACAAGGATGATGACCGCTGTGAGGTAGACCCAGGTCAGCAGGCCGGCCGCGAACGCCAGTGGGCCGTAGGCGCTGAAGGTGCCCAGGGCGCGCGTGAAGAACCCGAAGGCCACCTTGGCCACCTCCCACAGCACGGCCGATACCAGCGCCGCAATACGCGCGTCGCGGCGGCGTACCGGGGTCCGTGGTACCCGGCGGTAGATCACCGAGAAGAAGACGAAGCCCGCGGCGAGGCCAAGGAATGGCGAGACCACGGCGACAACAGTTCGGGCGGTCTGCCCGAAGCCTGCGGACGTGAGCGCCCCCTGCGCGGCCTGCGCACCGTAGGAGAAGGCGAACGAGGCGACGGCCAGGAGCGCGATGCCGGCGACGAGCCCAAATGACGCGGCGTACCCGCGCACGAAGCCGCGCTTCTTGCCGGCCTTCAGGACCGCGGCCATCGCGGAGTCGATCGAGCTGAACACGGCGGACGTGGCGAAGATCGTCCCCAACACGCCGATCCCGAGCGAGAGCGCGCGGCCATCCACGAGCTGCCGCGCGATGCCCACCTCCTGTTGCGAGGCCGAGGGATAGATCTCGCGCAGGAGCTGCTGCAGCTCGCGCTGCGCCCGGTCGCTGCCGTAGACGAACCCGAGCACGCCGACGACGAGCGCCAGCAGCGGGATGAGCGCGAAGAAGAGCTGGTAGGCGACGCCGCCCGCAAGGAAGAGGCACTCGTCGTCGGCGCAGGACGCCGCCAGGCGACGCGCGAACGAGGTCGCGCTCTTGGCTCGCTCTAGGATTTCGCCTCGCTCTTCGCCGGCGGCTTCGTGTCGGCGGCCGGCTTCGACTCGCTCTTCGTGTCACTCTTCGTGTCACTCTTCGTGTCGCTCTTCGTCTCGGTCTTCGTGTCGCTCTTCGTCTCGGTCTTGGCCGGGTCGCCCGCTTCGCTCGGTGCCTTACCGCGCGAATCGGTCTTGTACCAACCTGAACCTTTGAACACGATCGCGGGCGTGGTGATCAGCCTGCGGGGGCGCTTGCCGCAATTCGGGCATTTCTCGATGGGACCCTCGCTGAACGACTGGACGGCCGAAAAACGATGGCCGCACTCGTCGCAGCGGTAGTCGTAGATGGGCACCGCTGTCTATCATCGCCGAAGGTGTCGGGAGGGGCTATCGCGATCGACAAGCGCGCGGCCTCACGCCGCCGACGGCTCCTGGTGGAGAACATTCAGGCGTATCTCTTCCTTCTTCCGGCCTTCGCGGTCCTCCTGGTGTTCAAGGTCTTCCCGTCGATCTACGCGATCTACATCAGCTTCTTCAAGTGGGACATCATCCAGGGCGCGTTCCGCGGGCTCGACAACTACGGCGACATCCTGTTCGGCTCCCGCGCGGAGAACTTCTGGCGCTCGGTGTCGACGACGCTGACCTTCGCGCTGATCACCGTCCCTATCGAGATCGGGCTCGCGCTGATCATCGCGTACCTGCTGTTCCAGAAGATCCGCGGCCGCAGCGCCTACCGGACCATCTACTACTTGCCGTACATCACCGCCACGGTCGCCGCCGCGGCGGTTTTCGAGTACGTGTACCACCCGCAGTACGGCGTGCTGAACACGATCCTCGCGAACCTGGGCCTCGGACCGCTGCGCTTCCTGCAGGAGCCGAATGGGATCTTCGACATGATCGGCAACCGCTTTGGTGTCGATGTGCCCGCCGTGGCGGCGGGACCAAGCCTCGCGCTCGTCAGCGTTGCCATCTTCTCCATTTGGCACTTCCTCGGCTTCCAGATCGTGATCTTCCTCGGGGGCCTCGGGAACATCCCGGTCGAGTACTACGAGGCGGCCCGCCTCGACGGCGCGAGCCAGCGCCAGGTCTTCACGAAGATCACGCTGCCTCTGCTCACGCCGCAGATCTTCTTCGTCTTCACCATCGCGAGCATCGGCGTGCTCCGTGCGTTCAACGAGATCTTCGTGCTCACGAACGGGGGACCGCTCGATACCACGCGCACGGTGTCGATGCTCGTGTTCCGCACATTCTTCCAGCAGGGCCAGATCGGGTACGGCTCGGCGATGGGCGTGCTGCTCACGCTGCTGATCCTCGGATTCACGCTCTTCCAGTTCCGCGTTCTCGAGCGGCGGGTCCAATACGGATGAACGTCCCGAACGCCCTGCCGCGGGTCGCGGCGATGGCGGTGCGCCGGCCGGCGTTCCCGCGGATCAGATCGTCCTTGTTCGTGCACGCGGCGCTGATCGCTGTGGGCGTCGTGATCGCGTACCCGTTCTATTACATGGTCACGACCGGCCTGAAGGACTTCTTCGAGTCGATCACGCCCCCACCGACGCTCTTCCCCACACAGGGCCTGCACTTCGAGAACTACGTCGAGGCGTGGAACAAGGCACCCTGGGGCCGCTACTTCGCGAACACCGTGCTCATCGCCGCTGTGAACACGCTCGGCGAGCTCATCACGGCCGTCCTCGCCGCCTATGCCTTCGCGCTGATGACCTTCAAGGGCAAGGCCGTGCTGTTCACGGTATTGCTCGCGACGTACATGATGCCGGCCGAGGCGACGCTCATCCCCAACTTTGTCATCATGACCCGGCTCTTCCGACCGAACGACGCCGATCACGTGGTCCAGGGCTACCTCGTACAGATACTTCCCTTCCTCGCCACGGCCTTCTCGATCTTCCTGTTGCGGCAGCAGTTCCTTTCGGTGCCGAAAGAGCTGCGAGACGCCGCGGTCATCGACGGCGCCGGCCACCTACGCTTCCTCTGGTCGGTCGTGCTGCCGATTTCGGTCCCGGCCCTTGTAACAGTGGCGCTCATCTCGTTCTACGGCAGCTGGAACGCCTTCCAGTGGCCGCTGATCATGACCTCTCGGCCGGATATCCAGCCCATCCAGGTGGGGCTGAATGCCTTCCGCGATACCGCCCGCTCGCAATACCATCTGCTCATGGCGGCATCGTCGTTCACCGTGGCACCGATCGTCCTGCTCTATCTCGTCGGGCAGCGCTATCTGGTGCAGGGAGTCGCGAGGACCGGCATCCGCGGATAGTTCTCACGCGTAGGACACAGTGGGGTCATCTGCCCGACGCAGAGTCGTGTGGAGAGGTAGGAGGAGGAGTCAGCCCATGCGCAAGCTGAGCATTCTTGCGGCCATCGCCATGCTGGTCGCGGCCTGCGGCGGGACCACGACGACAGCGACGTCGCCGACACCGGCCGCCACGACTGAGGCGGATCTCGACATCACCGGCCCGGTCACCATCACGCTCTGGCACGCGCTGACCAGCGACCCGCAGAAGAAAGCGCTCGAGGACGCGGTCAAGAAATACAACGACACGAACGGCAAGGGCATCACCGTCCAGGCCGTCGTGCAGGGCGGCTACACCCAGCTGTATCAGAAGACCCTCGGCGCGATCCAGGCTGGCGCGCTGCCGGAGCTGGCGCACGCGTACGAGAGCTTCGTCGCCGACTACACGAAGGCCGATGTGGTCGTCGACCTCGACTCGTACGTGAACAGCAAGAAGAACGGCCTCGACCAGGCGAGCAAAGATGACATCTACAAGCCGTACTTCGACACCAACCGCTTCGCGCAGTACGGCAACAAGCTCCTCTCGTTCCCGTTCACCAAGTCGCTCGCAGTCATGTACACGCAGGAGGACGCGCTCAAGGCCGCGGGCATCACGTCCGTGCCGAAGACCTGGGCGGACTGGGAGCAGGCCGTCATGAAGGCGACCAAGAAGGACGCCAGCGGCAAGACCACGCAGTACGGCTACGCCGGCACGTCCGACGCGTCGTACTTCAACGCGATGGTCCTCTCCATGGGCGGCAAGCTCATGAGCGCCGACGGCAAGACCGTGGCCTGGGACGGCAAGGAAGGCCTCGCGGTCCTGCAGATGCTCAAGCGTCTGTACGACGGTGGTTACGCCTACACCCCGACCAACTTCGACTGGCAGAACGACTTCGCGGCGGGCAAGCTCGCGTTCACCTTCGCATCGACCTCCAGCCGTCCGTTCATCGCCGCGGCGATGAAGACGCCGCAGAACTGGAGTGTCGGCGCGCCACCGCAGACCGGCACGACGTCTCCCGCGACCGTGATGTTCGGAGCGAACGTGGCCGTCTTCAAGAGCACACCGCAGAAGCAGCTCGCGTCGTGGCTCTTCATCAAGTGGTTCAGCGAGCAGGACAACACCGCGGACTGGGCGACCAAGTCCTACTACATGCCGGTCCGCAAGAGCGCCGCGAACAACGAGGCCCTCAAGACCTACTGGGCCACCAAGGACCCGCAGGGCAAGCAGGCCTTCGACGCCGTGCCGACCTCGATCCCGGAGCCGAACGTGCGCGGCCAGCAGGACATCCGTGACGTCCTCCTGAACATGTACGTCTCGGTCATGACCGGCAAGGCGACACCCGATCAGGCACTCAAGGACGCGGGTACAAAGGCGAACCAGATCCTCAAGGATGCCCAGTAGTCGTCTTTTCCAGACGCGCTGACTCGAAAGGGCCCCCGACAGCGGGGGCCCTTTCGTTACCCTGCGCACATGCGCGTCGGCGATGACGTCGTGCTCCGATACATCACCCGCGACGGCCGCCCCGGGATGTCGTGGGCGGCGCGGCTCGTCGACGACCGGATGGACGTGGTCGCGTTGTTTCTCCCCAAGGGCACGCCTCACAAGCGCTGGGCGCAGACCGATGAGGGTCGCGTGCTCACCGACTCAGCCTGGTCGACCGACACCCTGCGACTCATGTACGCGCAGCAGCCGTATTCGATCTGGCTGAGCTGGGGCAACGCTGGGACGTTCCGAGGCTATTACGTGAATCTCGAGGAGCCGTTCCGCCGCACGCCGATCGGTTTCGACACGAACGACCATCAGCTCGACATCGTCGTCACGCCGGAGCTCCACTGGTCGATGAAGGACGAGGACGTCGTCGCGGAGCGCGAGCGCGACGGAAGCTTCTCGACCGAGTTCGTGGCGGAGCTTCGGAGCGAGGCCGGCAGGATCGTCGAGTCGATCGAACGGCGCTCTCCGCCTTTTGACGGCTCTTGGCTCGCATGGCGGCCCGATCGCTCCTGGCCGACACCGTTGCTGCACTCGCGTTGGAACCTGGAGCCTGCAGCGCAATGGGACCGTCGGCTGTGGGCATATCCGCGCGCCGCCGAGCGTGTCGCGAGTGAGTCCGGCTAGACGTTGGATCCGGTTGGCGCGTCGCGGAACCTTCGGCACCGCCACGCGTTAGACAGAGGAATGCGCACTCTCGCGCTGGCGCTTCTGCTCGTCTCGTCGGCGGCCGCGTGCGGCTCGCTGAGCGGTGCTGGGAGCGGTGTTGGCCCAGCGCTGGCCTCAGCCTCGACCGCCCCGGGCGCCTCTGCCACCATCTCCGCGTCCGCCGTCGCGAACGCGACCGCGATCGTCACAGGAACGATCTTCCCGATCGGAACGGTCCCACCAGGTGGCACGGTCCCGCCGCCAGTCGCCACGCTGACCCCGTCGCCGACGCCCAGCCCCGCACCGGGCGGGCTCACTCAAGCGCAGCTCAAGTACAAGATCGTCGATCGGTTCGGGGCGCTGTCCTACTGCGACCCGGACTTCTATCCGGTCGCGCGCCGCGACGAGCAGACCGCAGCCGATGAGCGATTCCCTGAGATACAGCGCGACGGGCCGACCTTCTCCGCGATCCTGTCGTACCTCAGCATCGCGCCGTCGGCGACGTACACCTCGGCGCAGCGCCTGGAGATCTATCAGCAGTGGAAGATGTTGAATGCGCTTCGCCTCGAGCCGCAAGGCGCGGGCTTCCACCTCAATGCGATCTTCGGGGCCATCGGCGGGAAGCAGGGCAGCCGGGTCGATGCGACGATCGACGCCTTCGGCCAGATCGCTGTCGCGAGCCAGACGCCGAGCGGACCGCCGCCGTGTCCCATCTGCCTCGCGCGGGGCACCCGCATCGCGACCCCCAGCGGCGATGCGGCCGTCGAGGAGCTGCGGATCGGCGATCTTGTTTGGACCATCGACGAGCGCGGCGTCCGCGTGGCCGCGCCCCTCGTGCTCCTGGGCTCGACGCCGGTCCCAGCGACGCACCAGGTAGTGCGGCTCGCGCTGGATGACGGCCGCACCGTGTTCGTCTCGCCGGAACATCCGACGGCGGACGGACGGCGCGTCGGTGACCTCAACGTCGGCGGTGTCGTGGATGGTGGCCGGGTCGTGAGCGCGGACCGTGTCGCGTACACCGGCGGCGTGACCTTCGATGTTCTGCCCGCAGGCGCGACCGGCGCGTACTGGGCGAACGGCGTGCTCCTGGGGTCGACGCTCCGCTAGGACGCCGGCGCGTGCGCCCGCGAGTCCGGCGGGACGAGCAGGAACCACAGCGCGGAAATGGTCGTGCCCACAGCGGCGATGGTCAGCGTCGGCACGAGGCCGAACCGCTCCGCCGCGAATCCGCCGGCGATCGCGCCAACGGGCACGGCGGACCACATCAGGAAGCGCACGCTCGCGGTCATACGGCCCTGCAGGTGGTCGGGCGTCATCGCCAGCCGCAGCGACAGCTGATTGACGTTGAAGATCGAGCGCGCCACGCCGAGGATCACTTCGCCGGCGATGAGCGCGACCAGCGGCGTCGCCGTGAGCGAGGCCAGCGGCACCAGCGAGCGGGCGATCCCGGTGAGGATCTGCATGTGCGTCAGCGCGTGTCGCATTCCGAACCGCCGGCCATAGCGCGACGCGATGAGCGAGCCGACAAGCGCGCTCGGACCGCCGGCCGCGAACACGATGCCGATCTCGATCGGACTCAGGCCGAGGTACTGCGACATGTACAGGACATAGAGCGCCACCAGCGCGCCGTTGCTGAAGATGTTGTGCGTGGCGCCGCCCGCGGCGATCGCGCGGAGCGCCGGGTCGCCGAGGACGTACCTCAGTCCCTCGGCGACGTCGTGGAGCACGTTCGTGCCGGCAGCGCGCGCGGGCGCGGCCGGTTCGACGGCCCGCACGAGCAGCGTGAGGACGCTTTGCGCGAGGAACGAGAGGGCGTCGATCACGATCGCGATCGGTGCGGTGAGCAGCTGCACGAGGACGCCGGCGAGGCTCGGGCCGACGATCCCGGTCACGCTGTCCGTCGAGCGCACCAGGGCCACACCGGCCAGCAGCCGCTCCCGCCCGATCAACCGTGGCAGCAACGCTTGGAACGCGACCTGATCGATGAGGCCGAGGCTGCCCGCGACGAACTCGACCGCGTAGAGCTGCTCGACCCGGAGACCGCCGAGGACCCCGCTGAGCGGGACCGTCGCGACGACGACGGCCGACAGCAGGCTGGTCACGATCAACACGGCGCGGCGGCGGAAGCGATCGGCGATGACGCCGGCGGCGAGGCCGAAGACGATGAACGCGGCGTTGCCGGACGCGCCGAGGATGCCCATCTGCACCGGCGTCGCGGCGAGCGTCTGGATGGCGATCAGCGGGATCGCAAGGCCGGTGATCGACGAGCCGATCGAGGAGACGACGGCGCCCGCCCAGACCTTCGCGAAGTCGGGATCGCGCCAGATCGAACGCGCGGCTATTTGAGCCGCTTGAGCTCTTCCTCGAGCAGACGTACGCGCTCCGCGCGCTCGGCCAGCCTGGCCTGCTCGTTCGCGACGACCGACGGCGGCGCCTTCTCGGCGAAGCCGGCCTTCGCGAACAGCTCGCGCGAGCGCTTCAGCAGGTCGCGCGCCTCCGCCAGCTCGCGCTGCATGCGCGCGCGGTGCTCGGAGGCGTCGTGCTCAGCGGCGAGGCGCACCTCGACCGCACCGACCACGGTCGACGATCCCTCGCCGGTGCCGAACGACACGTCGGTCTGTGTCAGGTGCGCGATGGCGTCGGCGAGCTCGCGGATCGAACGCGTGTCGCCGCCAAGGATCACCTTCACGCGCTGGCCGGGCCGCACGCCGGACGACTGGCGCAGGTTGCGGATCGCACGGACCACGTCGATCAGGATCGCGAAGCGGTCTTCGAGCGATTCCTCACGCTGCTTCGCCTCGGGCCAGCGGGCGATGACCAGCGAGGGCGTGCGGTCCGAGTTCGGCAGGGCGCGCCACAGCTGGAGCGCGAGCGTCTCGCTGATGAACGGCATGATCGGGTGCGCCAGCCGCAGGATCCGGTCGAGCACGTACGCGAGGGTCCGCGCCGCCGCGTCAGCGCGCTCGGGCGACGGATCGCGCAGGCTCAGCTTGTTCAGCTCGAGGTAGACGTCGGCGAACTCGCTCCACACGAACTGCTGGAGACCCGCCGCGTACTCGCCGAAGTGGTACGACTCGATGAGGCGCGTGAGGTCGGTGACCGTCGCCTCGGCGCGCGAGAGGATCCACCGCTCGGCGGGGCCGAGCGCGGGATCGTTCTCGGGGCTCTTGTCCGCGGACCAGCCGGCCTGCGGGCGCGCCTCGAGCGTGCGTAGCACGTAGCGCCCGATGTTCCACATCTTGTTCGCGAACTCGCGGGCGTTCTGGATCTTGCCGTCTGACATCTGGCTGTCGGCGCCCGCGGAGACGCCGTTCACCAGCGCGAACCGCAGCGTGTCAGCGCCGAATTCCTCGATGACACCCACCGGGCTCTCGACGTTGCCCTTCGACTTCGACATCTTCTTGCCGCCGGTCCTCACGAGGCCGTGGAGATACACGGTCGTGAAGGGAACGTCGCCCATGTTCTCGATGCCCATCATGATCATGCGGGCGACCCAGAAGAAGATGATGTCGTAGCCCGTCTCGAGCACCGTCCCCGGATAGAAGCGCCCCAGGTCCGGCGTCTGCTCGGGCCAGCCCAGGGTGGAGTGCGGCCACAGGGCCGATGAGAACCAGGTGTCGAGCACGTCGGGGTCCTGGTGGATATCGTTGCTGCGGCACTTCGGGCAGGTCGTCGGATCGGGGGCGTTCTCGTCGGGGACGATGACCTCGTCGCAGTCGCGGCAGTACCAGACCGGGATGGAGTGGCCCCACCAGATCTGGCGGGCGATCGCCCAATCGCGGATGTTCTCCATCCACTCGAAGTAGATCTTCTCCTGGTACTTCGGGACGATCTGGATCTTCCCGCTGCGCACCGCCTCGATCGCGGGCGCGGCGAGCTCCTTCATCTTCATGAACCACTGGCGCATCACCAGCGGCTCCTCCACCGTCTCGCAGCGGTCGTGGATGCCGACCATATGCGTGATCGGCTCCTGCTTCACAAGCAGGCCCTTCTGCTTCAGGATCTCGATCGCCTTCACGCGCGCGGCGTCGCGATGCTCGCCGGCAAGGATCCCGGCCTGTGCGTTCATCAGTCCGCTCTTGTCGATCGCGGTGATGATCGGGAGTCCGTGCCGCTGGCCGATCTCGAAGTCGGTCTGATCGTGCCCCGGCGTGACCTTCAGCGCACCGGTGCCGAACTTCGGATCGACCGCCTCGTCGGCGATGATCTTCACGCGCCGCTCCACGAGGGGCACGAGAACGTCTTTGCCGAGGTACGGCTTCCAGCGCTCGTCGTTCGGATGCACCGCCACGGCCGTGTCGGCCACGATCGTCTCGGGTCGCGTCGTCGCGACGACCACGTCCGGCGTGCCCGCGGGCATCTTCTCCGCCCACGGGTAGCGCACATACGAGAGCTGGTCGGTGCGCTCCACGTGGAGCAGCTCGAGGTCGGAGAACGTCGTCTGGCAGGTGAAGCACCAGTGCACGATGCGGTCGGCGCGATACAGGTGACCGCGCTTGTACTGGCGGATGAAATGCGTCCGCACGCGCTGCTGCATGTCCGGATCCATCGTGAAATGAACGCGGGTCCAGTCGAGGCTGCAGCCGAGCATCCGCAGCTGCCGGTAGATGCGCGGCTGGAAGTGACGCATCCACTTCCACATCTCCGCGAGGAACTGCTCGCGCGTGAGGCCCTTCTTGTCGGTCGTTGCGAGCACCTGATCCTGGCCGACGTGCCGCTCGTTCGCGAGCTCTTTCTCGACGACAATCTGCGCGATGATCCCGGCGTGGTCAGTGCCCGGGAGGTAGAGCGTCGCCTCCCCCCGCATGCGGTGCCACCGCGCCATGAGGTCCTCGTACCCACCGAACCCCAGCGCGTGGCCCATGTGCAGATCGCCGGTCACGTTCGGCAGCGGCAGCATCATCACGAACCGCTTCTCGTCGGGTGACGGCTTCGCGGGCGGAGTGAAGAAGCCGGCGCGCTCCCACCAGTCGTAGAGCTC
>Ga0137397_10001901_pt1 | contig 14576 bp, 13 predicted proteins | sample czorhiz116metaG_FD_106658 | JGI IMG/M metagenome (GOLD analysis project Ga0137397, IMG submission 106658) | Vadose zone soil microbial communities from Angelo Coast Range Reserve, California, USA - czorhiz1.16 metaG | ecosystem: Environmental > Terrestrial > Soil > Vadose zone | place: USA... | reverse complement strand
GAGGACATGGTCAAGGGCTACGAGTTCGAAAAGGACCAGTACGTGATGTTCACGCCCGAGGAGCTGAAGCTGCTCGAGGAGGCGGGAACGCATACCGCCGACATCGCCGAGTTCGTCCCGATCGAGTCGATCGACCCGGTGTACTTCGACAAGGCCTACTACCTCGCCCCCGACAAGGGCGGCGCCAAGCCCTACGCGCTCCTCGCCCGGGCGCTGCGCGAATCCAAGCGCTGCGCGCTTGGCCGCTGGGCCGCGCGCGGCAAGCAGTACATCGTGATGATCCGCCCCGCCGGCGGCCAGGACACCGACGGTCTGGTGATGCAGCAGCTTCTCTACGCGGGCGAGGTGCGCTCGATCAAGGAGCTCGAGATCCCGGACACCGACGTGAAGGACGCCGAGCTCAAGCTCGCCCAGCAGCTGATCGAGCAGCAGGCCTCGGACAAGTTCGATCCCTCCACCTATACCGACGACGTACGTGCCCGGGTCGAGGCCGCGGTGCAGAAGAAGGTCGAGGGCCACGAGATCACCATGGCCGAGGCGCCCGAGGGCGGCGCCCAAGTCATCGACCTGATGGAAGCGTTGCGCGCGAGCCTCGACAAGAAAAAAGCGCCTGCGCCCGTGAAAGCGGTCGAACCTGCCGTCGAATCCGAGTCGCGCAAGGCGCCGAGGCGCGCCCAGCAGGCCGAATCCGCCCCAAGAAAGGCAGCGAAGAAATAGTCCGCGTCGCCGACCCGTCCGCAGCGCACCCGTACGGCGTCAGCGACGTCGAGCGGCTGCTTCACCTTCCGCGCAGCACCATTAAGAGCCTGGTCGACGCCGGGTTCGTCTCGCCCGCGCGCGGACCACGCAAGTCCTGGCTGTTCTCGTTTCGCGATCTGATCGTGCTGCGCACCGCGCAGTCGCTCGCCACGGCGAAAATCCCCCCGCGTCGCATCACCCGCTCCTTGAAGGACCTGCGCCGGCATCTTCCCGAGTCGATGCCGCTGTCGGGCCTGGCGATCGAGGCGGTCGGGGAGCGCGTGGTCGTGAAGGAAGGCGTGCGGCGCTGGCGCGCCGATTCCGGCCAGTATCTCCTCGACTTCGAGGGCGATCCCGCCCGGGGCTCATTGAGCGTGATCGAGCGCAGCGACCCCGTCACGGCGGCGAGCGCCGAGGACTGGTTCGAGCGCGGCTGCGTCCTGGAGCGCGGCGACACCGACGCGGCGCGCGAGGCCTACGAGCGCGCGCTGCAGACCGAAGCCGCCCATCTCGGCGCGCACCTCAACCTCGGCAGGCTGCTGCACGAGGTCGGCCGCTTCGCGGAAGCCGAGCGCGTCTACCGCCGCGCGATCCAGTTGTGCGGCGACGATCCCCTGCTGTTCTACAACCTGGGCGTTCTGCTGGAGGACATGGGCCGCAAGAGCGCCGCGATCGACGCCTACGAAAAGGCGCTGCGCCACGACCCGCGCCTTGCCGATTGCCACTACAATCTCGCGCTCCTTTGCAAATCCCTCGGGCGGCCGAAGCAGGCGCTCAAGCACATGGCGCAATACCGCAGGCTGGTCAGGCCGCGCACTTGAGACGCACCCGTTGAAACTGAGGACTTCCCTCGCGGCAATTTGCCTGGCCGCCGCCTCCGCGGCGCTCGCGCAGCAGAATCCCCTGTCCACCCGTCCCGGCTGGGAGCTCGGCGCTCAAGGCGCGCACTACGACTACCTCGAGCCGGACTTCGCGCATCTCGAGGGCGGCCGCATAGGCATCGTCGCCGCCCGCACGTGGACGGACGATAGGGGACTGTTCGGGAAACTCGACTACCGGGAGTCCTACGGGCGCCTCAAGTACGACAGCAACGGCACCGGCACGAAGGACCACGTTCCGGACCTGATCTTCGAGTTGCGGACGCTGGCGGGGCTCGACTGGGTCGGCAGCAGCGCCTCGCTCTCGCCTTTCGTGGGCCTAGGCTACCGCTACCTCATCAACGACTCCAGGGGCTACACCAGCTCGGGCGCGACGGGCTACCGGCGCTACTCCAACTATCTCTACGCGCCGGTCGGGCTCACCGCGCGCCTGCATCTGGGCGGAGGCTGGGTGCTCGCTCCGACCCTCGAGGAAGACGTGTTCCTCTACGGCACGCAGGTCTCCAAGCTCAGCGACACCGATCTCGGGCTGATGGATGTGACCAACCATCAGGGGAAGGGCCGCGGCCACCGCGCCTCCCTGATGCTCGAAAAGGACAATTGGAGCTTCGGCGCGTGGACGCAGTATTGGCACATCAGCGACTCCGACGTCCGCTGCGCCACGCCCGTGGTGAACAACAGCTGCATCGCCGGCAAGGAGCCGGAGAATTACACGCGCGAATCCGGCCTGGAGCTGCGCTACCGCTTCTAGCCCCCGCGCGGCTTCCATCCGCCGCCTAGGATCTTTTCGGCCCAGAACAGGCCCGCGACGGTCTTCGAATCCGTGATCTTCCCCTCGCGCACCCACGCGAGCGTGGTGGCGAGCGGCAGCGTGAACACCTCGAGGAACTCCTCGTCGTCGAGCTTCGCTTTCTCCTGCGTGAGGCGCCTCGCGAGGTAGATTTCGATGCGCTCGTTGGAGTACGCGATCGCGATGTTGAGGGTCGCGACGTGCGCCCACTCGGCGGCGGTGTAGCCGGTCTCCTCGCGCAGCTCGCGCTTGGCGGTGGCGAGCGGATCCTCGCCAGCGTCGATCTTGCCCGCCGGAATCTCGATCATGTCGCGCGAGAGCGGGTAGCGGAACTGGCGCTCCATGACGAGCTCGCCCGAGTCGGTCACCGCGATCACCGCGACGGCGCCCGGATGCTCGATGTATTCGCGCTCCGCGGCGGCGCCGTCTGGTAGCCGGACGGTGTCGCTGCGGACCTTCAGCAGCTTGCCGTCGTAGACCAGCCGGCTCGAGAGGCGGCGCTCAGTCAGGTCTTTCACGCTCGCGCCGCCCGCCCTAGAAACCCTTGATCGCCTGCAGGCAGACCTGCATCAGCGGCTGGGGCAGGATGCCGAGCGCGAGCATCGCCAGTCCGTTCGCCGAGAGCAGGATGCCGACGTCCAGCCCAGGCCGGATCGCGCTCTTTTCCGTCGGCGCGTCGAAATACATCAGCTTGACCACGCGGATGTAGTAGAACGCGCCGATCAGCGCGAACAGGACGGCGACCACGGCGAGCCAGACTTGGCCGGCGCCGAGCACCGCCTGCAGCACCGCGAGCTTGGCGTAGAACCCCACCGTCGGCGGAACGCCCGCGAGCGAGAACATCAACAACAGCATGACGAACGCGAACCAGGGGCTGCGCGCGTTCAGGCCCTTGAAGTCCTCCAGGCGCTCGGCCTCGAAGCCCGAGCGCGACAGCAGCACCACCATGCCGAAAGCGCCGAGGCTCATCAGGACATAGACGACGGCGTAGAACATCGCCGAGCTCCACGCCTCGGCCGCCGACAGCGTGTTGCCGCCCACGATCCCTGAGAGCAGGCCGAGCAGCATGAAGCCCATGTGGGAGATGGTCGAGTAGGCGAGCATGCGCTTGATGTTGCTCTGCGCGAGCGCCGCGAGATTGCCGATCGCCATCGACAGCACCGACAGGATCACCAGCATCGGCTGCCAGTCGGCCGCGAGGGACGGCAGCGCGTTCACCAGCAGCCGGATCGCCATGGCGAAGGCGGCGAGCTTCGGGCCGGTGCTGATGAAAAGCGTCACTGAGGAAGGCGCGCCGTGATAGACGTCGGGGATCCACATGGGGAAGGGAACCGCGCCGACCTTGAAGGCGAGCCCCGAGACGATGAATACCAGGCCGAAGGCGAGCACCGCCGCCTTTGCCGGCGGATCGCCCTGGAGGATGCGCGCGGCCCCGGAAGCGACCTCGCGAATGTACAGGGTTCCGGTCGCGCCGTAGATCATCGACATGCCGTAGAGGAGGAGGCCGGAGGCGAGCGCGCCCAGCACGAAATACTTCATCGCCGCCTCGGTCGAGACGGCGGAATCGCGGTTCAGCGCGACCAGCGAATACAGGCACAGCGACATCAGCTCCAGGCCCAGGTACAGCGTGAGGAAATGGCTCGCGGAGATCATCACCATCATCCCCAGCGTCGCGAACAATGCCAGCACGAAATACTCGCCGCGGTACAGGCCGCGGTCGGCCAGATAGGTCCGGGAGTACACCAGGCACAACGCCACGGCGACGTAGGTGCACATCTTCAGCACGCTCGCCATCATGTCGAGGACGAACATCCCGTTGAAGGTGGTGGCCGCCACCCCGCCGGTCGCTGCGGTCACGGCCCAGGTCAGCGCCGCGCAGCCGACGAGCGCGGCGAGGGACAGCGCGTGCGTTATCCAGCGCCCCCTGTCCTCGACGAACAGGTCGATCACCAGGATCGCGCACCCGGCCGCGAGCAGGAAGATCTCGGGATACGCGGGCAGCATGATGGGGAGGTCGGTCAGCATGGTCTCGCGCGCCTCACAGCTTGCTCATCGCCAGGTGCCTCAGGAGGTCGTTGACCGATGTGTGCATGATCTCGGTGAAAGGCGCCGGGTACACGCCCATCCACAGCACCGCGACCGCGAGCAAGCCGAGCACCAGCAGCTCGCGGGCGTTGGCGTCGGAGAGCTCGGCCACGTGCTTGTTGCCCACTTCCCCGAAGATCACGCGCTTGACCATCCACAGCGTGTAGGCGGCGCCGAAGACCAGCGTCGTCGCGGCCAGCAGCGCGATCCAGAAATTGAATTTCATCGCGCCCAGGATCACCATGAACTCGCCGACGAAGCCCGAGGTCGCGGGCAGTCCGCAGTTCGCCATTGCGAACAGCATCATAAGGGCGGCGAACCTGGGCATGGTATTCACCACGCCGCCGTAGTCGGCGATGGCGCGAGAGTGCATGCGGTCGTACATCACGCCCACGCACAGGAACATCGCCGCGGACACGAAGCCGTGCGAGATCATCTGCACCAGTCCGCCTTCCATGCCGTAGGCGTTGAAGATGAAGAAGCCGAGCGTCACGAAGCCCATGTGCGAGATCGACGAATAGGCGATCAGCTTCTTCATGTCGGTCTGCACCAGCGCCACCAGGCCGATGTATACGATCGCGATGAGCGACAGCGTGATCATGAAGCCCGCGAGATAGTGGCTCGCGTCTGGGAGTATCGGCAGCGAAAAGCGGATGAAGCCGTAAGCGCCGAGCTTCAGCAGGATCGCGGCCAGCACCGCCGAGCCGCCGGTAGGCGCCTCGACGTGCGCGTCGGGGAGCCAGGTGTGCACCGGCCACATCGGCACCTTCACCGCGAACGCCATCAGGAAGGCGATGAACAGCAGGATCTGCACGTTCAGTGGCAGCGGCAGCTTGTGGTAGTCGAGCACCGAAAAGCTGCCGCCCGATTTGTTGTAGAGATAGAGGAACGCGAGCAGCATCAAGAGCGACCCGAACAGCGTGTAGAGGAAGAACTTCACCGCCGCGTAGACCCGGTTCGGCCCGCCCCATACGCCGATCACCAGGTACATCGGGATCAGCGTCGCCTCGAAGAACACGTAGAACAGCAGCGCGTCGAGCGCCGCAAAAGTCCCGTTCAGCAGCCCCGACATCACCAGGAACGCCGCCATGTACTGGGCCGCTTTGTTCTCGATCACCTCCCAACCGGCGATCACGACCAGCACGGTGACGAAGCTGTTGAGCAGGATGAACAGCACCGATATGCCGTCCACGCCCAGGTGGTAGTTCACGTTGAAGCGCGGAATCCATGGCGCGATCTCGACGAACTGCATCGCGCTCGTGCCCGTCTGGAATCCCGTCACGAGCGGGATCGTCACGGCGAAGCCGATGATCGCTCCGAGGAGCGCGATCACCCTCGCCTCGCGCCGGTTGCCGTCGCCCGCGGCGAGCACGATCATTCCCGCGACGATCGGGACCCAGATGGAAAAACTGAGCCAGTAGGATTGCGTGTTCATCGGACCAGGGCCCCGCCGAAGAAAACGAAATAGGTGAGCAGCACCGAAACCCCGATGATCATGACGAAGGCGTACTGGTAGATGCGTCCGGACTGGAGCTCGCGCACCACTCCGCCGAACCAGCCGATCAGCTTCGCCGAACCGTTCACCATCAGGCCGTCGATCACCGTGACGTCGCCGTAACGCCACAAGCCGGTGCCGAATTTCCTCGCCCCGCCGGCGAAGAACCAGTCGTTGAAGCGGTCGAAGCCGTACTTCTCCTCCAGGATGGTCACCAGGACGCCCGCCTTGCGCCGCACCACCCCGGCCATCTCGGGCCGCAGGATGTGCAGATACCAGGCGGTGGCCGCTCCGGCGAAGGCGAGCCAGAACGGCGCCGTGCCGACCGCGTGCAGCATCATGGGAACGATGCCGTGGAATTCCGCCGCCATCTCCTTCACGCCCGGGTGGGCCTCGGAGACGAAGATCGAGCTGCCGAAGTACCCGCCGAAGACCACGTCGCCGATCACCCAGCCGGCCGCGACCGACGGGATCGCGAGCAGGACCAGGGGAACGGTGACCACCAGCGGTGACTCATGCGGGGCGTGGTGGTCATGGCCGGTTTCGAAGCGCTCCTTGCCGTGGAATGCGAAGAACACCAGGCGGAAGGAATAGAAGCCGCCGACGAACACGCCGGCGAGGACCATCAGCCAGGCGAACCCGGCGCCGAAGGTGTGCGAGAGCTGCACCGCCTCGATGATCGAGTCCTTGGAGAAGAAGCCCGAGAACGGCGGAAAGCCGGCGTTGGCGAGCGCGCCGATCAGCACCGTGAGATAGGTAACCGGCATGTACTTGTAGAGCCCGCCCATCTTTCTCATGTCCTGCTCGTGGTGCATCGCGATGATCACCGAGCCCGCGCCGAGGAACAGCAGCGCCTTGAAGAAGGCGTGGGTCATCAGGTGGAAGATCGCCACCGAATACGCGGAAGCGCCCAGCGCCACCGTCATGTAGCCGAGCTGCGACAGCGTCGAGTAGGCGACGACGCGCTTGATGTCGTATTGGACCATCGCGATGAGCGCCATGAAAAAGGCGGTGATTCCGCCGACGATCAGCACCATGGAGCGCGCGGTGTCGGAGAGCTCGAACAGCGGCGACATGCGCGCCACCATGAAGATCCCGGCCGTCACCATGGTCGCCGCGTGGATCAGCGCGGAGATCGGCGTGGGGCCTTCCATCGAATCGGGGAGCCACACGTGCAGGGGAAACTGCGCGCTCTTGCCCATCGCGCCGATGAAAAGCCCGATGCAGATCGCCGAGAGCAGCATCCAGGGCGCGCCCGGGATGACCTCGATCGTCGCCTGAGCCGCGGCCGGGGCGCGCGAGAACACCGAGGCGTAGTCGAGCGTGCCGAAGTAGGCGAGCACCAGCGCGATCGCGAGCAGGAAGCCGAAGTCGCCCACCCGGTTGACGATGAAGGCCTTGAGATTCGCGTAGATCGCGGTCGGGCGCGTGTACCAGAAACCGATCAGCAGATACGACACCAGGCCCACCGCCTCCCAGCCGAAGAACAGCTGCAGGAAGTTGTTCGCCATCACCAGCATCAGCATCGCGAAGGTGAAGAGGGCAATGTATGCGAAGAACCGTTGGTAGCCCGGATCGTCGGCCATGTAGCCGATGGTGTAGATGTGCACCATCAACGACACGAAGGTGACGACCACCATCATCAGCGCAGACAGGCGGTCGATCAGGAAGCCGATCTCGAAGCGCGTCCCGCCCGAGACCAGCCAGGTGTAGACCGAACCGTTGAAGACGTTGCCGTCGAGCACGCCGGCGAAGATCACGCACGAGGCCACGAAGGACACGGCCACGCCCGCGATCGTCACCCAGTGCGCGCCCGCCCGGCCGACTTGCCCGCCGAACAGGCCCGCGACGATCGCGCCCGCGAGCGGGGCTAGCGGCACGATGAGGTAGAGCTGCAGGTCGGTCATTCTTCAGCCCTTCAGGTTGTCGAGGTCGTCGACGTTGATGGTCTGCAGATTGCGGAACAGGACCACCAGGATCGCCAGCCCGATCGCCGATTCCGCCGCCGCCACCGTGAGGATGAAGAAAACGAACACCTGTCCGGCGGTGTCGCCCAGATAGTGCGAAAAAGCGATGAAGTTCATGTTGACGGCGAGCAGCATCAGCTCGATCGCCATCAGCAGGATGATGACGTTCTTGCGGTTCAGGAAGATCCCCACGATGCTGATCGCGAACAGCACGGCGCCGAGGATCAGGAAATGCGACAGTGAAAGCAAACAACGCCTCCCATTCGTGCTGCGGTTAGTCGTTTTTCTCCGACGGCATCGAGACCAGCCGCACCCGGTCGGCGCGCTTGACCGCGGCCTGCCTGCCCGGGTCCTGGTACTTCGTGTCCTTGCGTTTTCTCAGCGTGAGCGCGATCGCCGCGATGATCGCCACCAGCAGCAGCACCGCCGCGAGCTCCAGCGGATACGCGTAGTCCGTGTACAGCACGCGCCCGAGCTCCTTGGTGTTGCTGTAGGCGGGCCCCGGGGCCGCCGGGGCGGGCTTGTCCACGTAGCTCCTGGTGATGATCGCGATCATCTCGACCACGATGACTCCCCCGACGGCCAACCCGAGCGGCAGGTTCGCCCAGAAACCTTCCCGCAGGCGCTCGAGGTTCACGTCGAGCATCATCACCACGAACAGGAACAGCACCATCACTGCGCCGACATAGACCAGCACCAGCGCGATGGCGAGGAACTCCGCGCGCAGCAGCATCCACAGCGCCGCGGCGGTGAAGAAGGCGAGCACCAGGAACAAGGCAGAGTGCACGGGGTTGCGCGCGATGATCACGCACACGGCGGCGCCCACCAGGATGGACGCGAAGAACCAGAAGACGGCGGCTTCGAACATGGGCGATCTAGCGGTAGGCCGCGTCGGCGGCGCGATCCTTCGCGATCTGCTCCTCATAGCGGTCGCCCACGGCGAGGAGCATTTCCTTGGTGTAGTAGAGGTCTCCGCGCTTCTCGCCGTGGTACTCGAGGATGTGCGTCTCGACGATCGAGTCCACCGGGCAGGATTCCTCGCACAGCCCGCAGAAGATGCACTTGGTGAGGTCGATGTCGTAGCGCGTGGTGCGCCGCGTGCCGTCGGAACGCTGCTCGGACTCGATGGTGATCGCCAGCGCCGGGCACACCGCTTCGCACAGCTTGCAGGCGATGCAGCGCTCCTCGCCGTTGGGATAGCGGCGCAGGGCGTGCAGCCCGCGAAAGCGCGGGCTCACCGGGGTCTTCTCCTCGGGAAACTGGATGGTGATCTTGCGGCGAAAAACGTGGCGCCCCGTCAGCAACATGCCCTTCACCAGCTCGACGAGCAGAAAGGTCCTGAAGAACTCCGCGATGCGTTCGATCATGACTTCACTGCCAGATGTTCCACGGCGTCTGCATCCACACCGCGATCACCACCAGCCAGACGATGGTCGCCGGGATGAACACCTTCCAGCCCAAGCGCATGATCTGGTCGTAGCGGTAGCGCGGGAAGGTGGCCCTGAACCACAGGAACAGGGTCACCATGAAGAAAACCTTGGCGAACAGCCATGCGAACGGCGGGATGGCGTTGGTGACGGTGCTGTCCCAAAGCGGCGCCCAGCCGCCGAGGAACATGATCGTGGCGAGCGTCGACACCAGGATCATGTTGGCGTACTCGCCCAGGAAAAACAGCGCGAAGGCCGTGCCCGAGTACTCGACGTGGAAGCCGGCGACGATCTCGGACTCGCCCTCGGCGACGTCGAAGGGCGCGCGGTTGGTCTCGGCGATGCCCGAGATGAAATAGACCAGGAACATGGGAAAGAGCGGCAGCCAGTTCCACGAGAGGAAATTGAGCCCCATGTGGGCGAAATAGCCGCGGCTCTGCCCGGCGACGATTTCGACGAGGTTCAAGCTCTGCGACACCATCAGCACGCACACCAGCGCGAAGCCCATCGCGATTTCGTAGGCGACGATCTGCGCCGCCGAGCGCATCGCGCCCAGGAACGCGTACTTGGAGTTCGACGCCCAGCCCGCGATGATGACCCCGTAGACCCCCATCGAGGTGATCGCCATCACGTACAGCAGCCCGGCGTTGACGTCGGCGAGCACGGCGTCGGGGCTGAAGGGAATCACCGCCCAGGCCGCGAGCGCGGGCATCAGCGTCAGCATGGGCGCGGTGACGAACAGGAATTTGTTCGCCCCCGCGGGCACGATCACTTCCTTGAAAATGAGCTTGAACAGGTCGGCGAACGGCTGCAGCAGGCCCATGGGCCCGACTCGGTTCGGCCCGATGCGGATCTGCATCCAGCCGATGAGCTTGCGCTCCCACAGCGTGAGGTAGGCGACGCACAGGCACAAGGGGATGACGATGCCGAGGATGATCACGGTGTCCTTCACCACCGTCCACGCCGGCGGCCCCCACTCCGGTCCCAGCCACGCGGTCCACAGTCCGGCGACGTCGGCGAGCGTCACGCGCGCTCCAGCGAGACCGCGCCGAACATGGGCCCCAGGCCCGCGGTGTGCCGGTGCGCGGCGGCGAGCCTGACGCAACCGGCCGGGAGCCGCGCGTCGACGCCGACCTCGACGATCGCCATGCCCTCGCCCTGGCGTACGCGTACCCGCTCGCCCGCTTTCACGCCCAGGCGCTCCGCGAGCGCCGGTCCGAGCCAGGCGCGCGGCGGCAGAGCGTCGCGCGTCCTCTGCAGCGAGCCGGCGCGGCGCACGATGGGGTCGCCGAAATAGATCGGCACGTCCGCGATGCGCTCCAGCTCGTCGCTCGGAGCGGAATCGATATCGAGAGCGAGGCCTTCGATGCGGTTGCCAAGCTTGCCCGCGACGGCGTCGGCGCGGCATACCTCGTCGCGTATCGCCTCGGTCGACTCGTGGTCGAAGCCGGGCAGGCTCATCAGGTTGCCCAGAACGCGCAGCACCTTCCAGGCCGGACGCGCGTCCCCGAGCGGCTTCACCACCGCGTTGAAGCTCTGCATCCTTCCCTCGCAGTTGACGTAGGTGCCCGAGGTCTCGGTGAAGGGCACGACCGGCAGCAGCACGTCGGCGTAGTCCGCCGCGAAGCTGCGATAGGCCGCGAGCGCCACCACCATGTCCGCCGCGGCCATGGCTTTGGTCGCGGCGCGGGGGTCGTGGCAGTCGAAGTCGGGCTCCGCGTGGAGCAGGATGTACGCGCGCCGCGGCCGTGCGAGCATGTCCTTGGCGTTCATGCCGCCGTCGGATGGCACGCAGCCGGCCAGATAGCCGCCGACGCTGTTCGCCGCCTCGCCGAGGAAGCCGAACTTCGCGCCGAGCAGCGCGGCAAGCTCCTGCGCGAGCCGCTGCAGCTGCGCGGCCTGCGGGTGCTGCGCCGAGAAATTGCCGAGAAATATCGCGATGTTCTTCCCGGAAGCGAGGCTGGCGGCGATCGCTTTCGCGTCGTCCCAGACCTTGACGCCGCCGAGGCCGGCCGGCACAGGGCCGCCTTTCGCCTCCGCAGCCGCCTTGACGATCTGCGCCAGTACCTCCGGCAATTCCCGCGGGGGAACGATGGATTTGTGCGCGACCGGCATCAGCAGATCGTCGTCCGCGCAGTGCAGGACGTTGATCTGCGCCTTTTGCTTGGCGATCTGCCGCAGCCGCGCCGCGAGCAGCGGATGGTCCTTGCGCAGGAACGAGCCGATCACCAGCACGCGGTCGAGCTGATCGAGCTCCGCGAGCTTCATCCCCAGCCAGGGCGCGCCCGAGCGCTTGCCGTCGGCGGAGAAATCCGACTGGCGCAGGCGGTGGTCGACGTTGTCGCCGCCCATCGCGCGTACCAGCTTGGCGAGCAACGCCATCTCCTCGAGCGTCGAATGCGGGCTGGCGAGCGCGCCGATCTCGCTCGGATCGTACTTGAAGCGGGTCTCGGAGAGACCGCGCGCGACGTGCTCGAGGGCGACCTGCCAGTCGACCTCGTGCCAGTGGCCGTCGCCCTTGATCATGGGCTTGGTGAGCCGCTCCTCCGAATTGAGGCCCTCGTAGGAGAACCGGTCGCGGTCGGAGAGCCAGCACTCGTTCAGCTCCGGGTTCTCGAGAGGCAGCACCCGCATCACGCGGTTCTGCTTCACCTGCACGATGAGGTTCGAGCCGAGACTGTCGTGCGGGCTGACCGACTTGCGCCGCGACAGCTCCCAGGTGCGCGCCGAATAGCGGAAAGGCTTGGAGGTGAGCGCGCCCACCGGGCACAGGTCGATCATGTTGCCGGAGAGCTCCGAGTCCACCGTCTTGCCGACGAAGCTGATGATCTCGGCGTGCTCGCCGCGGCCGATCATGCCGAGCTCCATCACGCCGGCGAGCTCCTGGCCGTAGCGCACGCAGCGCGTGCAGTGGATGCAGCGCGTCATGTCGGTCGAGATCAGCGGGCCGAGGTTCTTGTTGAGCACCACCCGCTTCTCTTCGGTGAAGCGCGAGGCGCTCTTGCCGTAGCCGACCGCGAGGTCCTGCAGCTGGCACTCGCCGCCCTGGTCGCAGATCGGGCAGTCGAGCGGATGGTTGATGAGCAGCAGCTCCATCACGCCGTTCTGCGCCTGCTTGGCGTAGGTCGAGCCCGTAGATACTTTCATGCCATCAGTGACCGGCGTCGCGCATGCGGGCAGGGGCTTGGGCGCCTTTTCGACCTGCACCAGGCACATACGGCAGTTGGCGGCGATCGAGAGCTTCTTGTGGTAGCAGAAATGCGGGATGTAGATGCCCAGGCCGTTCGCCGCCTCGATCACGGTCGCGCCGTTGCGGACCTCGGTCTCGATACCGTCGATGGTGACTTTGGGCATGATCAGGCGGCTTCCCGCTGGGGAACGCTGGGCGAGGTCGAGTAGCCGGGCTCGGTCACCAGGCAGCGCTTGTGGTCGATGTGATACTGGAACTCGCTGCGGAAGTGCTGGATGAAGCTCTTCACCGGCAGCGCCGCCGCGTCCCCGAGCGCGCAGATGGTGCGTCCGGCGATATTGTCGGCGACGTTCACCAGCAGCTCGAGGTCCTCGCTCCTCCCCTTGCCGTGCTCGATGCGGTTCACCATACGGTACAGCCATCCCGTGCCCTCGCGGCAAGGCGTGCATTGCCCGCAGGATTCCTCGAAGTAGAAATACGACAGGCGCTCGAGCGCCTTGACCACGCAGGTCGTTTCATCCATGACGATCACTGCGCCCGAGCCGAGCATCGATCCCGCCTTGGCGATCGAGTCGTAATCCATGTCGGTTTTCATCATGATCTCGGCGGGCAGGACGGGCATCGACGAGCCGCCGGGGATGCAGGCCTTGAACTTGCGCCCGCCGCGCATGCCGCCGGCCATTTCGAGGAGCTTCGCGAACGGCGTACCGAGCTTCACTTCGTAGTTACCGGGGCGCGCCACGTGGCCGGTCACGGAGAAGATCTTGGTGCCGCCGTTGTTCGGCCTGCCCAGGGCGAGGAAGGCGTCGGCGCCGTGGTTGACGATCCAGGGCACGGCGGCGAAGGTCTCGGTGTTGTTGATGGTGGTCGGCTTGCCGTACAGGCCGTAGCTCGCGGGAAAAGGCGGCTTGAAGCGCGGCAGCCCCTTCTTGCCCTCGAGGGATTCGAGCAGCGCGGTTTCCTCACCGCAGATGTAGGCGCCGTAGCCGTGGTGGTTGTGGAGCTCGAAGGAGAAGCCGCTGCCGAGGATGTTCTGGCCGATGAAGCCCGCGGCGCGCGCCTCGGCGAGCGCTTCCTCGCAGCGCTCGAAGACGTCCCAGATCTCGCCGTGGACGTAGTTGTATCCGACCGGGATTCCCATCGCGTAGGCGCCGATCGCCATGCCTTCGATGAGGGCGTGCGGGTTGTAGCGCATGATGTCGCGGTCTTTGCAGGTCCCGGGCTCGCCCTCGTCGGAGTTGCACACCAGGTATTTTGCGCCGGGAAACTGGCGTGGCATGAAGCTCCACTTGAGACCGGTGGGAAAGCCCGCGCCGCCGCGGCCGCGCAGCGAGGATTTCTTCAGGTCGGCGACGATATTCTCGGGCGGGATCTTCTCGGCAAGCACTTTCTTCAGCGCCGAGTAGCCGCCGCGGTTGACGTAATCGGCCAGGCGCCAATTGGCGCCGTCCAGCCCCTTCATCACGATCGCGTCGGGTCCGTAGTCGAGCATCACGTTCACTTGAGCTCTCGTATCCAGCCGTCGAGCTTCTCCGGCGTCATGAAGGACAGCATGGTCTTGTTGTTGACGAGGAGCACCGGCGCGTCGGCGCAGGCGCCGAAGCACTCGCCTTCTTTCAGCGTGAAGCGCCCGTCCGCCGTGGTCTCGTTCCAGTCGATGCCGAGCTTCTTCTTCAGATGCTCCGCAGCATCCTCGGCACCGGAGAGCGCGCACGGCAGATTGGTGCAGATGCACAGCTTGTACTTCCCCGGCTTCTTCAGGTCGTACATGGTGTAGAAGCTCGCCACCTCGTAGACCGCGATCGGCGGCATGCCGAGATAGCTCGCGACGAAGTTCATCACCTCGGTCGAGAGATGGCCCTTCTCGTCCTGAGCCACGGTGAGCACCGCCATCACCGCCGATTGCTTCTGGTCGGGCGGATACTTGGCGAGCGCCAGGTCGATTTTCTTCAGGGATTCGGCCGAAAGCATTAGCGGTCGATCTCCCCGAACACGATGTCCTGCGT
>Ga0137397_10001900_pt1 | contig 14577 bp, 19 predicted proteins | sample czorhiz116metaG_FD_106658 | JGI IMG/M metagenome (GOLD analysis project Ga0137397, IMG submission 106658) | Vadose zone soil microbial communities from Angelo Coast Range Reserve, California, USA - czorhiz1.16 metaG | ecosystem: Environmental > Terrestrial > Soil > Vadose zone | place: USA... | reverse complement strand
CTGATCGCGGTCATGCCGGTGCTCGCCGGCGCGGTGACCATGCTGCTCACCGACCGTCATTTCGGCACGTCGTTCTTCAACGCCGCCGGCGGCGGCGACCCGGTGATGTTCCAGCACATCTTCTGGTTCTTCGGGCACCCCGAGGTCTACATCATGATCCTGCCGGGCTTCGGCATCATCAGCCAGGTGATACCGGCATTCGCGAGGAAGCCCCTGTTCGGCTACTCGTCGATGGTGTACGCGACCGCCTCGATCGCGATTCTCTCGTTCATCGTCTGGGCGCACCACATGTTCACCGTCGGCATGCCCACCGCGGGCGTCCTGTTCTTCATGTACGCAACGGTGTTGATCGCGGTGCCCACGGGGGTGAAGGTGTTCAACTGGCTCGCCACGATGTGGCGCGGCTCGATGACCTTCGAGACGCCGATGCTGTTCGCGGTCGGCTTCATCTTCGTTTTCACCATGGGCGGCTTCACCGGGCTCATCCTGGCGATCATGCCGATCGACATCCAGTTGCAGGATACCTACTACGTGGTGGCTCATTTCCACTACGTGCTGGTCGCCGGATCGCTGTTCTCGCTCTTCGCCGGCTTCTATTTCTGGGTACCCAAGTGGACCGGGAGGATGTACGACGAGACCCTCGGCAAGTGGCACTTCTGGGGGTCGATGATCTTCTTCAACGTCACGTTCTTCCCGATGCACTTCCTCGGACTCGCAGGGATGCCGCGCCGGATACCGGACTACGCGCTGCAGTTCGCCGGGTTCAACGAGATCGCCTCGATCGGCGCATTCGGCTTCGGACTGTCCCAGATACTTTTCCTGTGGATCATCCTCAAGGTCACGGTGCTCGGGCGGGGCGACAAGGCGGGCGCGAGGCCCTGGGAGGGCGCCGATACGCTTGAATGGACTCACCTGGAAAGCCCCGCCCCCTATCACAGCTTCCACGAGCAGCCGGTGGTGAAGTGACACGGGAACCGCAGCGCGACAATGTCAGGACGGCGCTCGTTCTCGGCTCGATCGCGCTCGCCTTTTTCGTGGGCATCATGCTCAAGTACTTCATCCTCAAATGACCGTCGACGGGCGCCCGATCGCGAACCGGCAGCTGATGAGGAAGCTGCTGGTCTGCGCAGCCGTGATGTTCGGCTTCGGCTTCGCGCTGGTGCCGTTCTACGAGAAGATCTGCGAGTTCACGGGCATCCGCAACGTGTTCCAGCCCGATGCGGTAGCGGCCCAGAATACGCAGGTCGATCCGACGCGCAATATCTCGGTCGAATTCGACGCCAACACTCAGCGTCTGCCCTGGGTCTTCAAGTCGCTTCAGGCGAGCGTATCGGTGCATCCGGGCGAAGTCACCCAGGTTCTCTACGAAGTCAGAAACACGCTCGATCGGCCGGTGACGGGACAGGCCGTTCCCAGCTACGGCCCGCAGGAGGCCGCGCTCTACTTCAAGAAAATGGAGTGCTTTTGCTTTCAGCAGCAGACGCTGGGTCCCGGAGAGGTGCGCAAGATGCCCGTGGTTTTCGTGATCGACCCGCGGCTGCCGCACGAGATCAACACCGTGACGCTCTCGTACACCTTTTTCGAGGTGAACGGAGCGCAAGGCAAGCAGGGATGAGCGCCGTGCCGAGCGAACCCGGGCTCAAACCCGCGTCCCCGCTGCAGGTCGCGAAGGCGGTGTTCTGGTCGTTCTTCGGCGTGCGCAGACGCGCCGAGCACGAAAGAGATTTGGCGCAGATCAAGCCGGTGCAGGTCGTGATCGCCGGGTTGATCGGCGCGGCGATTTTCGTATTGAGTCTGGTCTTGCTGGTGAAGTTCATCATCGGCCGGGCTGCGTAATCAGAGGAGAGCAAGATGAGCGACCACGCTCAGCACCGGCACTACTTTGTACCGAACCCGTCGCACTGGATGATCTTCGGCTCGGCCGCCCTGTTCTGCATGGCGACCGGCGCCGCGAGCTGGTTCAACGGCTGGGAGCCCGGACGCTACCTGGTGCTGCTCGGCTTTGCGATCCTGGTATTCATGATGGTGCGCTGGTTCGGCGACGTGATCCGCGAATCCGAGGACGGCAAGTACGGAAGCTGGGAGGACACGTCGTTCCGCTGGGGCATGAGCTGGTTCATTTTCTCCGAAGTGATGTTCTTCGCCGCCTTCTTCGGTGCGCTCTACTACACCCGGCAGCTCGCCGTGCCCGATCTGGGAAGCCTGGACAACAAGCTGTTGTGGCCGGACTTCGCGCCGCACTGGCCCTCCGCGGGCCCGGATTTCAAGGATCCGTTCACGCCCATGGCGGCGTGGGGAATCCCCGCGATCAATACGCTGCTGCTGCTGTCCTCCGGCGTGACCGTCACCATCGCCCACTGGGCCTTGAAGGAGAACAAACGCGGGCAGCTTGCGCTGTTCATGTTCCTGACCATCGGCCTCGGTGTGCTCTTCCTCGGATTGCAGGCCTTCGAGTACACGCACGCTTACTCGGAACTGAATCTAAAGCTGACGACCGGCGTCTACGGCTCCACCTTCTTCATGCTCACGGGATTTCACGGTTTTCACGTGACCCTGGGTGCCATCATGCTGACCACGATTCTGATCCGCTGCCTTGCCGGGCACTTCAAGCCCGAGCATCATTTCGCCTTCGAGGCCGTCGCGTGGTACTGGCACTTCGTCGACGTGGTTTGGCTCGGGCTGTTCATTTTCGTCTATTGGTTATAGGCGCGCGAACGCGCGAACCGCTGCGGATCTGAATATCGGCCGCGCACCCGCGCGGCCGTCGGCGCCTAAGTGATCTTTCCGGGGATGAGGCCGAAGTAGTATCCCGCCATCAGCAGCAGGAACAAGCCGAGCGAGAGCCCGACGCGCACGGCAAGGGCCTTGACGGTGCGTTTGGACTGGCCGCGATCGTTCACCAGAAAAAACAGCGCCGAGCCGAGGCTCGCGAGTATTGCGACGAAGACCAGGATGACGACGATTTTCAGCACGGGAACCGCCTCCGGCGAGTCTACTCCAAATCCAACTAGCGCCATGTCAATCAGGATCAGGATCGCGGACCGGACCTTCAGCCCTGGCTGGATACCGAGCATGGCTGCCGCTGCGTTCATCGCCCTGACCATCGCCCTGGGCACCTGGCAGACGCGCCGTGCCGAGGAGAAGCTGGAAGCCGGCAGGCGGATCGACGAAGCGGCCCGGGGTTCGGTGCTTTCGGTGCCTGCATCGCAGGCGGATGCCGCGAGCTTCGAGCGCCGCCGCGTGGTTGCGAGAGGCACGTTCGTCGCGCGCGACACCTTTTTCCTCGACAACAAGATCATGCACGGCGTCGCGGGGTACCAGATATTGACGCCGCTCAGACCCGAGAGCGGCGGAGTGCACCTCCTGGTCAATCGCGGCTGGATCGCCGCAGGGGACCGCTCCAGGCTGCCGAGCGTCCCGACGCCCGCGGGTCTTCAGACGATCGAGGGCGAGGCCGTGGTTCCGAGCTCCCGGTTTCTCGAGCTGGCTCCGGAGCAGGGTGCCGGTCCCTTGCGCGAAAATCTCGTGCTCGCGCGCGAGGAAAAAAGACTGGGGTTGAACATGCAGCCTTTCGTGATCCAGCAGACGAGCGATACACCCGACGGCCTGGTGAGGGAGTGGGAACGTCCGGACACCGGAGTCGAGCGGCATCGCAGCTATGCCCTGCAGTGGTATTCGTTTGCGGCGCTTGCCGCGGTGCTCTATGTCGCCCTCGGCTTCAAGCGCGCCGATTCCTCCGCCGGCCGATGAGCAACGCCGCCGCGGGCGGCGCGTCGCGCTGGTGATCCTGGCGTTTTGCGCCGCGCCCACGGTCGCGGCATGGTTCGCCTACTTCGTATGGCAGCCGCTGTCGCGGAGCAACTACGGCGAGCTGATCACGCCGCGCGCTCTTTCAGATCCCGCGCTTCGCCGCCCCGACGACAGCGTATTCCGTCTTTCGCAGCTGCGCGGCAAGTGGCTGCTGCTGCAGATCGATTCCGCCGCCTGCAAGGATGCTTGCCGGGAAAAGCTCCTCTACATGCGGCAGGCGCGACTTGCGCAAGGCCGGGACGCGGAACGGATCGAGCGGATGTGGCTCCTCGACGACGACGCGTTCCCCGATGCGTCGCTGCTGCGCGAGCACGAGGGCCTGGTGGTGGCGCGCGCTCCCCGCGGGACTTTTCTCGACGAGTTCCCCTCGTCCGGAAATCCGGCCGGATACATCTACGTAGTTGATCCGCGCGGAAACCTCATGCTGCGTTTCCCCGGCAATCCCGATGCGCGCAGAATGCTCAACGACCTCGCGCGCCTGCTCAGGGCTTCGCGAATCGGATGAAACCCTGAGCCCCGCATCCATCGACGAAATCGAGGATCTCGCGGGATTTCCGCCCGGGCCCGCGTGATAAAATTTCCAGCCATGCAATTTGCCCTGACCAGCTCCGGATTGCGCCTGCGCCAGTTCATCAGCCTGACCAAGCCCCGCGTGGTGTCGCTCATCGTGTTCTGCGCTGCGATCGGTATGTTCCTCGCCACGCCCGGGATGGTGCCTGCCGGTCTCCTGCTCTCGGCGATCGTCGGGATCTGGTTGGTGGCGGGCTCGGCTGCGGCGGTGAACTGCCTGGTCGAGCGAAGGATCGACGCTGTCATGAGCCGGACACGCGGCAGGCCGCTGCCGCGCGGGGAGCTGACCTCGTCGCAAACCTTGACGTTCGCCGCGGTAATCGGCGTTGCCGGTTTGTGGATGCTCTATGTATTGGTCAATCCGCTCACCATGTGGCTGACCTTCGGGACCTTCATCGGCTACGCCGTCATCTATACGGTACTGCTCAAGCCGTCGACGCCCCAGAACATCGTCATCGGCGGAGCTTCGGGCGCAATGCCGCCGATACTCGGATGGGCCGCCGTTACGGGAGACGTTGCGCCCGAGGCGCTGCTCCTTTTTCTCATCATTTTTTCCTGGACGCCGCCGCACTTCTGGGCGCTTGCGCTCTATCGCACCGAGGATTTTGCGAGAGCCGGGCTGCCGATGCTGCCCGTCACGCACGGTCAGCGCTTCACGCGCTTGTACGTTCTGCTATACACGCTCGTACTCTTCGCGTCCGCCCTGCTGCCTTTCGCCTACGGCATGAGCGGTTGGATTTATCTCGCAGCGGCGCTGGCCTTGAGCAGCGTGTTCGTGGCTTACGCGGTCCTCCTCTATGTCAGGTACAGCGATGCGCTCGCGCGGCGCACCTTCCGCTATTCGATCGCCTATCTAGCGATGCTCTTCGCGGCCTTGCTGGTCGATCACTATCTTTACTTCTGAGCCCCTGCCGTGCGGGTCCTGATCGGCTTAGTCCTCGCCGCTGCGGTGCTCGGCGGATGCGGCGGTTCGGGGCCATCGTTCAAGAACACGGATATCACGGGTGCGGAGTACGGCAAAGATTTCACGCTCACCGATCAAAGCGGGAAGACGCGGACGCTCGCCGATTTCCGCGGCGAGGTGGTGGTGATGTTCTTCGGCTATACGCGCTGCCCAGACGTGTGCCCGACGACGCTCGCCGACCTGAAGGCGGCGCGGGAGCAATTGGGAGAAGACGGCAAGCGCGTGCAGGTCCTCTTCGTAACGGTCGATCCCGAGCGGGACACGCGCCAGCTGCTGGCGAGCTACGTGTCGGCCTTCGATTCGAGCTTCCTCGGTCTTTACGGGGATGCGGCCGCGACCGCCAAGGTGGCAAAGGAGTTCAGGGTGTTCTATCAGAAAGCGCCCGGGAAGACGCCGGACAGCTACACTGTGGACCACACCGCGGGCAGCTACGTATTCGATACTCAGGGACGGCTGCGTCTGCTTGTGCGTCAGGGCAACGTGCCGAACCTGGTCGCCGACCTCAAGACTCTGCTTGGCCCCAAGGGCTGACGGCCCGTGTCGCTCGCGGCGCACCGATCGCGGCGGCTTCTCAAGGAATCCAGATTCTGAACCGTTGTATTCTTAGATATAGCGCAGCCAGGGTACCCAGCGAATGAAGGTTCTGATTGTCGACGACTCTCCCACGATCCGCGCGGCGCTTCGGAGCCTGGTCGAGAAAATGGGCCATACGGTCATCGAAGCCGAGGACGGGAGCAAGGGTTTGACGATCTACGGGCGCGACCGGCCGGATCTCGTTCTGATCGATGTCGTGATGCCCGTCATGGACGGTTATGAGGCGGCGCGCCAGATGCGCCAGAGCCTGCCCGACGAATGGATTCCGATCATTTTCTTGAGCTCCAAGGAGGCCGATCAGGACCTGGATCGCGCCATCGAAGCGGGCGGCGACGACTATCTGGTGAAGCCGGTGAGCTTTGTGGTGCTGAACGCAAAGATTCGGGCGCTTCAGAGAATCGAATCCACTCGCACCAAGCTACTGGAGATCTCGCGCGAGCTCGCCGCGGCCAACCGTGAGCTGGAAAGCCTGTCGCGCCAGGACGGGCTTACCGGAATCGCGAACCGACGCTACTTCGACAGCTACCTGCTGACCGAGGTAAAGCGCGCTTCGCGCGAGCGCCAGCCGCTTTCCCTCATCCTGGCAGACGTCGATCACTTCAAGGCATTCAACGATTGCTACGGCCACCAGGCGGGAGACGATTGTCTGCGTCAGGTCGCGTCCACGCTGAAGGCGGTCGCGCGGCGCCCAGCGGACCTTGCCGCGCGCTACGGAGGGGAAGAATTCGCGATAGTCCTTCCGGCGACCGCGATGGAAGGGGCGGTAGACGTGGCTAAATCGCTTGCTCGCGCGATTGAGGAAATGGCGATCCTTCACGCCCGTTCCGGCGTGAGTCCGACGATTTCGTTGAGCCAGGGTATCGCCTCGATGATTCCGGCTCAGGACACTACGCCGGAAAACGTCATACAACTCGCCGATCAGGCCCTGTACCAGGCCAAGCAGCAGGGCCGCAACCGCTACGTGGTGTCGACGGGCAAATAAAAAGCCGCGCTGAAGCGCGGCTTTTCTCGGCGTGACAACGGATCAGCCGGCGGCGATCAAGCCCTTCATTTTTCCCAGCGCTTTCGCCTCGATCTGGCGTATGCGCTCGGCCGAAACCTTGAACTCCGCGGCGAGCTCGTGCAGCGTTGCCGGGTCCTTCTCGCGTAGCCAGCGAGTCTCTATGATGCGCCGGCTGCGTGTATCGAGACTCGCAAGAGCGCTCTCCAGGCCCCGCTTACGCAGGCCCTCTTCCTGCTTTGCCTCGAAAATCTCCGAAGGCTCCGGCGAGCGGTCGGCCAGATACGCGATGGGCGCGTAGGACTCGTCGTCGTCGTTGGCCGGCTCGAGCGCAATTTCCTGTCCAGCGAGGCGCATCTCCATCTCGGAGACCTCCTCGGGCTTGACCTTGAGTTGCCTCGCCATCGAGCCGATCTCCGCGCGCGTGAGGGGATCGAGCGACGGCTTCATGCTGCGCAGATTGAAGAAGAGCTTGCGTTGCGCTTTGGTGGTGGCGACCTTCACCATGCGCCAATTGCGCAGAACGAACTCGTGGATCTCGGCGCGGATCCAATGTACCGCGAACGATACCAGCCGTACCCCGCGCTCGGGATCGAAGCGCTTGACGGCCTTCATCAGGCCGATGTTGCCTTCCTGGATCAGGTCACCGTGCGGCAGGCCGTAGCCCATGTATCCGCGCGCGATCGCGACGACCAGGCGCAGGTGCGATAGAACGAGCTGGCGCGCCGCTTCGACGTCGTCTTCGGCCCTGAACTTGCGGGCGAGTTGTCGCTCTTGCTCGAGCGAGAGCATCGGAAAGCGATTCACCGCATGGATGTAGCTTTCCAGGCTTCCGACCGGAACCGGCAATGTCATGGTCGGCAGTGTGATGGTGTTGGTCATTGCTATTTCCCCCAGAGGTCGCGATTTTAGCACTCTCGATATTAGAGTGCTAAGGGCCGAGCTGGTTCCCACCCAAGGAAGGCCGATATCTTTACTGGGGGATGGTGATTCTATAACCGCAAGTATGTACTTGATGAAAGGGGAAAACGGCAAAGTAGGTTGGTGTTCACTGACATTCGGGGTTACTTCCGCTTCGGCTTGGCTGGCTTCCGGCGGGCTGGCGGCGGGGGAGTCCGGAGCGCCTTCCGGACGGCCGATCCCCAGTCCATGCCTTCTATCTTGACCCGCTCAGCCTCTGGGCCGCGTTTTTTGGACTGCGAGTTTACAGACACGGTGGTCTAGACCCCTCTGGGGCTATGCAGACACCCGGAATGAGAATAATATCTTGGCATGACGACCGCAGAGAACATCCAAGCAATGCTCCAGAGCGTGCGGGACGAGCGCGCGACATTGAAGGCGCGCGACGAAATGCTCAAGCAACGCGAGGGCACGCTGCTCGCATGGCTCAAAGAAGAAGCGATCCCCGCCCAAGGCGATTTGCCGATCAATGGCAATCTAAGCTCGCTTGGGACGTTTCTCATTTCAACTCTTGCCCCTGGAAAGAAATTGACAACCCCCGCCCTTGGGGATTTGGCGAGCGAGCGTGGCTTGATCGAGCGTGACGTGAGTCCAGGTCGTGCCGTTCACGGCGCGCTCCTGGGACTCCAGAATCAAGGGTATGTAAGGAAGAACGACGACGGAACTTGGAGCAGGCAGTAAACGACGCAGTTACGGACTTGGTGTACGTGGTGGGCCCGCAAACCCACGCAACTTTCCGGCAGGGTGGCCGCCCGGCCGTTAGGTTAAGCTGGTTCGATTCCAGCCTGCGTCTCCGACAATTCAAAGTTTACGCCTTTCCCGTCAAGTTTGCTTTACTTGCTGTCTACGTCTGCGCCTGCGGAGCAGGACAGCGGTATGTCAACCTCTTTCCTTCCGATTGCTTGATCGCGAGTCTGACGCGCTGACCGTCCGATAGTTCTCTGTTTGTAAACCTGAAATCGAACTCGGACAAGTACCGATGTAGATGGTGCTCGCTGACGTTGTGATAGATGCCGTGCAATCCGCGCTTGAGGATTGAGAAATACCCCTCAACCCGATTTGTCGTCGCGTCGCCCCTCGCGTATTCCTTGATCGAGTGGTTGACCGTCGCGTGCCTATAGAAGTGTCCTCCTAGCTTCGTGTAAACCGCCGCCTCGTCCGTCATCAGGTCGGCGGATTTATCGACGTGCTTGCGGAGGATTGGCCCGAGCGTTTTTGCGGTCACGTTCGGCACGTGAAACGAGCGAACGCCACCGTCACGCTCGACGAGCGCGAAAATTGCATGCTTGTGACTGGCCCCGCGTCCCTTCGGGTAACCTTCCTTGTTACCGAAGTACGTTTCGTCCGCTTCGACTTGTCCGCTATTGACGCCCATCTTTCCAGTAGGCGTCGCGGCCATCGCAAAGCGAATGCGGTGAAGCATGAACAAGGACGACTTGTACGAGACTCCCGTCTGGCGATGGATCTCTAGGGCGGATACGCCTTTCTTCGACGTAGCAGCCCGCCAGAACGCATAGTTCCAGTGCCGAAGCTGGATCGCGCTGTCCTCTAGCACTGTTCCCTTGCGTACCGTGTACTGCCCTTTGCAATCACGGCAACGCCAGCGGAAATTGGCCTGGCGCTTCCCGGTCGTAGAGTTCAGCATCTTGTAGACATCTACGCTGCCGCAGAGCGGGCAGGCTGGGGACATGCCCCAGCGCTGATGCTCCATGAACTCGACGGCGGCAGCCTCATCTGTGCATGCCACCGGGAGGCGTTGAGTAATCTCATCGCCCTTCGTGGACATGTTCTGAATCTTGGGTTTCTTCGCGAGCATGTAAACATTTTACTTAACTAAAGCTCTTTTGTCAAGTAAAATATTAATGCGAATGTTAGTGCGCGCTAACCTTTGTATCCGAACGGACATAACGGTGGCGTCACTGGTTATTGGAACTTCAGGTATACTTCTCGACCAGCGTTTTTATGAGAGTTTTCGGGAGCACTCTATGACCCAAAATTCGGCAATGATTGTCAGTTTGACCGTGCGCCAGCAAAGCGGGATGTATTACGTCACAAGCTCCAATCTGCCGGGGCTTAACGTGTGCGGCGATGATGTGGAAAGGACCTATCAGTCCGTAGTGAAGGTCGTTAAAGCCTTGTTCAAACATAACTGGGGCTTTGAGGTGGAAGTATGGCCAGCGACCACTGACGGAAAGGAATTTCCAAAGATGATGCATCTGTGCGATCAGATCGTGGTGCAGCGTAAAGCTGCATGAGTGCGGACAAGGTTCGCTTCGAAACTGGAATCTCAGAAAAACTCAAAAAACTAGGCTGCAGGAAAGTCAGCCAGATTGACGAATACCACTCCCTCTGGGAGGTAGAAGAAACGAAGGTGGCATTTGCTGTTCCCCTGTTTGAAGACGGGGATAGGTGCCCGGAAGCAATGTGGCCTGACGTACTTGCTTCGGTTGCCAAAGCCAAGACCCCGCAATAACCCGCTTCGGCGGGTTTTTTGTTGCCCCGGACTTTCATTAAGTAAAAAGATAAGCCAAAGCAAAATCGTAGGATCATCCCGCCGCCCGATTAAGCCAGTTTTTAAGTACCTGATTCATTGCCCCGTTTCGTCAGGTACATACTTGCCTCTATAACCGGCCTATCTACGGGGCGCTTCGAGTAAGTGTCTACTTACAGATATATAGGCTCCCAGCCAGCCCAAAACCGCCGCAGAACCCAGCACGGCACCCATCTCCTGGGGGTTGGGGAAGGCCAGGCGTAGGTCGGCGCCGTACAGTTGAGCGAGCGCCCCGAGGTCGCGATTCAGGAATGCAAGTCCCGCGCCCACGATGCCCAGTGCAGCCACCCCTCCCAGCATGCCGAGCAGCGATCCGAGGTAGAAAAAGGGCCGGCGAATGTACGCGTGGGTCGCGCCGATCAGGCGGCACAGCTCGATCTCGTCGCGTTGCGTGAGGATCTGCAGGCGGATGGTATTGAAAGTCACGGCGACGAGGGCGAGGCCGAGCAACCCCGCGAGCAGCACGACCCCCGTCCGTCCCAGTCGTAGCAGCGCATCCAGTCGCCTGACCCATGCGGAATCCGCCTGGACATACGCGACCTTGGGGAGGCCCTTGAACTCCAACTCGAGCCGATCCGCCAAGATCGGGTCGCTCGTCGCCAGCGTGACGACGAACGCGTCGGGTAGGGGATTCTGCGGCAGGCTCGCGATCACTTCCTGCATGCCGCCGGCGCGACCCAGGTCGGCAAGCGCCGCGTCGCGGGAAATGAAGCGCACGGCGCGTACCCCGCGCGCTCCTCTCAGCCGGGTTTCAACGGCCGCGACCTCGGCCTTCGCCGCGTCCCTGGCGAGGAAGACGGTAAGCTGCGGGTCGACCGATATCTTGCGGGACAGCGACTCGAGGTTCGAAAGCATGCAATAGACGCCGAAGGGCAGCGCGAGCGCGACTCCTATGGCGAGAACATTGAGCGTGGTGGCGAACGGGGAATTCGACAGGCGGGCCGTGGTCTGTGCAAGACTCAGGCGATGGTGCTGGAGCCACACCCTCATTGGAGCCTGCCGTGATCGAGCATCAACACGCGCTTGCGGTACTTGCCGATCAGCTGCTGGTCGTGCGTCGCAACCAGCACCGTGACCCCGACCTGATGGAAGGCATAGAACATCTCCATGATTTCGTCGGCGTAGGCGGCGTCCAGGCTGGCGGTGGGCTCATCGGCCAGAAGGATCGCCGGACGGTTCACCACCGCGCGCGCCACGCACAGGCGTTGCTGCTCGCCGCCTGACAGGGTCACGGGATTCGCCTTCTCGCGCGTGAGAAGCCCGACCTTGTCCAGAGCCGCGCGCGCGCGGCGGGCGGCCTCTCGATAGGGCTGCCCGGTCACGATCAGCGGCAGCATGACGTTGTCGAAAACGCTTCTGTCGTAGAGCAGTTTCTGTCCCTGAAATACCAGGCCCAAATTGCGCCGCAGGTAGGGTATGGCGCTCGAGCGCATCGACGATACGTTCTGGCCGTTGACGAGGACCGTGCCGCCGTTGGCGCGCTCGATGGCGGCGATCAGCTTGAGGAGCGTCGTCTTGCCGGCTCCCGAATGGCCGGTGAGGAACAGCATTTCCCCCGATTCGACCGAGAAGCTGACCGCTTTCAGCGCCTCGAACCCTCCCGGATAGCGCTTGCTGACCTGATGGAGCGCGATGATCGCCATGTCGCTTGGAATCAGACGAGGCTAGCCGAGAAAGGCCGCCGCGAATTCGTCGGCGATGAAAGGCCGCAAGTCGTCCGCACCTTCACCGACTCCGAGAAACTTGAGCGGCAGTGGATTTCGGGATCGCGCGAGCGCGATTGCGCACACCACGCCGCCCTTCGCCGTGCCGTCCAGCTTGGTGAGAATCAACCCGGTGAGGCCGAGCGCTTCGTCGAAGATCCTGACTTGGCTGAGCGCATTCTGACCGGTGTTGGCGTCGAGCACGAGCCAGATCTCGTGCGGCGCGCCCGGCTCGGCTTTCGCCACGACCCGCTTGATCTTGGCGATTTCCTCCATGAGGTGCGCTTGGGTCGGGAGGCGCCCCGCCGTATCAGCAATCACCACGTCGGTGCCGCGCGCCCGCGCGGCCGCGATGGCGTCGAACACCACCGCCCCGGGATTGCCGCCCGATTGCGCGACGACCGCGACCTCGCTTTTTTCTCCCCAGGCGGCGAGTTGTTCGCGCGCCGCGGCGCGAAAGGTATCTCCTGCGGCGAGCAGCACGGAACGCCCCTGGTCCTGAAAGAACTTCGCGAGCTTCCCGGCCGAAGTCGTTTTCCCGGCGCCATTGACGCCGGTGAGCATGATGACGTAAGGCCTCCTTCCGGCGAGATCGACGGGACTCTCGAGGGGGGAAAGCAATTCCACCAGCATTCCACGAAGCACCGACCTCAGCTCACCGGCGGTTCTCGCATCACCTGCGCGCTCGCGAAGGCGGGCGAGCAGGAGGCGTGTCGCCTCGACTCCGGTGTCGCTCGCGAGCAGCGCCGTTTCGATTTCCTCGTATAGCGCCGGATCGATGGCGCGGTCGCCGAACAGGCCCGAGAGCCGCGAGCGCGTCCGGGCAAGCCCTTGCCTGAGACGCAGCGCCCATGAGCCCTGTCGAGCGGTTTCCGAAGACGCTTCGAGCATGATCGAGAAAATAAAGAGCAAACCGCTATAGAATAGCGACGTCCGATTTTAGCATTCGCCGCAATGATTCCCCGCCAGGCCGTCCTCATCTTGTCGGCGCTCGCGCTTGCCCCGGCGGCGCAGGCCGAGCCGCACGAGTTCACTCTCGCCAACGGATTGCGCCTCATCGTCAAAGAGGACCATCGCGCGCCGACGGTGGTGCAGCAGGTATGGTATCGCGCGGGCTCGATGGACGAGTCGCCGGGCACCACCGGTGTCGCGCATGTGCTCGAGCACATGATGTTCAAGGGTACCCGCCGCGTCGGACCCGAGGAATTCTCGCGCCTCGTCGCCGAGGCGGGGGGGCGGGACAACGCTTTCACTTCGACGGATTTCACCGTGTATCACGAACAGGTGCATCGTGATCGCCTGCCTTTCGTGATGCGTCTGGAAGCCGATCGCATGGCGAATCTCGCGATTCGTCCGCGAGAGTTCGCGCGCGAGATCAAGGTCGTGATGGAAGAACGCCGCTTGAGCACCGAGGACCAGCCGCGAGCGCTACTCGATGAAAACCTGCTGGCGACGGCGTTCGCCGCGCACCCGTACAAGTGGCCGACCATAGGGTGGATGCAGGACCTGCAGGACATGACGTGGGGGGACGCTCTGGCGTGGTACAAGAGCTGGTACGCGCCCAACAACGCCACGCTGGTAGTCGTCGGCGACGTCGATCCGGAGCAGGTCGCCGCTTGGGCCAGGCGCTACTATGGGCCGCTCGCGCGCAAGGCCTTGCCCCCGCGCAAACCGCAATCCGAGCCCGCGCAGCGAGGCATGAAGCGCGTGATACTGAAAGCGCCGGCAGAACTGCCATACGTACGCTTCGGATACAAGGCGCCGGTCCTGCGCGATCCGGCGAAGGACTGGGAGCCGTTCGCGATCGCGGTGTTGGTGAAGGTACTCGGGGGTAACGACGCGGCCCGGCTGAATCAGACGCTGGTGCGCGAGCGTCGCATCGCCACTTCCGCGGGTGCGGAATACGAGCTGATCTCGCGCGGTCCGGGGATGGTGTTGCTGAATGCCGCCGCCGCTCAGGGACATGGTGGAGACGAGATCGAGTCGGCCCTGCGAGAGCTCGTCGCGCGGGTTGCGGCCCAGGGCATCACTCCCGAGGAGTTGCAGCGCGCCAAGGTGCAGCTGTTGGCGGAGCTCGTGTACAAAAGGGACTCCTTCTTCGCCCAGGCGATGGAACTCGGCGAGCTGGAGTCGAGCGGCTTGTCCTTCCGCGACGCCGACCGGATTCCCGAGCGATTCAAAGCGGTATCGGCCGAGCAAGTCCAGAGCGTCGCCGCGAAGTACCTCGTGGACGACGCGCTGACCATCGCCGTGCTCGATCCGCAGCCCCCGGGCCGCAGCGCGTCGGCACACGCCGCGCCGACCGCCGCGCACTAGGCATGCGGATCGCGCTGCGCGCTTCCTGGGTGCTGCTGCTTTTCGCCGCGGCCTCGCCGGCCGATGCGCGTGTGCAGATCGAGCATTGGACCACGTCGTCGGGTGCGCG
>Ga0137397_10001898_pt1 | contig 14581 bp, 21 predicted proteins | sample czorhiz116metaG_FD_106658 | JGI IMG/M metagenome (GOLD analysis project Ga0137397, IMG submission 106658) | Vadose zone soil microbial communities from Angelo Coast Range Reserve, California, USA - czorhiz1.16 metaG | ecosystem: Environmental > Terrestrial > Soil > Vadose zone | place: USA... | reverse complement strand
TAGTGCCATGGGCGACGTAGAGATCGTTCGAAGCTCTGTTGCCCTGAAAGGTGAAAATAGGATGGCACAAATTTGCGAGCGCTAAAAATGTACCCTTCTGTGTCACAATCCACAAATATGGGATGGTTCATGGGGAGGCTCCTAGCTTGGCACTTATTGTGGACATGCAGTCAATGTGAGGCTTTCGCGTGTGAGTATACCAAGTTTACCGCCCACCGCCAGGTTTAATACGAACTTTTTACTATACTCCTTGAATTTGTCATAAAGCAGGGCCACAAGGCGCCCAATATCTATGCGTTTGTCCCACTGGCCCAATGGCCATGGCTACTTGAACTTTGTCTAGGTATAACTCGCGCTGGACCTTCCCACCAAAACCTTCTGCCGTTAACGCGTTACCGATTCATGATCATGACGTGTACTAAATCTTACACGGTATCTGCGAATCATAAAGAATTGGAAACGGGATACAATACTCATTGTACAAGTAGACAAAGGGGGGCACTCAGGCTGTGCAGCTCGGGAGTAATATTGCAAGAAAAACTGTCCAACGGGGCACAGCTGTCCCCAATGGAATGATGCTCCGGGCATAACGATAGAAGAGGGGGGGGATCGGGGTGCCGCTATATTTCGTGCTTAAAGCTCCGCCGGTTTTTCTGAAACGGGTTGCTGAGAAGGCGTTTCCAATGGTACGCATCTTCGGGCAGCCGTGAAGAGAATGACGATAAGGGCGATAACGAAGACCAGCGAAATCCAAGGGAAAATGGCAAGAAGGACGGCTTAGGAAGAAGTCAATATCTTGGCTCACACGGCGGACGACACTGTCGGCGTACCGGAATGTAGCTTGCTGTATTTGTCTGATTCTCCCGCTGCGGCAATCGCCGCTTGTACGGTTTGCGCAGGTAGTTGCACAGCACCAAGAAAGGCATCGATCTTGGCTCGATGGGTCGCTACGGCTACAGTATAGGGAATCTGGGTGGCAAAAAGCCACAAACTGAAGAAGGTGAAGATCCACGCTTGAATCTTCAGCGAGCCAGTAGCGCGCTTTGGCCAAACTAGTGTGACGACGAAGAAGATGGTTGCAAGGAGGGCCAACGTAGCACAAACGGTTGTGAGGACAACTCCAGGTTGATAGATATCTGCGCGAGATGAAGATGAGCTAAGTGTGTACAAGGCAATGCAAGAAGTACAGAGCTACCATTGATATGAAATGTAAGCGTGACACCTGGGGGTGCCTCCTTCCGGAACCGCGTTTGAGTCTGATTCGACCTATGTTGCGATCAAAGTTAGTTTGTAGGCGATGAACGAAAGGACCATGGGACACAAACTTGATCAGGGCATTGAGGCCAATCGAACCACTGATGATGCACCAAGCCGCGGTAAGGGCGAGGGCAATGAGACGCTGTTTCCTCAGAGGCGGGTACGTCGACATAACGCCAGGGAGAAAATGGACCAGCCAGCGGGGGAAAGGACGAAGGTATTTATGGGTATGGGATAATTCCTTACCCGGGGTGGCGCGGATGGCATGTTCGCTGTCGTGGACCGCTCTTAAAGAGACCGATGACCCGTGAAGCATGCATGTCTCAGTGCCAGCGCGTGAGAAGGCTTCTTTTGGCATTCATGTTCAATGCACCTCCTTCCTTTTCAGGAAACTTCTCGGGCGGTGTCCGCATGGTCCATTGCATAATTCACAAACTGCCGGGTCCCGGATACGGGAGAGACCACGGTGGGGAAACAGTTTCAACTTTCAACCTCACCCGCGCGTCACCGGCGGGGTCGTCAAGCGGCCGGCAACCCTTATCTCGTCAGAGACCTTCGCAAAGTTTAATGGACAAGGTTTCCGGAAGGAACCCAAGTCCCTGGCCGGTTAAACAGAGCGAGTTGAACCGAAAGGCCCCACATGTTTCCGCGAGGCTGCGCGCCTCCCACCATCGCGCGGCCGCAGCTGGCGAGATCGATGGCCTTCCCATGGATGGACCCAGTGCGAATAGCCGTTATGTTCGGGCTGTAAAGAAATCCGGCAGCGCGTCAGTTTCACAACCTTTCCGCGTATATCACAGCATATGTTTCTCCGATACGGAACGATTCGATTGAGGTTCATAAATCGTGCTATAGATTTTTCCATCAGCTGACCCGACTTATTTGCTAGTTGTGGAACCCACACTTCGCTATCTCCTCGTGGAATGTTCCTGGCGCGTGGTACAGTCGTTGCAGGGAACAGCCATCAGACCAGAGCCTCCCAAGCTGGGATACGTTCGCAGAGAGTCACACGCCAGGAGCTGCGTGGACGGGGGAAGAGAAGGTCGATGCAACCCTGACCAAAATCACATGATACTGTACCCAACAATTTTAACCTTTGTCCCGGGCCGCGCTTTGATCCAGCAGTGCTCACTAGCGTGGGACTCGGTTCCTTGTCCCTGATGTCAACGAATGTAACATCTCACAAAGCGACAAATGTAGAATTAACGTTCCCTTGCCAATGCTTGCCAGGCGAGAAATGTCGATTGATTCAACAGGAAAAAAAATACGGTAGCACTGGCGCCGACCGGATCAGTCCACTTTCATCCATCATGATAATTGAACACGACAAGAATTGGTTTATGGACAAACATACTGTGTACAGAATGCAGAGAGACCCATGAAGTCCTCAAGCAGCGGCGCGGCTACGATGACATCGCCTGGTACATCATTATTCTTGCAACACGATGCAAGTCCGAAAATGCGCGCCCTCTGTACAAGTGGTTGCCAACGCGCGCGAACGTCAACGTCCACAAATAGACGCCAAAACACCTCATGGCCGGGCTTGCCGAGACCAAGACCACCGCCAAATCGAACGCCGCATTCAGTTGCGGCAGCACATATCCCTTAACCTGCCTCCCAAATAAGGTCAAGCATGGGAACGCTCAAATCACGCCCAAGTTCAAGTGCGATTTCGAACGAGATACCACACTTGTACATGGGCGGTCCATCGAGTCGCTCCGGTGGAGACACGCGTAATAGGATATGTGCGGCGGCCAGTTCTGCGATCTTGTCGACGGCGAATCAGCGCCCTCGCAACCACGGAGAAATAAATGGGTTGCGACCAAACACGTACCGCTCCAGAGGTGTGTGCCCGCATGAGTTCCGTCCCAGTGTATTCCCCAGGTTGCGTGAATTCCGGGCCGATGGCTCGCGTTTCGAGGTCGTGCTCTTCGAGTAGAGTGGCGAGGATCGCGTTCATGCGGTCGAGAGGGAAAGCCGCGGGGCCTACGAGACGCTGAGGTAACTTGAACAAAACGATGAATTCGTGATCAATTTCACATCGCATCACAGAAGAGGGAATTTACTTTTGCAGGAGCACTTGCACTACGTTGTGGCGTCTTGCGCGTGCCTCCCCCGCGCCGTCGCTTGGATCGCGCTTCCCGGCTTCGTGAGAACATGCGCATGTCCGTCCGAGGCGGATTCGAAGAAGCTAGGAAGGCAGAGAGTAGTATGTACTTCTGTAGAGTCGATAGGGAGCGAGTGATAATCCCGACGTTCTTATCATCAACGCCGGGGCCCTCATTGAGATCGAGCATCCGACTCCACGCACGAGAATGCGTTCGCCGGGGGAGTAGTGCATCAAGCGCGGCACTAAAGCTGGGCAAGAACACTCGCAAGAGGCGCAAACGTACGTCCTCGGGAATGCCGTGAAACTCGGTGGCGCCCTTCTGAGCTTCAAGAACTGGCGCAATAAAGCTTGGCCATTGAGCCGCGGCGACGTAAGCAAGTTCGTGTGGGTCGCGCGTGAAAGGCGAGCAGATGCTATACAGCGCATTGGCGTACTGCGTGTAGAGTTGTGCGAGAGCAGGATGGTAAGCATGTGGTGCGGCCGCAGGGTCGCCGTCGGTGGGGAAGCGAGATGTTAGGATCCGGAGCGTGTCTGTGGTATGGTTATCTTCAGCTAGTCAAGAGCAAGAGAATGGTCGAGTACCTTCTTGCGAGGGAGGAGATACATATAGGTGAAAGGGATCAATGGCCGCACCCATAGGGGGCTTGATGTCCTCCCAAGGGGACTGAGAGATGAAAATCGTATGTATATCTACTCTCGACTGAAGTGGGTGGGTTCGATTAGCCAGCGAGCCAGCTGATGGCGACTTACTAACTCGGCCAACCTAGTGAGAGGGACTAGAAGTTCGGGCAGTGACTCCTTGAGCCTCTCTGCACGGTCAACGACCAGGACCATTTTCACGGCCTTTGCAACATTCTGCACAGAGGCCTTTCTCCTGCCTTTACGCGGGGATTGCACTTCGGTTTCATCGCCGCGGAGCTGGGCTTCCAAGGCACGCAGGCCATGCAGGAACCCGTCAAGGCTGTCATTGTAACGAACACCACCGACCGCCCCTCCGGGCCAGTTTTCACACCCGTCTTCCCAGCAGGGACGCCACTTGGCGAGACGGTTGAATGTGGAGTCATAGAAAAGACGCGGTGAGAAAGACGCGACGGCATTGACCTGCGCGGCTGCGATGATGGGCACTGTATCATCGCCCGAAGCAAAGCATTTCGTGTCGATGGCGGACAAGGTCGAGATCAGGGTGTTGACGAGTGATGCAGTGGCGCGCGCCGTTTGGGGGTCATGAAGGTATGTAAATGTGGGCGGACATGTTGTGATCAGCGTGATCAGTTGAGATACAAAAGCACCGTCTCCTGGAAAGCTGTCCGAGATCTCTCTGGTAAGACAGTCGAGTTGTTCAAGGTAGCTTGCCATAAGTTGGTCATGGATCACGAATCAGCGCGATAGCACATTCCCAGGCCCTTCACCACACGTGACTCCTTTACCACGTTCTCGAGATATAGGCGCCCGAACATCAGGACCATCGAAAAACAATGGCTTTCATGGATCGATCCATAGCGTGACTTCCTTTGTGTAGCGCAAAGGGAAAGGGTAATAAGCGCAAATGGGCGCATGACGGCCATCATCACCGAGATTTTACCATATCGGACAGTGATCTCCGAATTGGGACAACCATTCATCTCTTGGTCGCACCGGCCTCCTCATTGTCTTGTAACTTTCCCCTCAGCCCTCAGCCCTCCTCTTCTATCATGTCCTGGCAAAGTATGTCCCATCTATCACATACTAGTCGCATGGGTCTCTGATCCCAGTGGCCTATAGCTTACGTCGACGCAAATCTCGTGGGTAGCGGGAAGGTGTCGAGAGCTGCGATACTAGGTCAAGGGGGAGGGGTCTGGGCATCCTCCCCAGGTTACTCTGTGCGTGAGATAAACCTATTATTCTGCCCTTCGTACCCATCCATTCCACTTTCGCAGCTCTCGTTGGATGAACAAAAGGCCATTCGAGACTCTTTCACCAACTCAGGGCCAGCCAAAGAACATGGAATCCGGCTCCTTGACAAAAAGCATATCACCTTCCTAGTGAACGAAGGTCGTAGTATCTACCTGAGGAAAGGGGTATGATTCAAACTTACCTGATCGAAGCCTCCCTGTTTCCTCACGGTCGCATTTGCAGGGTGATGGTGCGATTCTAGTGAAGACGAAGCAGGCAGTCCTCGTCGCTGAATACGTCGCGCCAACCCAAGCAGCCGAGGCTACTCCGGTGGTCGAGGGTCTCGCTGATTATCTGATCAGCGTCGGCTATTAGAAGAGAGTAGTCAGTCTATTTTGATTTTGAATGACGTGGAAGATCTGCAATTTTAGTTCTGTCCAATCTATCTTTACTTGCTACCCCCGCTCGCTGCGATGTGATCCTGAATGTGATTTCGTCTTGAGCTTGGGTTGCTGATGATCTCCTACTGCATGCATACGTAATCTAGCCGACAAAATGTAATACCAGGTGCTGGTGGTATGGTATTGTTGGGTCTGCTCAAGCAGTGACTCATAGCTGGAGAGCAGTTTGAGGTCAACCCCCATCAAGATCTCAATGGTGTATGGTCGAGATGCGATCAGCAAGAGGGATAACCCTAGGTGGTCCCAACAGGGGATCAATTAAAGTTTTCTGATCAACGTAATTGGTTGAAATTTTGGTACCCAGTCATCCTCACCCACACCTCTGGCAGCTAATGATGACGTCGGCATGGTCCCCCGGCGCAACCCACAGGATTTTTACACTCGCATTGCGTATTCAATTCAGTGGCCGGGATGCACTAAAAATATCAGGCACCAGTCAAGACAGATTTCAGTCCCTCTTGCCTTGGCTCAGAAAAATTCTCACAAGCCTGCGTCTCCCATGTCCCAAAACCGCAAATTTCGTCAAGCCCTATGATGCCAGAGGTATTATCGACATGTTCTGGGACATAGAGGCGGACAAGGTGAGTTCTCGTGTCCTCTACCCGTCTTTCAGCACAGACTCAGGGTGGACGGACCAGCCCCTAGTGAATATTGTGATCAATCGTTGCAGTGCGTTGGAGACCTCAATCCTGACGGAGAAGTCAATGTAAAGACCGCTTCAACCCACCTACTCTACTGTGCTCACCTTGCACGCAGTGGCGTCCTGATGGTGTATGGTCATCCACTCAATCTGCTTCTGCGCCCGCGCTAAAAGGATCGTTACGCTCACCCGAAGATTTAAGCTTCCAGAAAACATGCGGGAGATTCCAAGTTCGAAATTACCTTGCATTGTGAGGCCCTACCCATTTGATGATGCCAGCGCCAGCACCTCGCGTCCTGCATCTATCGAGCTCGAGGCAGGGCTGCGAGCGATATTCGAAAGCAGTGGCCTCTCGATTCCAAACCCTTGTGATGATCTCGCTGGTGCGTCCCTAACTCACTCGACGCAATTTCATCATGTTCACGAGCACTTGCAGCTTACATCCCCGCATTGTCAAGGTATGTCCAAACGCTGCGTAGCATAGTAGACTTGGAAGCGGCCGCGCGCACGGAGGCCGAGGCAGCGCTTGCCGAGGAGCGCGCGCGTCACGCCCGCATTTTGCAGGATATTCAGATGGAGTGCCGAGAACCGTTCGTTGTGCCTGCGTTGCTGGATGCGTTTCTCTCGTTATCCCATATCGTGGAGAATGTCTCGGGTTCTCAGACGAATTGAGTGCGAGAAAAGTTGGCCGAAACGAGTCATGTTGTACTGTGTGTGACAGGGATTCTTTCCATTAATATTCATTATTCATTCTTATAGTGTTCGGAATGTGAGACTCATTCGAAGAAGTCCCGATCGCGCCTACGGATCGATCTGCGGTTCGGTGCACAAAAAGGCATTAACAACATCGTTCGAGTTGGCCAATTCCCACATCGCTGCCGGCTCAACTCGGAGATGACCTTTGCCACTCTTCGCGCTCTCCAGGCCATTATAGGCGACGCTATTGACGAGATATATGCGGCCTATACTTCACAAAGTCGTCCCAGTTCGAGTTCTCTCAACTCCAATTTTGCCTCTCCCTCCCCCTCGTCCTCATCTCCGCCTCCTTCCCCCTCCAAGCAACATCGTTCGCCTACTCCCCCTCTCCTTTCTCTTTCCAACCACACCCTCTCTTCTGCGTCACATTATTCGTCGTCTAATACACCCCTCCATCCCTCAGACCATGATGCCATTCTCGACTTTCCCGACCTCAACTTTCCCGGTGACCCCTCGTCTCCCGCCGAGCAACTAACCTCTCGTCCGGACGTTGCAAATGCCATCTCTCGCATCGTCGCCGCAGCTTCACAACTAGCCATCGTCGTTCGCTCGCCTTTTCTTACTATATGCGATGCCACCATGATCGTACGTCCCATTTTTTCCCAATATCCTTTCCCCCACCCCTTCGCTTATTGGAACTCATACAAGTACCACCTCCCCTCGTGCCTACGCTTCTTCGAGGCATCCCACATCCCAGAATTGCTAAGCGCTGCAGGGCCTTCAGGTTTATCTGTCATAGAAATATCTGCCAGCGTCGGCGTAGACTCTGTAAAAATTAGTATGTCCCCATAAATGCGTACCTCTTTATTCCATTCGAATCCATCCAGGTCATGTATTACGGCTACTTGCCACGCATCATATTATACGAGAATGCGAACCAGACATTTTCGCACTTAATCGCGTCTCCGCTCTCTTAGACTCGGGGCGATCATTCACCGAATGCCGTTCTGCGTGCGCCGCCTTTACTCTTACGTCGCCTGTAAGGAGGCTAATTCCCTGATTGTAGACCTGAAAAAAAATACGACGCCGAATACGGAGCTATCGCGGCCTTTGCGGCCCTCAAGTACGCTTCACGGTCTCATCATCCCTTCCCTCACAGACCCACGCATTCGTTTATAGTACCGACGAGCTTTTCAAAGCGTCCGCATACTTTACGGATGCGCTCCTGCCCGTGTTTAACACGAGTTTAAAGCCTTTCCCCTCCACCGGTCTATTCCCCCACAGTATGAGTAGCACAGAACCGCCTGCCTTGGCTTCACCCGCGCCTACAATGGGCACGCCCACTCTCCTTCCTCCAATAACCCTCGCATCTGGACCGGTGTCACCATCAACGCAGAGTGTATCAAGATCTCCTCTCGCCCGTGCACAACCTGTCATTCGCAGACTGTTATCTCGCCCTAGATTGTCTGGTTTCACTGATGATCGCCCCATCTCCTTTCCAGTCTCACCCCCGCATCTACCTACCCCGGTCACTAGGCCAATTCTCGTACCGACGGCGTTCAATCTATCGCACCGCACCAACCTCCCATACTGGACGTGGCTCGAAAAGCCCGAGAACCGTGCCCGGCTTGCGAGATTTGCCCGGGCCATGGCCGGGACAGAAGGGTGGATGGGTGCAACGGAGGCAGAGCTGTGTGGTATGCATGCTTGTCTGCTATTTTTTTTAAATAGGCCACTAACTTGCTGCGATAGCCTTTCCATTTCCACGGCTAGATGAAGGCGAGCTTGTTGTAGACGTTGGTGGTGGAATCGGGTCGACGACATTGAGACTTGCGGAGAGGTTCCCAAAGCTACGTTTCATCGTACAGGACCGCGAGCCTGTGTGCAGGCTTGGTGAGGATGTACGACTTTCCTTTGTAAAACGCTTCTCGTGTGGTGCTGATTGGTATCACATAGGCATGGCAAATTCATAGCCCCGCTTTGATTGAATCCGGCAGAGTACGCTTTCAAGGTCCGTCTCAAGCGACCGCATGTGCTCCACGACGCTAACCGGGGATGTTAGTGCATGACTTCTTCAAACCTCAACCAAAGCACGACGGCAATATCAACCCTGCTGTGTTCCTTTTGCGTGTGGTCTGCCACGATTGGCCAGACGCCCTCGCCCGACGCATCCTCCTTCAACTCCGCCGTGCCGCGGATGAAGGCACAGCGGCCAAGAAACCAACGTATCTGGTCATTGGCGATCACCTCTTACCTTACGCATGCACCAGTACAAAGGCTTCTGAACGAAGAGTTGAGGAGGGCACGGAAGCGTTGCGTGGCGCGCGCTGGCCACTCCTCGCAAACCTCGGCGCGGCTAGCGCAAATGCGTACTGGATGGACATGACGGTCAGCCACGTTTCTTTGAGGATTGAAAGTTGTGTACAAACGCTGTCTGCAGATGCAAGTGACTCTTGGTGGACAAGAGCGTACACTCCCTGAGTTACGGTCACTTGCCGAGAGCGCTGGCTGGCGGATAATCCGCGTCGCCCGTGCCGAAGGATCATTATTCGCACACGTAGTTGCTGCGCCAGGGCCATTACCTTCCGGATCAGCACTGGGAACACCGTTCCCCTCCGCGTCAATCCTCACCGCTGAGGACGGGGATGAGGAGATACCGCCAGCAATAAGAGAGAGGGGTGCGACTCCGGTGATGGATATGATGGGTGCCGTTAGGACATTATTACGTGCAGGCGCCGGAGGAAAGAAAGGAAGTTCGGGAGAAAGGGTATGGGCGCGATGGATGCAGCGGAAATTCTACGCAGACGAGAACGATGCTCGTAGAGGACCAACCGGGTCAACCGGCGAGAAGAGCGTATCCGCGCCATCGCAAGGAGGACAAGGTCGTGGACTTTTGAAAAAAGTATCCCAATACTTTGTCGAGGGAGGTTGAGGCACACTTTCCAGTGGCGACTTGCAGCTGGCATCACAGATAATGAACGTAACTTAAGGATTAATGTATTCAGAATATCGTCTGGATGACTCCAGGGACCCCAGGTCTTGTAAATAGACTGAAACCAGCAAAAATTGTAGCACTATCCGGATCAATTCACTTTGATTATTGTTTTTGGCCCTGGACCCAGTCTTTTCGGCAGAAGAAAAGCGGTGTGGAACAGTCGTGGAGCCCTTTTGAGTGAAGCTCGGATATTTTCGGTCATCGGCGCGAGGAGCGCGTTTGCCATTGGAGCGGCGTTTCTCGTAAGTACTAATTTACATGGCCATTCAGTTTCGTGAAGTCGTACGTCGCGAGCCTATTGCACTCCAACGTCTCTGGCTATGGATGCCTCCTGTACGAAGTTTGACCTCCATCAAGTGCGCTGGGCTTACGCATCTTACGGCCATTCCGCAGGCGAAATTAGCGCTCGGTTCGTAATCACCGTTTGTATGTGACATAAGGAAGAGAAGTACTGTACGAGTTACATTGTGGCGCGGTTTCCCAAAATGGTCAAGTGGTGTTGGAAATTTTCCATGTGATGAGTCTGTTCCGACGCTTGGAGTACGGTGCTGTCTGCCCCTTGCACTCTTTGAACTCGAAGAGGTGGACTTGGGTCCTGCCGGAGAAGGGGAAATTCCCTGCCAGCACGCTCTCAATCACAAGTAGTAATGCGGCTGGCAACCTGAGCAGTCTCGAATTGGCTCACTCGAGCTCGCTTGCTCGCTCGATGAACGAGCCTGAGGGCGGCTATTCAAGGTTGGCGCGATCGACGTAATGATCGATGTTAAACTTGGAAGTCGCCGTCCACCACTTCTAGAAGCCGCCGCAGATCCCAGATCGTACCCGTCTGCCTCCTTCCGTTGGTCTCCACGAGGGTCCTACACATAAGACTCACTCATCGTATTTCCACATGCGTGGAGAAACCGCTATCATTCTTAACGCGCGAAATGCCTGTTGGAACTACTAGTACTGCAGCCAGCCCACATGGTACAGCACAGTATGGCAAAAGCGGATAGTCGGTTAGCCGCCTTTCCCATGATCCCATCCGTTTCATTTTTATTTTCAGCCACACGTCGAAGTACTTCAATTTGCGAGATCGACCTGTTGGCCAACCAATCGGTTAGTACGTGATGCATTTAGTGCAATTACAAGTGAGGCTTCTTCGTTCAACCGGAATGACCGCCTCCATGTGCTCATCGGATGCCTGCCGTTTACGTCTTGCTTAGTTCAGCGCCTGCACGTAGAGATATAAATCCCTCGCCTCAGGCGGAGGAAGACTCTATCGGTTTCTTCCAGACCGTCGTTTTCTTCCCACTTTTACGCACCATCCTCGTGCCAATACCCACATTCTCTCAACTCGTCACTCGTTTAATCTGAAAGATGCTCTCCTTCACTAAAATCATCACTCTGTCCGCCATGGCTCTGGGCACACTCACCCAGGCAGTCCCCCTTCTCCAGCGCGACGTCAGCACTAACGCTCACCGGTCCGCGACGGACGTTGTCGTCTCACGCGCTGACGATCCCCTGATGCTTGAAGGTATCTTTGATGGCTTGGTTGACGACCTGAACAAGGCGTTGGACCCCATTGGTATGATCTTCTACTCCCCAATATATAGCGTATCATTAATCTCGAGATAGCCCACGTCACAAAAGAAACGGCAGATTCTCTTGATCTTGGGACGATCTTCCAAGATGTGGCCAACATCATCGATGCTGCTACCGGCGCAGTCAAAGCCTTAGCCATTAAACCCGTCGATGACATACTCCGGGGAACGGGATCCGTGGAACTCACAGTAGATGACGTTGTCCGGCTCGTCGGTGCAGTCGTAGACGTGGTATTCAAAGCCCTGCAAAAAGTGCTCAATCTCGTGAATGACCTTACTGATCTTCTCAAAATTGTGCCCATCGTTGTGTAAGTACTTTGAGTCTGCTTTGTGTGGCGGGTAATAACGTCTCCGTACAGCAAGGCCATCCAAAATCTCATCGAAGCGGTCATCGAGATTACCCAGGTCGTTTTCCATGACCGAATTTTCAACGACCTTCAAAATCTCGTTGGTGAAACCCTGGTTACCACGGTGTTGGCAGCCCTGCGTCTTGGGGCGATCGTGCTTATTAAGGTATAATAAGCATATAGATACCCACATCTCTTAGCTTTATGTCCTAGTAGAGGACTGTATTTCGAATGTCGGAGGTACGGTACTGTTCGTGCAGTGTTATCTGCACTAGATAATATAAAACGCAAACTCTTAAAGGTTCTCCTTCGCCGATATTGTCTCTGCGAGGTTACGTGCGTTTAAAACTCGCATTCTCATTAGGCTAGGGTTCTCTAGAAGTTCCAGGAAGAGTGTAATTCGTTCGGCTGTCGATGACATTGCCATTGTCATTCATAACATGGAAGGCCTTTAGATGTGGATACTGTCATGGTCTACTGCTGCGGTTGATCGTCTTGAAACATTTCGGTCTCTGGCACTCTGCGTTTTGCAGCTTTTTTTTTATCACATTGCTTACTCTCATACTTCGAGTGCATGTTATAGCATACAACAACTGCGGCCCAGTAGCACCTGCCCCGATAGTACAGAATAGTTTGTTACATGTGCCAACAAAGATAACCCGTGCATGAATACCCCATAGCGCAGGCGAGGCGTACCACATGCACAAGGACACAAACGTGCATAGCTCATCAGCCAGCGATTAATGAATGACGTCAAGCAGATGACATCGCCAAGTGAGCCTGTTCCCTCGCATGGCGCGCTGAACAGTCAAGTTGCCGTGCTCGGCGCCCAAAACGCGTACAATGGTGCTATCCCTCCCTCGTGAGCCGACGGAGGCCCTGGTTCCGGGAAGGAGAAGCCCGGTGTTGGAGGGGAGCGACGGAGCCAGTTCAGTTTCGGGTTTTGAATAGGCTCGGAACCAGCCGTTCGACTTCACATTCCGCTATACTCCGTAGACGGGTGAAGAGTCCTGGCTTCCAACTCCGTTCTAAACTCCGTCTATGAGCTGCTTAGGTAAGGAGATCTCCGAACCCCTGGCTCGAGGCGACGTTCTTTCGTATGGCAGAACTCGAAGCTTTTATCAGTGTCCACGCCCAGTTCCCACAAAATGTCGTGCTGGATACCAAGCACGATCACAATCTCAATCTGGCCAATTGGGAATGGGAGCAATGCCTCACTTTCCCTGTCAGCGAACTCAACAACCTACAATTCTCGTTGAAGCCATACAAATGGATTCGCTTTGCTACAGGAATCGTCATGGGAGCCCGTGGCAACCTTTGCACAGAACGTGACTTGCCCCATCCTGTTCCTATCAACTACGATTCTGGCCTCTCCGCCATATCCATCAACCTATACTACCATATCAGTGACCAAGAGAAGCGCTGTATGTTTCCGATTGATCCTAAGATCGCCGACATGAGGACAGCAACTTCCAGCTGGATGAGCACGTGTCAGATTGACTTCCACGAGCATGTGGAGGCCCGGGATAGGCGTTGTGTGGTGACAGGGATTATCCATAAATATTGCAACACTGCACATCTTCTTCCCCACAGCAAGGGCAGCACGGTATGAGACTCCTGTATGACATTATCCTCGCTTACGATCTCATCGGTGGCAGTATATCGAGAGGTTCTCCACACACCGACGTCGAGACTCCAGTGACAACGACGTCATTATACGAGACATCAATGACGTTCGTAATGGTCTGTTCCTCAATAAAACATTACATCGTGCGTTGGGTACCGATCTTGCAATCTTGAAAGTGTGTCTGTTCGATCTGGTGCTGCACATGGTCAGAAACTGACAGTTTCTCTGAGAGACACCGAACTTTGCTATGGACACGACTGATGTCGATCCGAATGCAAACAGAGCGCAAGAAAGGTTTACAAGCCACCTCTTTGTCCAACCCTTGGAGGTGTTCCCCGGACTCTCTAGCTCGGCACTCCGTGTCACTTCCGATACGTCCATTTGGCCTCCCACTATGCTCTTCGATGCCGTTTACGCTGGCGCAGTGGTGTATCACTTTGGTCTTAAGGTGCCGGATTTCTTGAAGAAGTGGGGGGACGTGTTCTACCCTGCTGGGCCTACGAATGAAGCGCACGCAAATGACAAGCACCGACGTGATCAGGCCGATGCCGCTGAAGAGAAGTACAGTCAGCAGAAAGCAGATCAACAGCGATGCCGAGAGGCGCGACACATACGATGCCATTAACCCCCTTGATGTGGCCATGATGTATCGGTTTAAGGCGATGGGACCGGAGAAAGCGAGGGCATACCTGAAAAGGTGTGAAGAGGTGGCGGCAGCACGAGAGCGCAAAGGGCTGGAGGAAAAAGTGAATTCATGGAGGGAGTCGTTGACGTCTCTAACCAATATTGATCCTGACTAGCGGTTCTTGTGCTGCACCGTGACATCATGATGGGCCTACTAGGTCCGATCTATGAATGATGGCTGATATCGCAAAATCAGGAAAGGCCAGCTGGCAAACCGTCTCAACTTAGCCTGACCATGATCATGTGCCTCCGAGTCCCCAATGTTACCCCCCTGCTCTGCGTGTCGTTTGGTCTCTTTATTGTCCTTTG
>Ga0137397_10001897_pt1 | contig 14582 bp, 14 predicted proteins | sample czorhiz116metaG_FD_106658 | JGI IMG/M metagenome (GOLD analysis project Ga0137397, IMG submission 106658) | Vadose zone soil microbial communities from Angelo Coast Range Reserve, California, USA - czorhiz1.16 metaG | ecosystem: Environmental > Terrestrial > Soil > Vadose zone | place: USA... | reverse complement strand
CGTGGGGGTCCACGAGCAGGTCCGCGGAGCGAGCCGCGAGCCGCTGCGTATCATGATCAACCTGACCGTCGCCGACATCGGCGCCGCGCACGAGCGGCTGACCCGCGCCGGCGTCGTGTTCACACGGGCGCCCGCGCGCGAGGAGTGGGGCGGGTGGGTCGCAACCTTCGCCGACCCCGACGGGAACATCCTGCAGCTCATGCAGCTTTAGTTCACATGGGGGGCCTCGATGGGCCCCCCATGCCCCCCGCGCTCGGAGACGCCCCGGCGCAGCCGGGGCGCCCCTCGATGTCGTAACCACCCTAGCGGAGGTCGTCGCTCGAGGGGCCCGGATCGAGCCGGCGCGCGCCGGCCCAGTGCGCGGCGTACCACTCGTCGTCGAGGCCCGCGATGGCCACGCGCTTGCCCGTCTGTCTGGAGTGAATGAAGCGGCCGTTGCCGACGTAGATCCCGTTGTGGCGGAGGCGATCGAAGAAGACCAGGTCGCCCGGCTCGAGGCTGTCGCGGGAAACCGGCGTCCCGAGCCGGTACTGCTTGGCAGCGTTGTGCGGGAGCGCGACACCGACTTGCGCGTACACGTATCGGACCAGGCCGGAACAGTCGAACCCCTCCGGGCTCGACCCGCCCCACCGATAAGGGGCGCCGACGTACTTCCTGGCGATGTCGACGACGCTCCGGCCTCGACGCGATTCGGCCGAGCGATCGCTCTCCGGCGTCCGCTCCGAGACGGCCGAGCAGGCGGCGAGCGCGATGCCGACGCCGAGGAGAGCCATGCGGCGCGCGACGCTTCCAGCCATGCTGCTTGCACCCGGCGAAGTTGTGGCCGAGCCATTCCTCGGCACAGGCCTCGAGAGGCCGGAGAGACCGCGGATCAGAGCGCCAGTGCGCAGTTCACGCTGACCGGAACCGGCGGCGTCCGGCGCAGATCGGGGACGAGCTCGTCGTAGAGCTCGACCAACGCCCGGGCCACCGACGGCCAGGCGAAGCTCTGCGCCCAGCGCGCCGCGTCACGGCCGAGCGTGCGGCGGCGCGCGCCGTCGGCGAGCAGGGACCCGATCGCCGACGCGAGCGCGACCGGGTCGCGCGGCGGCACGAGGACGCCGGTGACGCCGTCCTGGATCGTCGTCGCGAGACCGCCGACGCGGGACGCGACGACGGTGGCGCCGCACGCCATGGCCTCGAGCGCGGCCATCCCGAACGACTCGTGATGCGACGGTACCAGACAGAGATCGGCGGCGCGGTAGTACTCCGGAAGGGCGGTCTGTGGCTGGGGACCCTTGAACTCGACCCACTCGCCGACGCCGAGCGCGTCGGCGAACGTCCGCAGCCGCGCCCGATCGTCGTCCGCGGCCTCGGCGCGGTCTCCCCCTACGATCACCAGGCGCAGATCGGCCCGGGCGAAGCCGTCGGCCTTGAGACGCGCGAGGGCTTGCAGGAGGATCTCGAGGCCCTTGATGGGCGCGGGGCGACCGACGAAGAGCAGAACCCATTCGGCGGCGTCGAGCCCCAGCCGCGCACGCGCGGCCGGCGCGCTGCCGGGGCTGAAGAGGTCGACGTCGACGCCACAGGGGATGGTGCGTACGCGGTCGACGTCCGCCCCGCAGTACCACTCGAGCTCGGCCCGCTCGAGCGGCGTCGCCGCCACGATGCGATTGGCCAGCGCGGTCACCCTGGCCTCGGCGTCGACGCGGACCTGCGGGACCGACTCGCTCGGGTGGTCAGCCAGCGCGTTCTTCACGACCCCCAGCGTGTGGAACATCTGGACGACCGGCACACCGCCGAAGCGGCGGGCGAGCTCGACGGCCACCAGGCCGGACAGCCAGTAGTGACCGTGAAAGAGCGCATACTCGGCGCCTGTCCGCTGCTGGAAGGTCACCACACCGTCGGTGAACGCGTCGAGGTCGCCCACGATCTCGGCCGGCGGTACCGGCCGCTGTGGACCGGCCTCGAGATGAACCACACGCGCGCCGGGGCCGAGCGGGACGACCTCCGGAACACCCGGAGTCTGGCTTCGGGTGAAGACGTCGACCTCGAGCCCGAGCCGACCCAGGTGGCGCGCGACCTCACGGACGTACACGTTCATCCCGCCGGTCTCCTTGCCCCCCAGCACGGCGAGGGGACACGTGTGGACGGAGATGAAGCCAATCCGCTTCGCGCGCTTCACAGGCGCGCCTCGGCCGGCGGGACTCGGGCTCCGCGCGGGCCGGCGTCTCGTACCGCGGGGGCGAGCCCGGCCGCCTCACGCAGGCGCTCGAGGACAGTCAAGAGCTCGATCGAGGTTCTGCACGGCCGACACGACTCGGCCGCACCGCGCACGATAGCCTGGAAGTGCTCGAGCATCGCCCGGTAGGGATCTGCGCCGCCCGTGCCGAGCTCTTCGATCCGACCGTCACGATGACGGAGGGTGATCGCCACGTCGTCGGGACCGGGAGTGTACGCGCGGTCGACGACCACCGAGGCTTCGGTCCCCACGATCTCGAGGAGTTGCCTTTCTGGGGCGTCGAAGGAGCACTCGATCGCTGCCGCGAACCCATCGCCCCAGTCCAGCCAGCCCGAGAACGAGGCGTCGACGCCCGATTTCGCCAGTGACGCCGCTGCCTCGACCCGGGCGGGCGGCCGGCCCGCCGCGGCGAGGAGCGGCGCAATACAGTAGATGCCGACGTCGAGCAGCGCGCCCCCACCCATCTCCGGACGCCAGCGATGGTCGTCGCGGCGATCGAGCGTGCCGGTGAAGGCAGCCCGGGCGAATCGCAGGGCGCCCAGCCGGCCGGACGCGACGAGCGCCTCGAGCGCGCGCGCCCGGGGATGGAAGGCTGTCATGTAGGCCTCGAGGAGCGTCACACCGGCCCGCGCGCACGCCGCCCCCATCGCTTCCGCGTCGGCCGCCGTCGGTGCCAGCGGCTTTTCGCAGAGCACGTGCTTGCCGGCGGCCGCGGCGCGCTCGACCCACTCCCTGTGCAGGCTGTTCGGCAGCGGGACGTAGACCGCCTCGACCTCGGGATCGTCGAGCAGGGCGGCGTAGGCACGGTAGGCGCGCGCGGGACCGAAGCGGGCCGCGCCCCCGTCGGCCGCGCGCTCGCTGGCCACCGCGACGAGGCGCGCGCCGGGGCTGGCGCCGATCGCCGGCAGCACGGCCTTCTGCGCGACCTGCGAGGTGGCGCCGATCACGCCCCAGCCGACGGGCCTCGTCGACCCCTGCACGTCAGCTCTCGTCGATCTCGATCGTGACGGGCGCGCCGCCCCGCGTGCTCGACCGTTGCGCGGCCTCGAGCACACCGATGACGCGCCGCACCGACGCCGGTGTGACGGCCAGCCGCTCGCCGAGGTGCAGATGATCGGCCAGATTCCGATGGAAGGCAAAGGGCTGCTCGACGGCCGGCGGCAGGCGCGTCTCGCTGATCCCGTAGCCGCTCTCGTAGCGCGCCAGCACGAGCTCGGCTGGCGCCTCGGCGTGGTGCGCTTGAGTGGCCACGTAGCCGCGCCCCGGCTCGATGTGCTCGAGGGTGACCGTGCGGTAGGAGCCCACGAGCGTACCGGCGGTGCCCTGCACGTAGAACTTGGGACGGCGCACGGCGGCGATGTCGCTCTGGAGGAACTCGGCCTCACGGCCGTCCTGCCACGTCATGCGGACGCGAATCTGATCGAGATTGGTGACGTCGTGCCAGACACGCTTGTGTCCGTGCGCCTGCACCACGCGCGGTAGGCCGGGTAGGAGCTGCAGCACCCAGTCGACGTGGTGGGAACCCCAGTCGTAACCGGCGCCGCCGGAGACCGCGGTGTCCGAGTGCCACGTGCGGCAGGGGTGCGCGTAGCCGCCCACGAACGTCTCGACGTTGAAGATCTCGCCGAGGAGCCCGGCGCCGACGGCCCGGCGCAGGGCCACGAAGTCCGGATCCCACCGCCGGTTCTGGTGGACGGTCAGCATCCGTTGGCTGGCCCTCGCCGACGCGATGATCTGGTCGGCCTCGGCGACGGTCAGGCAGAGCGGCTTCTCGCAGGCGACGTGCTTGCCCGCGCGCAGGAGCGTCAGCGTCAGGGCCACGTGGTGGGCCGGTGGCGTCGCGACCAACGCCACCTCGACGTCGTCGTCGCTGATCAGCTCGCCCACGGACGCGTACGTGCGCACGCCCGGAAAGTCCGTCTCCGCCGCCTTGCGCCGCTCGACGTTCGGGTCGACGACGGCGACCAGCTCGAGCCCGTCGGTCTGGGTCACGCCGAGCCCATGGTGGTAGCCCATGGCCCCGAGTGGGCCGTACCCGACGATGCCGACGCCGATGTTGCGCCCGCAACAGTGCAGATCCGGGCGCAGGGCTCGCGCCAGCAGCTGCGCGATCTCGGGCGTGCGGAGCGCGGCATCCGTGTTCCCGAGGCCGCACACGACGACGCGGCCGGCGCCGCGCGAGGTCTCGACGACCGCGGCGAGGTCGCGGAGCGCGACGCTCACCTCGACGATGACCTTCCCGCCCGCGAGGGGAATGAGCGGCACGAACCCGTCGACCACGGCGAACTCGCGCGTGACGCGCGCCGAGATGTGGGAGTGCGCCTCGGTGACCCGTGCGTAGTACTCCCCGGGCGGTGGCTCCGGGCCGGCGACCGCGCCCAGGAGATCGGCCCAGAACCCGTCGCGCTCGGCGGGGGCGCCGCCGATCGCCACCAGGGCCGCGCCGCGCTCGACCGCCGCCCGGATCGCGCCCAGGAACTGCAGCGGCTGGGCCGGCTGCGGGCCGTCGACAACGATCGCCGCGCACTCGGCGACGTCCGGCGGCGGCTCACCCGGCGCGAGGAACCGAGGCTCGCCGAGCTCGCGGGTCAGAGCGCGAAAGGCGGCGCGACGGCCCTCCGTGAGACGCGGTGACAGAACGAGGATGTGCATAGCGCCCTAGAAATGCATCACCTCGGCCGCGTGATCGAAGACGTCACGGACGTGCCGGCGGCGAGCACGAGCGGCTCGATGTGGTCTGGGTAGCGAACGCGTTGGGCCATGACACGATCCTCCGGTTACCTAGCCGTTGCGCCGGCGGGCGAGGTCGCTGCCGAGAGAGCCTCGCGCACGAAGGCGGGTTCGAAGATCCGGTCAGCCATCACCTGACAGCGCTTCATCAGCCGGTGCTCGTCCGGCCGGTAGTCCGCGATCGCGTTGTGGAGCGTCCCGATATGGTCCCACACCAGCACGTCATCCTCGGTCCAGCGGTGGGTGTACTGGTACTTCGGCTGGAGCTGGTGGGCGAAGAGCTCGGCCAGCACGCGATCGCTCTCGGCCTCGTCGAGCTCGTTGATGCGGAACGCGTAGCCCGGATTGCAATAGAGGACCAAGCGGCCCGTGATCGGGTGCGTGAGGAAGACCGGATGGACCGAGGGCGGCCGCCTCCGGCGCTGCTCGTCCGAGAGCGGCGCGCGGAAGCTGCCCGGCCGGCGCCGCATGTTCTCCCAGAACTTGTTGAAGTCGTGGGTCACCGTCGCGTTCTCGAGTCGCGTCTTCAGCTCGGCGCTGAGATCGTCGTAGGCCGCCTGCGTGTTGACGAAGGCCGTGGCGCCCAGCACCTGGCCGTCGCGGCGCGGCACCGTGACGGCGTAGAGCACGTTCAGGAAGCCGATCGTCTCGTTGTAGGACATGTCCGTGTGCCAGTCCTGCCCGGCATCGGTGATCCCGATCGGCTCGCCGTTCTCGATGATGTTGGAGAGGTACCCGACCTCGGGCATCCCGGGCTCGTGATGCCGCCCGGTCAGCGTGGCCTGGATCCGGCCGAAGCGCCGCGAGAAGTCTCGCAGCTCGACCGCCTCGAGCCGCTGATCCGGAAATCGCAGCACGCCGTAGAGGCCGAGAGCCAGGAGAATCGCGGCGAAGTCCGCGTCGCTCAAGGGTTTCGCGAGGTCCACACCCCTGACCGTCGCCCCCAGGATCTGGCCCGTCGGCTCGACCACCCTCATGCCCCCCTCCTCATGGCTCGCCGGGATTATACTGCGCCGAGTTCGCTTGTGAGGAGGAGCCTGCGATGGAGATGAAGGCGGCGATCTTTCGCAAAGTGCACGAGCCCCTGACGATCGAGTCGGTCGAGATCGACAAGCCCTGGGGCCGCGAGGTCCTCGTCCGCACCGCGGCGACCGGCGTCTGCCACAGCGACCTTCATGTCGTCGACGGCGTGGGGCGGTTTCCGCTGGACCGCCCGATCGTCCTGGGACACGAGGGCTCGGGCGTCGTCGAGGCCGTCGGCGCCGACGTGACGACCGTGCGGCCCGGCGATCACGTGGTCGCCTGCCTCTCCGGCTTCTGTGGAAGCTGCGAGCAATGCCTCGGCGGGCACCCCAATCTCTGCGTCGGCGGCGTCGTCACGCGGGCGGAGTCGGCCCCGCCGCGCCTCTCGCAGAAGGGGCAAGCGTTCAGACAGTTCATCGGCATCTCGAGCTACGCCGAGCGCATGCTGCTCCACGAAAACTCGATCGTGAAGATCGATCCCGACCTGCCGCTCGACCGGGCCGCGCTCGTCGGCTGTGGCGTCCTCACCGGCGTGGGGGCCGCGCTGCGATCCTCCGGGCTCGAGGCCGGGCAGACCGTCGCCGTCTTCGGCTGCGGCGGCGTGGGGCTGTCGATCGTCCAGGGCGCGCGCATCGGGGGGGCGCGCCAGATCATCGGGGTCGACGTCTTCGACGGCAAGCTGGAGATGGCCAAGCGCGTCGGCGCCACGCACGTCGTCAACAGCGGCAAGGACGACCCGGTCAAGGCCGTGCGCGCCCTCACGCGCGGAGCCGGCGTGGATCACGCGTTCGAGGCCGTCGGGAACACGACCCTCGTGCGTCAGGCGATCGAGAGCCTCGCCATTCGGGGTACCGCCACCATCGTGGGCGTCCTGCCGCCGGACGCGAAGATCGAGTTCCCGTGGATGGCCATTCGCCCGGAGTGCCGCGTGCAGACCTCACGGATGGGCGGCAATCGCTTCCGCGTCGACATTCCACGCTACCTCGAGTTCTATCGCCAGGGGCGGCTCCTGCTCGACGAGATGGTCACCCAACGGGGCCGCCTCGACGACATCAACGAAGCGTTCCGGGCGATGAAGGCCGGCGAAGTCGCGCGGACCGTCCTGATGTTTTGAGCGTCGGGGAAGCGGGCGCAGCCGGCCCGGGGGGGAGGGACCCGGACGGCTCCGTCACCCACTCGCCCGAACGCAGCTCTTCGAGCTGCGGGCGGGACTCGGGGGTCCCACTCCGCCGTCCGGGTCCCTCCCCCCCGGGCCGGCTGCGCCCGCTTCCCCGACGCGCGGCGCTCGAATAGGAATCGGCGGACAGGAGCTAGCGAACATGATCGTCGACATGCACGCGCACATCATTCCGGAGAATTTCCCGCCCGCGGGCACGCGGCCCAGCGCCTGGACCTGGCCGTCCATGGACCACTTCGAGCCCGCCCGCGCGCGCGTCATGATCGGAGGCGACAACTACCGCACCGTCCACGACGGCAACTGGAACGTCGAGCGCCGGCTGCGGGACATGAAGGGACAGGGCGTCGACGTCGAGGTGATTTCCCCGATGCCGGAGCTCTGCGCCTACTGGTTCACGCCCGCCGACGCCCTCGACTTCTGCCGCTACACCAACGACGTCGTCGTCCGCATGTGCGAGGCCGCACCCGGGCGCTTCGTCGGCCTCGGGATCGTGCCGCTCCAGGATCCCGACCTGGCGGCCAAGGAGCTCGCGCAGGTCAAGACCCGGGGGTTCCCCGGCGTCGAGCTGGGATCGAACGTGAACGGCCGATCGCTCGGCATGCCCGAGTTCCAGAGCTTCTTTCAGGAAGCGGAGCGGCTCGGCGTGGCGATCTTCGTCCACGCCCTCCGTCCGACGATGATGGACCGCTTCCCCACGACGTCCCTCTTCAATCCCGTCGGCTATCCCACGGACACCAGCTTGACCATCGCGTCCATGATCGACGGCGGCACGGCGGAGAAGTGTCCCCGCCTGCGGATCGCCTTCAGCCACGGCGGCGGGACGTTTCCCTTCCTCCTCCCGCGCTACAACCACCAGTGGAGCGGGACCTGGAACGAGGAGGCGCCCGGCCAGGGCCGCGGCGCCGCCGCGCCGGGCGCGTTGCCGCGCTCACCGGCCGAGTACGCCCGCCGCTTCTACTACGACACGCTGCTCTTCGACCGGCGGGCCCTTCGCTATCTGATCGACATGGTCGGGGCCGGGCAGGTCCTCGTCGGGACGGACTATCCCTACATGGCGCCCGAGCAGCCGGTGGACAAGACCCTGCGCACCCTGGGGCTGCCGGCGGACGTCCACGAGGACATCACCTGGAACAACTGCTTCCGCTTCCTTGGAGTGAAGCCGCCGGTCCTGTCGTGATAGGAGAGGCATGGTGACAGCAGCTCACGCACGAACGGGCGATCATCGATGCTGAGAGTCACCCGCGATCTGATGCTGCCGACCGCGATCACCGGGTCCTATCCCCGTCCGCTCTGGTTCACCGAGAGCCTGCGCGGGCGGTCGTTCAAGTCGGCACTCGGCGACTCGATCTTTCGCGAGCAGTACCTGGACGCGGTCGCGTGCATCATCAACGCTCAGGAGGCCGCCGGGCTCGACATCGTGACCGACGGCGACAGCCGGTTCGACCTCGCGGTGGGCGGCAAGTCGTGGTTCTTCTACCCGATCGAGCGGCTCGGGGGCATCGAGGGTCACCGCGACACCTCGCGCGGCTGGATGCAGCGGCACGGCTTGCGCCCGGGCCGCATCCTCTGGGAGGTCCAGGAGGCGTACCAGCCTGGCGTGGTCAGAGACAAGCTGACCCGCGGGCCCCTGGAATACACCGCGCTCTGGAAGACGGCCCAGCGCCTGACGGACCGGCCCCTGAAGTTCGGCGCGATCTGCGCGCCCGCGCTCGCGAGCATGCTCTGGGACGAGCACTATCGCGACGACAAGGCGCTGATCAACGACCTGTGCGACATCATGAACGCCGAGCTGCGCGAGCTGGCCGCCGCCGGCTGCCCTCTCATCCAGGTCGAAGAGCCGCCACACCACGGGCGCACGACGCGGCCCGACTGCACCGACGCCGACCTCGAGTTCCTGACCCAGGCCTTCAACCGCCAGCTCGTGGGCGTCGACGCCGAGATCTGGGTGCACACCTGCTGGGGCAATCCGAATCAGCAGCGCGTGTACTGGGAGCCGCCGAGCTACGAGCGCGCGCTGCCGTACCTGCTCCAGCTCGACGGCGACGTGATCACCTTCGAGTGCGCCAGCTCCGACGGCCGCGACCTCGCGCTCTTCGGCAAGCACCGGACCGACAAGAAGATCGGGATCGGCGTGGTGAACCACTGCAACACGGTCGTCGAGCCTCCCGAGCACGTGGCCCGGCTGATCCGGAAAGCGCTGGAGTACATTCCGCCCGAGCGCCTGGTGATCACGACCGACTGTGGCTTCGGTCGTGAAGGGTTGAGCCGGCGGATCGCGTACTACAAGTGCGTCGCGCTGGTCGAAGGCACGAATATCGTGCGGCGCGAGCTGGGTCTGCCCGAGGCGCGCGTGCGCGCCGCCGATCCTCGGCTCTGGTTCGCGAGCGGGCCGGCATAGATTATTGGGGTCGGGGACACCGGGGGAACGCTGCTCTTACTCGACGTATAACTGGCCCGCGACCGCGTGGGTTCCATCGGCCGCGCGCCGCAGGACGACGAGCTCGCCCATTCGTACGTTGAGCCCGGTCAGATCGGTCACGACACTGCCATGGGTGACCAGCACGAGCGGGGGCCCGATGTGGTGGGCGGCGATGGCCTTCTTCATCTCGGCAAGCTGCCGTCCGCGGAGCTCCGTGTCGTTGAGCGCGCCCTGCAAGGCGCCCCAGGGCTGCGCCTGACCGAAGGCCAGGCGCGCCGTGTCGAGGCACCGGCAGCGCGGGCTGGACAAGACCCGGCCGACCGCGATGGCGTTCTGTCGAAACGCCTCGCCGATCCGCCTGGCTTGCGCCACTCCGCGTTCATCCAGGTTGCGCTGCGTCGAGCAGTCGTCGAGTCGGGCGTCCGGCGGATCGAAGGCGCCGGGCGCGTAGCTATGGCGCAGCACCACGACGCCACCGGGGGCCCGCAGCGCCTCCCAGATCGACTCCGTCGCCTGCGCGACCGACGCGGACCCCACGCAGAGGGCAGCCGCCGTCAGCCACCGCATCAGAGCCATGGCATCACTTCGCGCGTGAGGAGCTCCAGCGATCGTGCGGCCGCGTCGCGCGGGATGCCGGGAGCCGAGACGCGACAGATGAGATGGTCGAGCGCCAGCTCCTGCTGGAAGCGTCGGATCTGCTGGATGCAGCCGGCCGGATCGCCGAGGATGATTCGGTCTTCGGCCAGCCGCTCGACGGTCATGCTCCCGGCCGGGCGCTTCACGATGGGGTGCGGCCACCGGAAGTACGTGTCTTCGAAGCACCGGATGAACGCCTCGCCCGCGATGGCCCGCGCGCGCTCCATGCTCTCGGCCACGAAGACGTACCGGATGAGCGCGGCCTCGCCCACCTCGCGGTCAGGTCCCGCCTCGCTTCGAGCCTGGCGGTAAAGACGCACGCACGCCGCCACCTCGTCCAGCCTGGCCGACGGACCGCCGAGCCACGCGTCACCCAGACGCCCGGCGCGCCGGATGGCCGGCTCGACCCAGCCGCCGAACCAGATGGGCGGTCGGGGACGCTGCACCGGGCGCGGGCTCACCGTGGCGTTCGTCACGCGATAGTGCCGGCCCGCGTGAGTGACCTTGTCCTCGCACCAGAGCCGCTCGATCAAGGGCACGGCCTCGTCCATTCGGCTCCCGCGCTCGCGGAGCGGGACGCCGAAAGCCGCGAACTCCTCGGGCGCGTACCCGACTCCCACTCCGAGGATCAGGCGGCCCCCAGAGATCATGTCGACCATCGCCGCCTCCTCGGCCACGACCAGCGGATGGTGGAGGGGGATCAGGAGGACCGCGGTTCCCAGGCGCACCCGCCGCGTCCGCCCGGCGATGGCGGCCAGCCCGACCAGCGGCGTCGGGTAGAGCGTCCGGTTGTTGTGGTGCTCGCCGAGCCACACCGACTCGAAGCCGGCGGCCTCGGCTCGCTCACACTCGCGGATCGTCTCGTCGAAGTCGCCCCCGGCCTGCAGCGGGCTCAAGCCGAATTTCACGACGTCGCCCCCCTCGTCCCCGCGCGCTCGGCCCGACCACCGTGCCGAGATGGCGGCTGGCGTCTGACGTTCTGGCAACCGGAGGCAACCCGGACCGCGGCGTCCAGGCGCCCGGCGCACCACCCCTGCCGCCGATTGCCGGATATTGCACCATATCTCGCCCGTCGTGCTGCGGCATCGGATGTGCACCATGCCTGAAGCGCCCGCGGCCCGCGACCGAATCGCGGCCCCACCTTGGGCTCGCGGAAGGGAGAACTACAGTGAAGCGCTTCTCACAGATCGCTCTCGTGCTGCTCCTGGCGGCGGCGCCGATCCTGGCCGGCTGCGCCCTGTCGCCGAACGCGATGTCGGACACCTCGTCGTCGGCGTCAACGCCGGGCGGGTCCACGGATGGAGATCGTGCGGTCGGGTCTGCGGCCGCCGGTCGTGCCGGCTCCGGCGCGCAAGGCAATGCCGCCAGGCCCAACCCGAAGGAATTCACGGCGAAGACGGACCTTCGGGATATCCGCTTCGAGTTCGATCGGTACGACATCCGACAGGAAGACGCACAGGTCCTCGACACGAATGCCGAGCTGATGAAGTCCAACCCCGGATGGCAGGTGCTCATCGAGGGGCACTCCGACCAGCGCGGGACGCCCGACTACAACCTCGCGCTGAGCGACCGCCGGGCGAAGGCGTCGATGAACTATCTGGTGTCCCGAGGCGTCCGGGCGAACCGGATCTCGGTCATCAGCTATGGCAAGGAACGGCCCATGTGCGCCGAGGCGAGCGAAGACTGCTGGAGCCGGAACCGCCGCGCGCACTTCATGGTGAAGGCCCAGTAACCCGGCATCCCCTCGAGGAGGGGGAGGCACCAGCCTCCTCCTCCTCGGGGTCCTGCTCGGAGAACCCCGCTCCAGTGAGGGCTGGCTATCGTCCTTGCGAGACCGCGGCGCTGAGCCGTCGCGGCGCGACGTTCGTGTAGACGACCGTGCCGTTGCGCTCGACGATCTGCTGGATACCGCTCCCCTGCAGCTCCCACGCGAGCGGCCCGCCGTAGAGACGCAGCACCCGCGCCACGTACTCTCGCGTCTCGGAATATGGCGGGATGCCGCGGAACGCCGCCACCGGCTTCTCGCCGGCGTTGTACGCCGCGATGGCGAGCGGTAGATCGTAGCGGAACCGCTCCATGAGGCCGCGCAGATGGCGGGTCCCCGCGTGGATGTTCTCGCGCGGGTTGAAGGAGTCCCGCACGCCAAGGATCGCGGCGGTCTCGGGCATCAGCTGCATGAGCCCACGCGCGCCCCTCGAGGACACGGCTCGATGGTCGAATCCCGATTCCACCCGGATGACGGCCCAGATGAGGCGTTCGGGCACCGCGTATCGGGCCGCCGCCTCGGCGATCTCGCGGGAGTACATCCCATAGTCGGCCGACGACGGCCGTTGCGACTCACGCGCCGGGACCGGAGTAGCCGGAGTGAACGCCGCCCTCTGGTAGGAGGAGTTCGGCTGAATGTTCGTGAAGTAGGTGGACCCGTCCTGGGCCGTCCGCTTGTAGACCTGCGCGCCCGCCGGCGTCGCCGCCGTCACGGCGGCCGTGACGGCCAGGATGATCAGGAGCCGGGAACCGAAGCCTTCCATGGCATGACTCTAGGGCAAATTTGATACCGGAACATAACGTTCAGAAATATCACCTGGTTATGCGGCTTCGGCCGGAAATGGACCTGGTCCATTCCTGGCCGGACGGATCATTCCCGACCCCACGTCAGTACTCGTCGAACATGCGCTGGATCTCGGCCGCATCGTCCGTGCGAGTGAGGGCCAGCATGGCGAGCACGCGCGCCTTCTGAGGATTCAGGTTGTCGGCGACGACGAAGCCCCGCTCCCGCAAGAGCGTGCGGGGCAAGACGCGACCGCTCCCCGCCCGGCTCGAGAGCACGATTAGCACACCGCGGCGGCGCGCCTCCAGGAGCGCGTCCGTCTCGGACGGCGTCGTCACCCCGGGCGGGAGCGCCGCCGAGACGATCGCCCGGGCGCCCGCGGCGACGAAGGCCTGGATGGCCGCGCCGTCCGCGCCGGCGTACGACGCCGCGATGTCCACGCGCGGGAGCCCGGCGCGGCCGCGCACGTCGAACTCCGTTCCCGGCGCGTGGCGCCGCGTCGGCCGCCGGTAGATCGCGACGCGACCGTCCGGGTCCGCATAGCCGAGCATGCCGAGGTCGGGGCTCCGGAAGGTCTCGAGCCTGAGCGTCGATGATTTGGTCACCTCGCGCGCGGCCTGGACCTCGTCGTTGAGGAGCACGAGCACGCCGAGACCCCGCGCCTCGCGCGCTCCCGCGACGCGCACCGCGTTCAAGAGGTTGAGCCCCGCGTCGGAGCTGAGGCCGGTGGCCGGCCGCTGCGACCCCACCACCACGACGGTGGCATCGACCTTCAGGGTGAGGTTCAGGAAGTACGCCGTCTCCTCGAGCGTCGCCGTGCCGTGCGTGATCACGACGCCGTCGAGCGGCGCCTCGCGCGCAACGGCGTCGTGCACCGTCGCGTCGAGTGCCAGCCAGTCGGCCGGCCCGATGGCCGTGCTCCCCACCGCGCGGAAGCGGACGGCGGTGATCTGCGCGGCCTCGGCGACCTCCGGGAACCGCACGAGGAGCTCGTCGGGCTCCGCCTTGCGGCTCGTGTCCATGTACTCCCAGAGGTCGAGGCTCCCACGGCCGATCGAGGAGATCGTCCCGCCGGTGCCGATGAGCGCCACCCGCGGCTTCATCGGGGCCGGCCGAGCACCTCCGCCGCCTGCTTCTCGACCACCGTGCCCTTGAAGAAGTCGGGGTTCACCTCGCCCCAGAAGCGCACGGCATTGGTGAACATGAAGTCGCGGAAATCGTCGTCGGTGAGCAGTCCGTGCTCGACCAGCTCGTAGGCCTCGGGGACGACGTCCGTCATGTCGGGGACGTCGAAGTGGCCGATGTCGGAGCTGAAGAAGGCGTTCAGTCGAGCGTTCAGCGGGTTGGCCTTGCGATTGAAGGCCCACGCGTTGATCGGATCGTCGGCTTCGCAGCCGAAGTAGAAGCGCGAGACGTACAGGTCGCGAAAATCTTCCTTCCGCGCGATCTTGCAGCGGGAGTAGTCGTCGAGGTCCTCGACGCCGCCCGTGCCATCGCCGTTGTCGTCCAAGCCGTCGCCACGGCGCACCGCGTCCACCACCGTGGCCGACCCGTACTTCTGCGCCAGCGCGAGCAGGGTCGTCCGGTCTAGCCGCTCCGGGTTCGTGTTCTCGAGGGCCTGCCGGTTCCGCTTCTCCCAGTGTCCGATGAGATCGGCGTAGAGCGAGCACGCCCAGCCCACGCCGCCTTCCAGAAAGGCGAAGTTCAACTCGGGGAAGCGCCGCGTGACGCCGCCGAAGAAGATGGCCTTGGCCATGGCCTCGCTGGCGGAGGCGAAGTGGCCGATGTGGTTGTAGCAGAAGTTCGACGGCGAGTTGCGGAGCAGGAT
>Ga0137397_10001896_pt1 | contig 14583 bp, 14 predicted proteins | sample czorhiz116metaG_FD_106658 | JGI IMG/M metagenome (GOLD analysis project Ga0137397, IMG submission 106658) | Vadose zone soil microbial communities from Angelo Coast Range Reserve, California, USA - czorhiz1.16 metaG | ecosystem: Environmental > Terrestrial > Soil > Vadose zone | place: USA... | reverse complement strand
TCCATGTGGGTCGCGACCTGCCCGCCGCCCGGCGCGCGGCCCTTGCCATGCACGATCAGGTCATCGCCCTCGATCTCGGCCGCGACGCCGCTCACCCGCAGACCGTCGGCGATCGCGGCCAGCCGGTCGGATTCCTTCACACGCAGCTCCTTGAGGCCGCGCATGCGCGTCGTGCCCTCCGCGAATGCGGCCGCCACCGCCAGGATCGGATATTCGTCGATCATCGAGGGCGCGCGCTCGGGCGGGACGTCGACACCCTTGAGCGCAGAAGCCCGTACGCGGAAATCGGCGAGCTCCTCGCCGACGTCGCCCCGAACATTTTCCGTTTCGATATCGGCGCCCATCTCGCGCAGCGTCGTGATCAGACCCGTCCGCAACGGGTTGGTCATGACGTCAGTGAGCGTCACCTCGGAGCCCGGCATGATCAGCGCCGCCACCATCGGGAACGCCGCCGAGGACGGGTCGGCCGGCACCACCACCGGGGCCGGGACAAGCTCGGGCTGGCCGGTGACCGTAATCCGGCGCCCGTGCGCGCCCTCGGGCGCGATCGTGACTTCGGCGCCGAAGTGAACGAGCAGGCGCTCGGTGTGGTCGCGGCTGGCCTCGCTTTCGATCACGGTGGTGGCGCCCGGCGCCGCGAGCCCAGCGAGCAGCACAGCCGACTTGATCTGTGCGGAAGGAACGGGCGTGCGGTAGACGATCGGGAGCGGGTCGCGGGCGCCCTGCAGGATGACCGGCAACCGCCCACCCGTTTCCTCGCGCAGGACCCGCGCCCCGATCTCAATGACCGGATCGATGATGCGCCGCATCGGCCGCTTGCGCAGCGAGGCATCGCCATCGAAGGTGGCGGCGATCGGGCAGCCGGCCACGGCGCCCATCATTAGCCGGCAGCCGGTGGCGGAATTGCCGAAATCGAGCGCCCCGGCGGGCTCGCGAAAGCCCCCCACCCCGACCCCATGGACCCGCCATTCGCTGGCGCCCAGCCGCTCGACGCTTGCCCCCAAGGCCGCCATGGCCTTGCCGGTGTTAAACACGTCCTCGCCTTCGAGCAGGCCCGAAATGCGCGTCTCGCCAACCGCCAGCGCCCCGAAGATGAGGGCGCGGTGCGAAATCGACTTGTCGCCAGGTACGCGCACGCGCCCCTTGAGCGCGCCCGAGCGGCGGGCGGTGAGCGGAGCTGGTTTTGCATGCGACACGGCGGGAACAATCCTTGGGATGCCGGTCCAGTAGCACGGCTGGTCGCAAGCGTCATCCGACTCCCCCGCCGTGGGGTAAACCAGGACCGAATCCCCACGCCCCGCTCCGGGTGTCTCGCTATTGACAGGGCGGGCGCGACTCGCCAAGTGAAGCACCTCAAAATTTCAGGCTTCGACCCAAGGAAACCGGACCGTGGCGAAACCCGAGCTCGGCACCAAGCGCCTCTGCGGCAGTTGCGGTGCGAAGTTCTACGATCTGAGCAAAGACCCGATCATCTGCCCGAAATGCCACACCACCATGGTGCCGGCAGTGCTGACGGCCCGGTCGCGTCCGGAACCGCCGGCCGCACGTCCGGCGGCGGCGCATAAGGAAGAGGCCGTCGTGCCGGAGACCCAGGACGCTGAGTTCGTGTCGCTCGAGGATGCCGACGCCGAGGCCCAGGGCAAGAAGGGCGGGGAGGCGGCCGAAGGAGCCGAAGAGGATATCGAGATCGACGAGAGCCTCGACGATGCCGCCCTCATCGAGGAGCAGGAAGAGACCGACGATGACGTCACCGATATCATTGGCGAGCGTGAGGACGACGAAGAACCTTGAGACGGGACGGCCAGGCGGCTAGCCTGTCGGCCTGATGTCTAGGCTGAAGCGCGGAAGTCCCGACATCCGCGTCACGTGATGGGGCCATAGCTCAGTTGGGAGAGCGCTTGAATGGCATTCAAGAGGTCAGGGGTTCGACTCCCCTTGGCTCCACCAAAAAGTAGTAGTTTCAATAAGTTATGCTACGGTATTTTTTAAACTTGTTTATAGGAATTTTTAAACTTGTTTATAGGAAGAAGTCATAGAGAGTTATAGAGGCGCCTGTCGGCTTTAGCTCACCCCTGCTCGAATTAAAACGCGCCAATGCTCAACCCTCGTCTCTGAGGTGGAACGGCATTGGCGCCAGAATGTTTCATCGCATGCGCCGGGTGACAACCGGCCGTAATAGGGACGATGGACGCAGTTATTTTGCCGGTTTCTTGCCGCGACACCAACGCATCGGCACGCGTGGACATTGGGAGCGGCAGCGAGCCCGGCCGCCCTCGCTAAATCACCTTGTCCGGGTGTCTCTTGGAACCAAACAAATTCGTTCGTCATTACAAGGACGGAAATGTTTGGTGCCAGCATGAAGACAAGATGTGACTATTGTGGCGGACCTTTTGGGTTAATTCGCAGAAGGTACTTTGACCATCAGTTTTGCTGTGAAGTCTGTGAAGAAGCGTACAAGAAGCAGCGCGCCAAAATTGCCGGGCAATTTAAGTCGGGCTTCTATAGTTCCCTATCCGACAGATAAATCCGAGTCTGCTGTCGTCCTAATATGCTTTCGCTTCGACAAGCTTGCGGCGACAACCATTATTTTGGCATCTGCGGTACCCGAACAAAGAAATCTTCATGGTCCGGTCCCCGCGACTCCAGGCGCCTTTCTAACTCGACGACACGCCGCGCGAGTTCAGTTGCGTTTAGTATCATGAGTTGGAAGCCCGTTGCGTTAGGGCGCGCGGGTTCAGGCGCGCACACGGCGCCGCCCAATATTTGGGCGTGACGTTGGAGGCCTGCTCAAATCCGCTCCACGTAGGTACGAGACGGGACGCACACGCCAGATCAATTGGGCGGCCTCCTCGACCGGAGCACGTGGAAGCCACAAGGTCTCCTCGATGACTTCCGGCGGACAGCACCGCCAGAGCCGGGCATAGAGTTCGAAACCAGACGGCAGGCATCGAACCATCAGGTTGTCCACGTTGCTGGATTGTCGATCGGCTTGCCATTATCCAGACGACTGAGACCTGCCACCGAGCGAACAATCGTCCAGATCGAAAGGCCCAGGCCGATCAATATGGGAAGGATAGTTCCGGCCATCACACAGAGCACTAAGCTGGTAGGATCGTCCTGCCCCATCAGGAAACTCCCCACACCACCAAGGACCGCAATCAAGAAGAAGAGTGGCAATGCCAAACAGGCGACGACGTTGACCCAAAAGGTTCGGATCTGGAAGCGATAGTGTGTATCGAGGATGCTATCTCGACCTCGCTCGAGGTAAGCCCAAACGCCCGCAACGAGGAACACGAAAAAGGCCGGTATCGAAACAACGGACGAGAAGAACCCGACGAATCCGACAATCTCTACGGCGATGAAACCGGCGTAAATCCAAAAAGCCGCGGGTCTCTGTTGCTGGACGGTGGCTGCTGAACTCATGACGTGTCTCCATTAGGCTGATCAAGCTCAGCCATCTTTAGCCATGGCAGCCTTCGGCGGTTGTGATGGCCATCACAAAAGTGCGTTCACCACTGTCAATTGGCCTGCGCTGAAGAGAGCCGGCGAGGCTGCGGCCGCTCGTTCTCATGTCGGGCTTAGACATCTCGGGCGTAGACATCTCGGGCGCGGACATTGGCCCACTCGGGTCAAGAAGGACTGTTATTGTCTCAACTGTCTGCGCGTGTGGCCGCGCACAATTCTGATGGGAAAGAACCGCGCCGCAACAATCTATAATAGGATACCCAGAGCATGAGTCGGGAAGCCGACGGAAAAGGTCAGACAAAAAGTCAGATCTTGATCCGGTTCACTAATGTGATCAAAACTTTAGAGGCCAGTTCGGCGCTGGGCCTCTTCGAGGACGGACTTGGCTCAGCCAAGTTGACCGCATGAGCTCACGATAGCGCTTGATTGCTTCGATCTTCCGCCCGCCTGCAGCGCCTTTACGACATCACCCGGCAAATACTCGAGCCGCGCGGCTGCTATCAGACGCTTTCCCAAAAGGGTGATAAGCAGGAACAAAACAAGTATCATAATTGATAGGCGCGCCGTTGCCTCCTCATGGGCCATCACCATCGCGCACGATAGCCCAGTCCATGATCGGCAAGCCCTTGCCGATAAGCGCTCTATTTCAGTTGAATCCCATTTGATCCCACCGGCCCGAGCCTGTTCTCATAAGGTTCGCACACGCTCGGGCAAATTTTCACCCACAGTCAAAACAAAACAAGAACATGCCCGGCCGCGCCCGTAACGCGCAGCCAGAGACGGATCGCCGCCCGTCCAAAGCTTTGCAAAACAAGGCTTTGGGAAGTCAGCTATCTTCTATGTCCGAGGGCTATTCCGAGCTGCCACGCCTTCTGCCGCAACGCCAGCGCGCTACGTTTGGTCGATTTCGCAATCTTGACGACCGGGGTCTTAGCGCGCGAGTGCGCCTTGAGCTCCTTGATGTCGTCTTTTGACCAAGCGCGTCGCACTCTCCGCATTCTCTTCTTTGCCATGTCGACTTGCTCCCAATTCGGACGCGTCGTCTACCATGACTCTGGCGATTTACAAGCAACTTGAGCGAGACGGTACGAAATTGCACGTGGAATGGCGAGAAAGCAACAAACAAACAATGTTGATAGAAAGCTTGTCGGCGCCCAGAACGCGGTACAAATAGAGCACGGCGACGTCCGCCAGCGCGATAAAGTGAAGAAAAAGAATAACAATTGGCTGGCCCAAATCTGGGCTACGTGGCGTAGCGCCGCGCCACCTTGGTTCCTATAGCTCGTAATAATAGTATGTAAAAGAAAACGAATGGGACCGGACTAGCGCGGAGATAAAAGATGTCCAACAAAAAGATCAACCCGATCGCTATGGCGGGATCGCTCGCCCTCGCGTCCAGCGTCCTGGCGCTCATGCCGGCCGCCGCCCAGGGACCGAGCCTCGCTGGTAAGAACGTGACCATGGTCATCGGGTTCGGGCCTGGCGGTGGCTATGACGCCTGGGGCCGGGTGGTGGCGCGCTATATCGGCAAGCATTTGCCCGGCAATCCCAATGTGGTGCCGCAGAATATGCCGGGCGGCGGGAGCTTCAATGCTGCCAACCACATCTTCACCATTGCGCCGAAGGATGGCACCGTGCTCGCCATCATCGCCCGCGATGCGCCGCTTGGGCCGCTGACCGGGGCGCCCGGTGCCCGTTTCGACCCGCTCAAGATCTCCTGGATCGGCACGCCGACCACTGAAACCAATATTTGCATCTCGATGGCCCGCGCGAAGGTGAGGACCTTCAAGGACCTGCAGGAGAGCGAGCTCATCATCGGCAATACCGGCGTCGGCACCGGCACCTATTCCTACCCGAAGGCGCTCAACGGCATCTTCGGCACCAGGTTCAAGCTGATCTCGGGCTTTCCCTCGTCAACCGACGTGTTCCTGGCCATGGAGCGCAACGAGGTCGACGGTATCTGCGAAAGCCTCGACAGTGTGATCAGCAAGCGTCCGGACTGGATCGCCACCAAGAAGGTCAACGTGCTGTTCTACGGCGGAGCCAAGCCGACGATCGAGCTCAACGGCGCTCCGTTCATCGTCGACCTCGGACGCAACGCCGAAGAGAAGCAGGCGCTCGACTTCCTCTATGCCGGGCAAGGCATCGGGCGGCCGTTCGTGGCGCCGCCAAACCTGCCGGCTGAGCGGCTGAAGATGCTGCGCGATGCCTTCAACGCCACCATGAAGGACAAGGATTTCGTTGCCGACGCGACCAAGCAGAAGCTCGATGTCGATCCAGAGGATGGCGAGCATCTTGAAGCGCTGATCAGGAACGTCTACGCCACGCCAAAATCCGTCGTGGACCGGATCGGCGAGCTGATCAAATAGCGCGTGCTGCTGCGCCACACAGGTGTTCTGGATGCACGGCTTCCAGAACAATTCTCTTCTCACATCCGAAAGCGCGCGACCTTCGCCAGGTCCCACACCAGTCCGTTGCCGGACCGCTCCGGAATGATGGCGTGGCCGTCGACGATGCGCAGTGGCTCCTGCACCAGCGCATCGGCCCAGTCCATGTATTCGAGGAAATGGCCGGTCGGCGTGGCCGCCAGCAGATGGGCGCTCACCTCCGGAAAGAGATGCGACGACATCTTGATGCGATGTTCGTGCGCGAGCGCGGCCGCATGTCGCCAACCGGTGACGCCGCCGATGCGCTCGAGATCGGGCATCACATAGTCGGCGGCGCCGGCCTTGAGCGCAGTCTCCATGGCGATCGGCAGCGAGAAGTTCTCGCCGATCTGGATCGGTGTCGTCAGCGCCTGCGCGAGCGATGCGCATCCCGCATAGTCGTCGTGCCGGATCGGCTCCTCGATCCAGTAAATGTGCTCCTGGTCGAGCGCGCGTCCGCGCTCGAGCGCATCTGGCAGGGACAGTGCCTGATTGTAGTCCACCATGAGGGCCACATCGCCGCCGATCCGCGCGCGAACGGCGTGCACGGCGGCGAGATCCTCCTTGAGCGTCGGATAGCCGAGCCGCAGCTTTACGGCGCGGAAGCCACGGGCAAGCAGCTTTTCTGATTCGTCCGCGAGCTCTTCCGGTGTCATCAGTCCAAGGCCGCAGCTGTTGTAGGCTGGGATCGGCTGAGGCTTGAAGCCAAGGAACGTCGCCAGCGGGACGCCAGCCGCAATCGCGAGCGCGTCCCATGCCGCAACGTCAAGGCCTGCCATCGCCATGCGCACCACGCCCTGCACGCCGATCAGCATGAAGCGCTGCGCAAGCTTGCCCCACAGCTGCGCCGGCACGACCGGGTCGCCGGTGACCATGCGACCGATCTCGTCCAGCATCGCCGCCATCGCGGGCGCCGCGGCCCGCAGATAGCAGAACAAATAAGCGCGGCCGGTGATGCCTTCCTCGGTCTCGAGATCGATCAGGAGGAGCGGCGCCCGCGTGATCCGCGCCTGGCTCGTCCCAAGCGCATAGGTCATAGGCACCTCAACGCCGATCGAGCGCACAGCGCGGATGGTGAGCGGCGGCAGCGCAGGATTGGCGTTCATCGCCTCATGCCCTATGCGGGCTTGCTTTCTGGGCGCCCTGCCGCATGCAGGATGAGGGCATCGCGCACCGCGCGATGCAGCGGCGTCGGCACGCCGACCTTGGCGCCAAGATCGACCACACCACCGGAAAGCCATTGCAGCTCCAGGGGTCGGCCCTGCTCGAGGTCATGGTGCATCGAAGCCGACATGTCGGGATGCAGCGTGTCGGCAAATGCAAGCCGCTGCTCAGCGAAATCGTCAGGGATAGCCACGCCGTGCGCGCGCCCGACTGCCGCGACCTCGCGCATGAGGTCGAGGAAGAACTGCCGGGTCATGGGATGCGAGCGCACCGGGCCGAGCGGCTTGCGGGTCGACGCCGTCGCCGCCGCCATGCTGGCGAGGAAGACGAACTTCTGCCAGATCTCGCTGCGCACGTCCGCGCTGATCTCGGCGTCGATGCCGCCCCGCTGACAGGCTGCGAGAAACTCCTCCGCGCGGCGCGAGCGGCTGCCGTCGTACTCGCCGAACACAAGGCGCTGCGTCGGTCCTTTCTGGGCGATGACACCGGGCCGGCTGATGTTCGTGCCTACATATGCGACTCCGCCCATGATCGCCCTCTCGCCCACGATCGGGCGCAACAGGTCGTCTTTCTGCACGCCGTTCTGAAAGGAAATGAGCGCCGTGTCGGGCCCCATAATCGGCACGAGCGACCGCGCGGCTTCCTCGGTGTCCCAGAGCTTGACGCCGAACATGATGAGATCGGCCTTGCCGATCGTTGAGGGATCGTCCGTCACCTTGACCTTGGGCAGGCTGAACGACTCGTGCGTGCTCTCAATTGCAAGCCCATGCTCGCGCATGGCGGCGAGGTGGGCGCCGCGAGCAACGAAGTTCACGTCGGCTCCGCCGCGTGCCAGCTTGGCGCCGAAAAAGCCCCCGACCCCGCCCGATCCCATGACCGCAATCCGCACGCCTTCCTCCTCGAGCCTGCTGCAACCTAGCATACTTAACGCTTTGTAATCCGACGTCGCGCCCCTGGCGTGGGCCTGATCATTCTTGAACCCGTAACCGAGAGCCCCCATATTGGAGCGTATTCGGACTGTGGGCAGGCCTGATGCCGGCCCGGCTCCGATCGGAGGGGGTGCCGCAAGGGCCCCGTCAAAGTCGCTTCGATGAGGGCTTTGAAAATGTCACGAGTTCCGTCGCTGTCCAGTCCGTTTCTGCTTGGGTTCGACGAGATCGAGCGTGCGCTCGACCGCGTCGCCAAGGGAGCGGATGGCTATCCGCCCTACAACATCGAACGGATCGCCCGGGAGAACGGCAAGCCTGAGCGCCTGCGGATCACGCTGGCGGTTGCCGGGTTCACGCGCGATCAGCTCGACGTGTCGCTGGAGGAAAGCCAGCTTGTCATTCGCGGGCGACAGCAGGACGACAAGACCCGCCAATATCTCCACCGCGGCATCGCGGCGCGCCAATTCCAGCGCACCTTCGTGCTCGCAGACGGAATGGAGGTTCTGGGCGCGGACTTGAAGAGCGGACTGCTGTCGATCGACCTGGCAAGGCCTGAGCCTGACCGGATCGTCAAGTCGATCAGCATCACCGACCACGACTGAACTCAACAGCAACCAGGACTCGACCTGTAGCAAGTAGAAAGGAGTCGAGGGCCATGAATACGAACGACAACGCCAACAATACCAATAGCAACACCGACGTCACCTTCGGCAGCATCTCGCCCGAAGCACTGGCCGTGCTCGGCGGAGGTCGCATCGCTTATGTCAAAACGATCCGATCCGAGGACGTGCAGAAGCAGTTTCCGCAGGCGCCGGAGCTCGCGCCTGGCACGCTGCTCTACGCGCTGCACGCGGCCGACGGCACGCCGATCATGCTGACTGACAGCCGCGAAGCCGCGGTCGCCAACGCCTGGAGCCAGGAGCTTGAGACGGTCAGCGTCCACTGAGCGGCGAGCACTGAGCCGCAACAACGGGTTCGACGAAGCAGCCAAATAATTGAGGCCAGAGCGGAATGAATTTAGGTTTGCACCGCCATTGAACCAATCTCCGTTCGTCCCCGCGGAAGCGGGGACCCAGGAGCCGAGAAACTCTGCCAAAGAACTGGGTCCCCGCTTCCGCGGGGACGAACGGGATTAAGAGGCGATTCAAGCTCAGCTCATCTCGCTCTAAGCCGCGCTCGCCGACGGCAACGCCAGCACGGAATAGAGTGCCTCGACGTCGCGCGAATCACGCAGCTTGTGCGCGACGTCGGGATCCCGCAACAGCCTGGCCACGCGCGCCAGCGCTTTGAGATGATCGGCGCCGGCGCCTTCGGGCGCCAGCAGCAGGAATACCAGGTCGACGGACTGGCCATCGAGCGCTTCGAAATCGATCGGACGTTCGAGCCGTGCAAAAACGCCGAACAGCTTGTTGAGCTTTGACAGCTTGCCGTGCGGAATCGCAATACCACTGCCAACGCCGGTCGAGCCGAGCTTCTCCCGTTGCATGAGAATCTCGAAGATTGTCCGCTCGCTGAGCCCGGAGAGTTCCGCAGCTTTGGCGGCGAGCTCTTGCAGGGCCTGCTTCTTGCCGTTGACCTTCAGCGCCGGAATGATCGCATTGGGCGCCACGAGATCGTTGAGCGGCATGGAGTGTTTCCAGTATCCGGGAACTCAAGCGCTGACCCGTCAAAGGCGGCGGACCATAAGAGCCGACTCTCTGGCCGTCAATGGGAGCAAAGCGCACATGCAGACAGTCGCGAATCCTGTCATCGTCGGGTCACGTTAACCAATCGCAGCAGTGTACGTTTCTTCGAATTGCAACGATGCACCTGACATACTAGTGCCCCGTTTCCGAAGTTCGTAATACGCCTCAGCACGCCCTGACACGAACTTCGGAAACAAAGGGGCACTAGCAACTCTATGATTCTAGTGCCGCTTTTCGATTTGAAGTTTCCTAATAGAATTTGCTGCAGGTGGTGTAGGAACTTCAAATCGGCGGCACTAGCCTGGGGATTACGCGGCTGCCGGCGGTAAGAAGGGAACTCCCACGCCCGTGAGTCGACCTCACTCCTCTTCCGGCCGCGGACGCACCGCCTGGTGGTCCTTGAGGCGCCGCTTATAGCGACGCAGCTGTTTCTCGATGCGGAGGGCCGCCTGCTCGGCGCTCGCATACGCATCGGCCGCCATGGCGTCAGCCTCGAACACGATCCCGGAATCGAGATGCACGACGCATTCGGTACGGAAGCCGAAACCATCCTTTCCGACCGTCACATGGCCGGAATACCCGCCATCGAAATATTTGGCGGTCACCTCGGCGATACGCGCATTGATCTTGGTACGCAGCGCTTCTCCCACATCGATGTTCTTACCCGAGACGCGAAACGGCATGATCGCCCTCCGTTATTCGCTCCTCATGACAAATATGACATAGGGTCGGGACCTTGGCGTCGCCAGATGCTCGGCCCGCCCACCCGGAATCAGGACGTCGCACCCGCCGACAGCTGCTTTTCGCGCCGCCTTTGCACCGAAGATGGAATGCGCATCGCCTCGCGATACTTGGCAACCGTCCGGCGCGCGATATCAATCCCGGCCGCGCGCAGCCTTTCCACGATGGTGTCGTCGGAGAGCACGTCCTGCCCGTTTTCGGCGTCGATCAGCTGCTTGATGCGATGACGCACGGCCTCGGCCGAATGCGCCTCCCCGCCGTCGGCCGCCGCGATCGCGGAGGTGAAGAAATATTTCAGCTCGAAGATGCCGCGGTTGGTCGCCATGTATTTGTTGGCGGTCACGCGCGACACCGTGGACTCGTGCATCTCGATCGCGTCCGCGACGGTCTTGAGGTTGAGCGGGCGCAGATGCTGAACGCCGTGTGCGAAGAAACCATCCTGCTGCCGCACGATCTCCTTCGCAACCTTGAGAATGGTCTTGGCGCGCTGGTCGAGCGCACGCACCAGCCACGTTGCAGTCTGCAGGCAGTCGGCGAGATAGGTCTTGTCCTTGTCGTTCCTGGCGGTGCCGGCGACCTCCGCGTAGTAGCTCTGGTTCAAGAGCACCTTGGGCAGCGTGTCGGAGTTGAGCTCCACGATGTAGCCGCCGTCAGGCCCTTGCCGCACGAACACGTCGGGCACGATCGGCTGCACCAGCGTGTTTCCGAATGCGAGCCCCGGCTTCGGGTTGAGATGGCGGATCTCGCCGATCATGTCGCTAAGATCATCCTCGCTCACGTCGCAGACCTTGCGCAGCGCGGCAAGGTCGCGCTTGGCCAGCAGGTCGAGATGCGCGACCAGCGTCTGCATGGCAGGATCGAAGCGATCGAGCTCCTTGAGCTGGATGGCAAGGCATTCGGTGAGATTGCGTGCGCATACACCGGGTGGCTCGAAGCCTTGCAGAATTGCCAGCACGGCCTCGACCTCGACCAGCGGCGCACCGAGCTTCTCGGCCACCTCGGCGAGGTTCTCGGTCAAATAGCCAGCCTCATCGACCAGGTCGATCAGATGGCGCCCGATCATGCGGCGGACCGGATCGGCAACCGCAAGCGCCAGCTGCTCGGCGAGATGATCCGCCAGCGTGACCTCGGCCGACACAAAGGCTTCAAGGTTGTAGTCCGCATCGGGGCGCGCACCGGCACCGGCACCAACGCCAGCCCACTCGGATTGAACGGGCAAATTGTCGGAGTTGGGGGCCCTGGCCTCGCCGGCATCATCGGGATCGGCGGTGGTGCCTTCGGGCGGGTCGAACTCCTCACCTTTACCACCCTCGCTTGACCACTCCGACTCTGCCTTTTGCTGCGTTTCAGCCTCGCTGGCGGCTGGCGCATCATCCTCACTGCTGCGCTCGAGCAGCGGGTTCTTCTCGAGCTCGGTTTCCACGTAAGCGGCCAGATCGAGATTGGACAGCTGCAGCAGCTTGATGGCCTGCATCAGCTGCGGCGTCATGACGAGCGCTTGGCTCTGTCGGATCTCGAGTCGCTGTGTGAGCGCCATGCTGCGATGCACAAATGGTCCGGTTCTTGCTTATACGCTTTTGTAGCCCGTGTACACCAATTCTGGCGCGAGCCTAAACAGGATCGGGATAACAGGTCAGATGTGCTGCCCGACGGGCCCGTACGCAGTATACGAATTCTTGTTTTATCAATGGCTTGGTAAAGACGAGCTAAGGCCCCAACCTTCGGGGCGCTACATCCTGAATTCCTCGCCGAGGTAGAGCCGTCGGACTTCCGGATCGTTCACGATCTCGGCGGCGCGCCCTTCGCGCAACACCTCACCCGAATAGATGATGTAGGCCCGGTCGGTGAGCGCCAAGGTCTCGCGCACGTTGTGGTCGGTAATCAGAACGCCGATGCCGCGATTGGTCAGGTGGCGCACCAGCGTCTTGATGTCGCCCACCGCAATCGGGTCAATGCCGGCGAACGGCTCGTCAAGCAGCATATAGTTCGGCCGCGTCGCCAGTGCCCGGGCGATCTCGCAGCGGCGGCGCTCACCGCCCGATAGCGCAAGGCTCGGGCTCTTGCGCAGCTTGGTAAGGCCGAATTCCCCCAACAGCGAGTTGACCTCCGCCTCGCGCTTGCGCCGATTGGGCTCGGTGACCTCGAGCACCGCGCGAATATTGTCCTCGACATTGAGGCCGCGGAAGATCGAGGCCTCCTGCGGCAGGTAGCCAATACCGAGCCGGGCGCGCTGGTACATAGGTAGCCGTGTCACGTCGTGGCCATCGAGCTCGATGCGGCCACGGTCCGGCTTGATCAGCCCGGTGATCATGTAGAACACGGTGGTCTTGCCGGCGCCGTTCGGCCCGAGCAGCCCCACCGCCTCGCCTCGCCGCACATAGATACTGGGCCCGCGGACCACCTTGCGGTTGCCAAAGCTCTTCTCGAGCCCATGGGTAGCCAAATACCCGTCGCGGGGCGCCTGACGCGCGAAACCATCGTCTCGGCTGTGGGACGCGGGCGCTCGGCCGGCGGGGGCCCGCGTCGGGCCGGGCGCTCCACCAGGAGCACGCGCATCGGGCGAACGCATATCGGGGGCACGCGCCTCCCTGGCCTCGGCTGGAACAGTCCTGCGCGCCGGCATGGGCGGCGACATGGGCGGCGGCTCCGGCATCGGCTCTTCACGCCGGCGCGGCGGAGCGCCTGCCTGGTGAACGCGCTGCCCTGCGCCGTCAGGAGAAGGCGCGGGACGTAGGGGTTTCTTGGGAATTTGGCCGTTCAGTTTGCCTGCCTCATCGCGGGCCATGGACCCAGCAAGCGTGCGCAGGTCAATGTTCCCGAGCCCGGGGGCTGGACTGGCCTTTCGCCGCGCTGAGCCTCCAAAGATCGACAGGAACTTGCGCACACCCGCCTCAAAACCATGCGGCCTAGTGAGTTAATGAACCATCGCCAAAACGGCCGTCTCAAGGCACCATCCGATTCGAGCGGCGGCACGGATCATTTCTTGCGCCCCGGCTGCGTCGGCTGTCCCGGTGCGGACTTCTGCTCTGACTTCTGGTCCGAGTTGCTCTTGGGGTTGATGATGCCTTCGACCCGGCCACCTTCCATGCGCGATACTCCGTCCGTCAGGTTGACGACGAGGCGCTCGCCGCGCATGACGTCCAGGCCCTTGGTCACAACCACCTTGCCGCTCAGCACCACCGTGTTGTTGCGCATGTCGAAATCGCCACGATCGCCGGTCGCGATCTGATCCTTCTGGCTCACCACCACATTGCCCCGCGCCTCCATGCGGCGGATCTGGCTGCTGCCGGCCGGCCCCGGCTGCGCGGTTTTTACGCTCTCCTTGCTGTCTTTGGAGCTGTCCTCGTAGTAGACCACGAGCGTCTTGCAGCGCATGTCGGTGTCGCCCTGCACGACATGGACGTCGCCGGTGAAGGTCGCAAACTTCTCCTTGTCGCGCACCTCGAGCGAGGCAGCCTTGATATTGACCGGCTTGTCGCGGTTCGTTGAAAAGCCCTGCAGCGCGTTGGATGGCCCCTGCTGCGCAAGCGCACTGACGCGAGCAAACATGGTTGCACCGGCAAGCAGGGTTGCCGCCACCACGATGGCGAACAGTTTCACGTTTGGGGCCCGATCATGTGTCATCGACTTGCCGATTTCTCGCCGGATCGATCGCTCTCAGGCACGAGCACCATGGTAACACCGCCATCGAAGCGAATCACCTCACCCGAATTGGTCACCTCGAGCCTGTTCGCATTGATGGTGCCCTGCCGCATAATCACCTCGACCGGATGCTCCGAGACCATGTGATTGGTGCGGACATTGACCACCGCCTCGCTGAGCTTGGCCTGGTAGTTGGCCGAATTGACCAGAATGTCATCTTGCAGCGTCAAACGATCCAGCTTGCTTTCGAACAGTCCAGCCCGCGCCGTCAACTCGAACTTCCCGGCATCCTTGAACTCGAGAGTGGCGCGCAGATCCTGCAACGTCACCGTATCGGGCTTGGTGACGTCCTGGGTCGCGGCGCGAGCGGTCACCACATAAGGCCTGCGGTCCTGCGTGTAGCCTGCCATCCGCGGCTGCTGCATGGTGATCGAAGTGCCTGACACCACCAGTCCGCCGATGCTCGGCAGCTTCGCGAACTGGCGCAGCGGATCGAGCACATAGACCGACAGGACGACGAACAGCGCGCCT
>Ga0137397_10001895_pt1 | contig 14585 bp, 10 predicted proteins | sample czorhiz116metaG_FD_106658 | JGI IMG/M metagenome (GOLD analysis project Ga0137397, IMG submission 106658) | Vadose zone soil microbial communities from Angelo Coast Range Reserve, California, USA - czorhiz1.16 metaG | ecosystem: Environmental > Terrestrial > Soil > Vadose zone | place: USA... | reverse complement strand
TCGGACCAAGTGGACCGAGCCCCCGTGCGCTACCCCCCTCGGGCCCAGGTCTTGCGCGCGTAACACCGCGCGTGATAACATGGCGCCGACTGGGAGTCGTGCTTATGTCCACCCGCTGTTTCAAAATGCTCGTGATGGTCTTTGCCGCCGTGCTCGGCGCGGCGCGATGTAAGACAGCGACCGACTCGATCGTCCCGCAGGGTCCGCCCCCCGACCCCACCTTGTTGCCGATTGCCAGTGGACAAGAGCCCGATACGACCGCCTACAAGACGCTGAATGTGGCCTCGCAGGCCGCGGGCTTCTCCTACAGGGATCCGGTTTCGGGCGTGCGCGTCTGGAAAGTGACGAGCGGCACCGTGCCGCTCACAAACACCGGAGCGGGGCACGACTACTCCGAGGGCGGCAACGAAGTCAGCCGGGCCTGGGGTCCCAACCACGATACGCACACCATCATGATCCTCGCCTTCGCCGGTGGCTCGTCTCATTGGCTGGTCGACTTCACGCGCGGCGTCGGCTTCTCGAATTATCGCCGCTTGACCGTGCAACCCGACCGCGATGGCTGCGCCACGTTCTCCAACCTCGTCGGGCAAGAGCGTATCCTGTACATCCACAACGGCACCCAGCTCGTCCGCTATAACACCGAGACGATGCAGGTGGAAAACACGGGTCATTTTCCCTTCACCGGCTCGATTTACGCGTGGCTGCAACAGGATAGGAACGACGTATGGTTCGCCGGGCTGCAGTCCGACAACAAGACGGTGTGGGTCTGGAACAGCCGGACGAACCAGTCGCTCACGCACCTCGAGACCTGGACCAACGAGCCGTACCTCGACCGCAACGGCCGGTATATGATCATGACGAGCGGCGGCCCCAACACGACGACGCGCGTGTGGGACTTGAACAGCAACTCGCTTGGCGCGGTGCAGGCAGCGCCAGACGTCCACTATCACGTCTCCCACGCCGGGATCGCGCGCGGTTTTGTCGTCGCGCTGAATCCGAACGGCGATGCCCAGCAACGCTACGACGTGGTCGCCAACGCCCAAATCGCGATGACCGCGCTGTATCCGAACAGCGGCGGCGACGCCCACCACAGCGGCAACTGGATTCAGACGGACGCCGAGCTCGGCGGGAATCTGGACAAGCAGTGGACGTTCGTCAGCGGGGGATCGGGGCCCGAGTACTCCGGGTATGCGTCGCTGCAGTGGAAACTGGCGATCGGCGTGCAACGCAGCGATGGCAGCGACCAGCGCCTGCTCGTGCATACCTATGATCCGTCGCCGTATCCCAACTACTACGACTACGCATTTGGAAAACCGAGCCCCGATGGGAAAGTCGTGTTGTTCAACTCGAAGATGCTGAATCAGACCGGACGCTGGGACCTGTTCGTCGCCGAGATGCCGCTGCACTAGCATCCGCAGTCCCGAGTGTCGCACAACTGCCACAGTTCCCCGCTGGGTCCTACGCTCGCACCGGCGCTGTAGCCGGTATAGGCCTTGCGCCACGTGTGCTGGATTCCCCGAAGAAGGCGACGTGGTCCATTTGTCCCCGGAAGTCGTCCGACCCAGTACAGCAGTTGCCGCCGCTCGACCGGCGGCCCGCCGGGCGTCCCCGATTCGGGTGGCGTTCTGCATCGACAACTTTCAAATCGGTGGCACCGAGCTGAACGCCGTACGCTGGGCCGAGCATCTGAATCCGGAGCGGTTTCACCTGACGCTCGTGCACTTCCAGGCGGACGGACCTCTGCGTGGCCGCTATGAACGGATCGGCGCCCAGCTGATACACGTCCCCTTGCGCAACATGTACGGCCCCGGCGCGATTCGTCAGGGAATCCGGCTCGCGCGTTTGTTGGCTCGCGAGCGGATCGAGGTCTTTCACGCGCACGACGTGTACAGCAACATCTTCGGCGTGCTGTGGGCTCGCCTCGCCGGCGTTCCCGCGGTGATCGCCAGCCGACGCTGGTGGCACCGGAGCGACCATCGCGCCCGGCAGCTGGCAAATCGCTGGGCCTACCGCGCCGCGCATCACGTGGTGGCGAACAGTCCGAGCGTGGCGGCGCTGCTGGCGCGTGACGAGGGGGTCGCCCCGGCCAAGATCGTTTGCCTGCCCAACTGTCTCCCCGAGACGGCGTTTCAGCCGCTGCCGGCGACCGAGCGCGCGTCGTGGCGTACGCGGCTGGGCGTCCCGCGCGACGCGGCGGTGATCGGGATCGTGGCGCGCCTCGATCGCGTGAAGGCGCACGCCACGCTCTTGCAAGCGTTCGCGCGCATCGTGGCGGCGATCCCGACGGCGCACCTCGTGTGCGTGGGCGATGGCCCACAGATGCGCGAGTTGACGGAGCTGACGCACGCGTTACAGCTCGACGGACGCGTGCAATTCCCGGGGACGCTGACGCCCCCGTTCAATCTCCATCAGCTGTTCGACGTGTCGGTGCTGTGCTCCACCTCGGAAGGCTTCCCCAATTCGGTGCTCGAAGCGATGGCCGCCGCCCGACCCATCGTCGCCACGCGAGTGGGAGGAATCCCCGATGCGGTGCGCGACGGCGCGACGGGTATTTTGGTCCCCCCCGCCGATCCGGAGGCACTCGGAGCCGCGCTGCAGCGCGTTTTGGAGTCACCCGGGCGGGCGCAGATGCTCGGCGCCGCGGCTCGGGCGCAGGCGCGCGCTGAGTTTCACGAGGATCAGGTGCTCGAGCGTCTGTACGCGTGGTACGAATCACTCGCCCCCCGTCCGGTGGAGGCGTAAGCGATGTGTGGCATCGCGGGCTTCGCCGGTTGGTCGCTCGATACCGACCAGTCGCGGCGCACTGTGCGCGCCATGTGCGACGCGATTATCCACCGGGGGCCGGACGGCAGCGGGTACTTCGTTGCGCCGGAAGTCGCGCTGGGAATGCGCCGCCTGGCGATCATCGACGTCGCCGGCGGGCAACAGCCGATCGGCAACGAAGACGGCTCCATCCAGGTGGTCTTCAACGGCGAGATCTACAACCACCACGAGTTGCGCGAGGCGCTGCGTGCCCGCGGCCATCGGTTCCGGACCCGGTGCGACACGGAGACGATCGTCCATCTCTACGAAGAGCATGGCGATGACTTCGTCGTGCACTTGCGCGGGATGTTCGCCATCGCCTTGTGGGACGATCGGCGGAAACGGCTGGTGCTCGCACGCGACCGCGTGGGCATCAAACCGTTGAGCTACTGGGTGACGCCCGACGGCATCGCGTTCTGCTCCGAGCTCCGCTCGCTGCTCACGCTCCCGCGCTTTCCGCGCCGGCTGGACCAACGGGCGATCGCCGCCTTCCTCAGCCTCGGCTACGTCCCGGACCCGCTCAGCGCGTTTGCGGGCGTCGCCAAACTTCCGCCGGGCCACGTCTTGACCTGGTCGGCCGACCGTGGCGCTGCCCTGCGGCGTTACTGGACCCCGGTCGCCGCCGAGCGGGCACCGGAGAGTGAAGACGATGCGACGGAGCACCTGCGCGAGTTACTGGGGCAGGCCGTCAGCAGCCACCTGGAGTCGGAGGTACCGCTCGGCGCCTTCTTGTCCGGGGGACTCGATTCTTCGACCGTCGTGGCGCTCATGGCAGGAGACCGATCGCGGCCACCCCACACATTTGCGATTGGATTCGCGGAGCAGGCGTACAACGAGGCGCCGCACGCACGCCGGGTCGCCGCGGCGCTGGGCACGCGCCATACCGATCTCGAGGTCGTCCCCGCTGCCGACCGCTTCGTCGAAGGCGTCGTCGGTCTGTTCGATGAACCGTTCGCGGACGCGTCGGCGCTGCCCACGTACCTGGTGGCGCGGCTCGCGCGCACGGAGGTCACCGTCAGTCTCTCGGGCGATGGGGGCGACGAGCTGTTCGGCGGATACACACGCTACCTCGACATCCTCAAGCGTCCGCAGGTTCCCGGGTGGGGGCGTCCCTTCTTGCGCACCGTGGGCCGCGCGCTTCCGCACGTCGCACCCGGCCGGGGCCGTCTCCTCGATCTCGCGCGCACACGCCCGGCGGCGTACGCCGGCACCGTCGCACTGCCGCTCGCCCCCGCCGACGGCGGAATGGCCGCGCCGCTTCTCGTACCGCGGGAGGGGGAATTCGGAGATCTCTTCGCCGGGGCGTTCGAGGAGGCCGCGGTTCGCGACTTCACGTCACAGATGATGCTGGTGGACGTCGCCACGTACCTTCCGGGCGACATCCTCACCAAAGTCGATCGGGCCAGCATGGCGGTTTCGCTCGAGGCGCGCGTGCCGTTGCTCGACCATCCGCTCGTCGAGTTTGCGCTCGCCCTCCCGGCCGGACTCAAGATCCGCGATGGGCTCGGCAAGCGCGTGTTCCGCCAGGCGATCCGCGGACTGGTACCACCCGAAGTGATGGACCGCCCCAAGCATGGTTTCTCGGTGCCGCTCGGCAGCTGGTTCCGCGGCCCGCTGCGGCATCGGATCGACGCGCTCACGCTGACGCGTGACGGCGTAGGGATCTACGACTTCCTCGACCGGCGTGCGGTCAGTCGTCTCGCGTCGGAGCATCTCATGCGGCGCCGCGATCACAGCACGGCGTTGTGGCGCGCGCTGGTACTCCAGCTGTGGCTGGGACATCTCGAAGCGGGACGACTCGCGCGAAGCATCCCCGCGCCGCCATGAACACGACTCCTCCGGGTTCGCGGCAGCTGCTCTGGACACCCACGTTCATCCTGTTCCTCGTCTATGCGTTCATCATCCTCACGAACAGGATCCCGGGCGCAACGTTCGTCATGGCAGCCGCGCTGCTCAGCCTTCTCATCCAGCGGCAAGCGCTCCGCGCGCCCCCGTTCTTCTGGTTGCTCGCCGTGTGGCTTGGGTGGGCCGTCCTGGGGTATGCGGTGACTCCGTATCCCGATCACGTGTGGGCGAGCCTCATCGAGCACGGCAAAATTCTTCTCGTGGTGCTCGTCGCGGTCAACGCGCTGCGGACACCGGACCAGATCCGCGTGTTTCTGCTGCTGCTCGTCGGCAGTTACATCCTGTTCCCGATCCGCTCTACGCTGACGAACTACCTGGGCGGCTATACGCTCCTCGGGCGCGCCGTTGGGCCATTCATCTATCAGAACCCGAACGATCTCGCCGCCCACACGATCCTCATGCTTGGTCCGGCGGTCGCCCTGTTCATGACTGAGGCGCGGAAGAGCCTGTGGCGCTGGTTCGCGCTGACCGCGGTCGTCTTGCTCCTCATCACCATCCTGCTCACCCAATCGCGCGGCGGATTCATCGGACTGCTCGGCCTGGCATTGCCTGCCGGAATTGGGTTGGTGCGCCGCCGGCCGCGACTCGTGCCGGTGTGCGCCGCGCTCGTTGGATTGGCGCTGTTGTTCGCCCCTGCCGCCCTGTGGGAACGCCTGGGCGGTCTGACCAAGGCGGCCAACGTCGAGACGATCCGCGACATGGATCCCGAAGGATCCGCCGAGCAACGATTCGCGGTGCTCAAGACGGCGGCCCGCATCGTGTCGGACCACCCGCTGCTCGGCGTCGGACTCGGCGCATACGGATTTGCCAATGCGGATTACAATCCCGCGTTGGGACTGAGGGACACGCACAATACCTACATGAACGTTGCCGCCGAGACGGGTCTTCCGGGGCTGGCGCTCTTCCTGGCCCTCGTCACGAATGTGTTGTTGGGAGCACGTGCGGCCCGCCGCCGGGGCTCAAACGCTTCACTGGGACAGAGGGAGACCGTGCGCTGGCTGCAGTTGGCCGTGATCGGGTACTTGATCGCCGGAGTGTTCGGCTCGTACGCACGCCTCAGCGTGCCGTACGTCTTCCTGGCGCTGTTGTGGAGCGCGTCGCGGGTGGCAACTGCCAAGCGTCTCGTGATCGTGCCGCGCGGTGATCTGTCGGCACCCAGCCCCATCGCTCCAGATCAGGCAATCGCGTCCGGCGCTTGACCTCGTAGCGCTGCCCGTCCCACCCACGCACCAGCCAGGACGCCACCCACAACCCCGCACCAACCCCACACGGGGAGCCACACGCATCCCAGGACGATAGGCAAGAGCGCCAAGCCGACGGCCATTCCCGCCCCCGCACCCGCCAGCGTGCGGGGTGAACGCGCCGCTGCCGCGTAGCCGAGCGGTGCGAGCAAAAGCGCCATCCACAGACCCTGCAACAGGAATCCCCACCGCTCGCGTTGCCGCGCGAATGGCGCAAACAGTTGCCAGCCATCTCCGGGCGAAATGCGCTGCGAGAATCGCACTTCGTGCTGCGCGTTCCGGACGACGACATCGTGAGCGAATCGTCGCAGCTCGAGGTGCAGCGCGACCGGTTCGCCGGCCGCGGACGGCATCGCCTCGCGCACCCAGAGCGAGTGACCACGCAGCCGGCGCGCATCGCTCCCGGAGACCGCGTGCACGCGCAGGTCGAGACCGAGCTGGTCGACCCATGCCCACCCTCGTCCGTCCGGCAGCCAAAACTGAATGATCTCCGCGAGCCGGGGGGATGGGAGCCCAGACGTCAGGTCGACGTCGATCGTGACGCGCCCGGCGGGAATCTCCGTCCATGCCTGGGCCGGAACCGACGTCCCGTTCATGCGCACATCGTTGATCGTGCCCTCGAACCGCATGTAGGCGGGGCGGTGCGAATCCTGATTCGTCCAGCGCAGCGCCCCGGGGGGCGGCACCGCCTGGAGCAGCACGCCCCCCGCGATTCCCGCGACGACCGCGACGCCATACACCGTCGCCGCGCCCAGTGCGAACGGAGGCGACCGCACGATGCGCGAGCTCAGGTGCGGAAGAACCATTCCGATCAGGCCGCCCACGCCATTCGCCAGCACATCCCACACGCTCGCCTGGCGCCCGGCGACGATCGTGTATTGTAGGAATTCGACCGTGATGGTCGTCGCCAGTACAACGGCCACCGCCTGGCGCGGTCGCACGCCGGCCAGCGTCAGCGCCCATCCCAGGGGGACGAACAGCGCGACATTGGCTATGGCGTCGGCGAGTCCATAGTCGCCCAATGCCGGATACCACGATCGCACTACCCCATTGGCCGCGTCGCTCGATCCGGGGATGAGCGTCGCGACCGCGATGAGAGCGAGCGCGATAGTGACGAGCTTCCGCCCACCAGCGGTGCTGATCATGGCCCGGCGATCGCCAGGGGAAGGTGTAGCAGTCGTACCACACTCGACCAGCGAGCGGTGCGAGGATGCCGAGAATTCGACCGCGCGATGATCGCGGTGCAACGGGAGAAACTGGTAAACACGATACCGTAAACCTACGATTCCACGCCCATTAGGGCACGTATCTTGCCCCCCCCGCGTGCGGCGAACGTTCCCGCGGCGGAGGTGTCATCGTGTGCGGCATTGTGGCGTTTTGGGCGGCTCCTGACGGACGTGCGTCGCGGTTCAGCGCACGTCTGTTGCGGCGCGCCACCGAGCGCCTCACCCATCGCGGTCCCGACGGCGGCGGGCACGTCGGCTGGTGCGTCGACGGGACGCTGCGCGTCGACGCAGAACTCACCGATCAAGAGCTGTCGCTGGGGCTCGGGCATCGGCGGTTGAAGATCCTCGATCTCACCGCCGCCGGGCGTCAGCCGATGGAGGGTCCGGGAAGCTGTTGGGTCACGTTCAACGGCGAGATCTACAACTACCGAGAGCTGCGGACCGAGCTCACCGCCCGCGGATATTCGTTCAACACCGGCACCGACACCGAGGTAATCCTCGCGGCCTACGACGCGTGGGGTGCCGAGTGCGTGCGCCGCTTCAATGGCATGTGGGCGTTTGTCATCTACGATCCGACGCGCCGGCGGCTCATTGCCAGCCGCGACCGGCTCGGCGTGAAGCCGCTGTACTACGCGGTCACGCCGCGCGGAACGATGTTCGCCAGCGAAGTCGCGGCATTGCTCGAGTGTCCCGGTGTGCGGCCGGTGATCGACATGCAGCGCCTCGTCGGGTATCTGGTCGACCGTCGCATCGATGACAGCGCCGAGACGATCTACCGGGACATCCGCGAGGTCCGGGGTGGCCACACGCTCGAGCTGGATGTCGACAGTGGCGAAATCAGCATCGAGCGCTATTGGGACCTCCCCGAGGAACCCGATCTCGAGCTCGATGATGACGCCGTGCTGGAGCGCTACAGCGAGCTGATCGAGGACGCCGTGCGGCTGCGCCTCCACGCGGATGTGCCCGTCGCAATCACCCTGTCGGGAGGTGTGGACTCATCGGTCCTCACCGTAGCCGCGAGTCGCGTCGCCGGGAGCACGGTCCAGACGTTCACGTCGCGTTTTCCGGGTGAGCCCTCGCTCGACGAGTCACACTACGCGTCGTACGTCGCGGCCAGCCGTGGCGCGGACACGCACTACGTGCAGCCCTCGACTGACGGCGTCCTCGACGATGAGATCGCGCTGACGAACCACCAGGCACTGCCGTTCGGGTCGCTCTCCCTGTACGTGCACTGGGCAATCCTGGCTGCCATCCGCGGACAGGGCGTGCCGGTCGTCCTCTCGGGCCAGGGTGGCGACGAGGCATTCCTCGGATACGACCGCTACCATACGAGCGCGCTGTTGCACGCGCTGCCGAATCCCGTACGAGCGGCTCGGAGTCTGTGGCAGAGTGGGCGGAACTCGGGCCGCGGAGTTCTGACACTCGCGGCCATGTCGGCGTACTTCACCACGCCCGCGCTGCAGCGCGCTCTGCGGCGACGTCGCGTGGACGGCGTCGTGCGCGCCGCGTGGCTGCAGCAGCTCCCGCGCCCGCAGCGCGACATCTTCGGCGACATTCGCCGGCAGCAGCGTTCCGAGTTGTTCTTCCGCTGTCTCCCCACGCTGCTGCGATATGATGATCGCACCGCCGGCGCACTCGGAATGGAGACGCGGCTTCCGTTCCTCGACTATCGACTCATCGAGTTCGCGTATCGGCTACCGCTCCGGCACAAACTGCGACATGGATGGTCCAAGTACACGTCGCGGCGCTATCTGGCACGCCACGGTCTCAACGGAGTCGCGTGGCGCCGCCGGAAGTTTGCGTTCTACGCGCCACAGGCCGAATGGACCCGGCGTCTGATCGCCGCCCGCGGGCGGGCTGTCGAGGACACCGCGTTTTCCCGCGTCCTGTTCGAGCCGGGTGTGTCGCTCGCCGATTTGTCGCTGCCGGTGGCGTGGGATGCATACAACTGCGCGCATCTGGCCGCCGTTCTTGGGTGGGAGAGCGACGCGTGCGGCGACCCGGTGATCGCGCCCGCCGGGACTGGCTATTCACCATCCGTGACCGCTCGGGCAGTCAGCTGATGTTTCAGCGAGCGCTGAGCAGCGTACGCGTCTGTCACCTGTCGTCGGTCCATTCCCCGTTCGACACTCGCATCTTCGAGAAAGAGTGCCAGTCTCTCGCGGCTGCCGGGTACGACGTCCATCTGGTCGCCCCAACGACCGAAAGCACGCGAGTGCGGGGTGTCACGATCGCGGCGGTCCCACGGGCGCGCGGTCGCCTCAGCCGTGCGCTCGTCACGACAACGCGTGTCCTGGTGCAAGCCCTCCGGGCTCGCGCCCACGTCTACCATTTTCACGATCCCGAGTTGATCCCGGTGGGCTTGGTGCTGCGCATGCTGGGCAAACGCGTCGTGTACGATGCGCACGAAGACGTGCCCGCCGACATTTTGGACAAGACGTACCTGCCCCGCTGGTTCAAAGTCGGGCTGGCGCACGTCATGGACGTCGTCGAGCGCCTGGCCACCTCGACGTTTTCGCACATCGTGGCGGCCACACCGGCCATCGCGCGGCGTTTCCCCGCGGCCCGCTGCGCGGTCGTTCAGAACTTTCCGCTCCCGACGGAATTCGGACCGGTGGCCGGGTCACCGTACGCCCGCCGGGGACCTGTCGTCGCGTATGTCGGACTGATCAACGAGATCCGGGGCACGGCCGAGATGGTCCGCGCCATCGCCGAGGTGTGCGCGCACCAGGATGCGCGCCTCGTGATGGGCGGACGGTTCGACCCGCCGGCGTTCGCGGCGCAGGCACACGCCCTGGACGGGTGGCGGCACGTCGAGCACCGGGGCGAGTTGACCCGCGCGCGTGTCGTGGAAATGCTGGCGGAGGCTCGCCTCGGCCTCGTGCTGTTCCACCCTCGACCCAATCACCTCGAGTCGCAGCCGAACAAGCTGTTCGAATACATGGCGGCGGGTCTGCCCGTCGTGGCGTCGTCCTTCCCCCTGTGGAAAGAGATCGTTGAGGGAACCCGCTGCGGGCTGGTCGTCGACCCGCTCGACCCGCACGCCGCCGCGAACGCGATCCGCTGGCTCCTCGCACACCCCGAGGAGGCCGAAGCGATGGGCGCGCGCGGGCGTCAGGCGGTCCACGATCGTTTCAACTGGCGGCGGGAAGAGGCAACGCTGCTGGATTGCTACGCCCGGCTCTGTGCCCAGAGCGCGCCGCAGCCGGTGCCGTCGTGAAATTCCTGACCGTCCTCGGAGCCCGACCCCAGTTCATCAAAGCGGCGCCGCTCAGCACGGCGCTGCGCCGCCGCTTCACGGAAGTGTTGGTGCACACCGGCCAGCACTACGATCACGAGATGTCTGACGTCTTCTTCGAGCAGCTCGGCATTCCGGCCCCGGATCATCATCTGCACGTCGGCAGCGGACCGCACGGCGCACAAACCGGAGCGATGCTCGCGCAGCTCGAGACGGTGATGCAGGACGAGCGGCCCGACGTCGTGCTGGTCTATGGGGACACGAACTCGACGCTCGCCGGTGCGCTCGCCGCCGCCAAGCTCCATATCCCCGTGGCACACGTCGAGGCAGGGCTGCGCAGCTTCAACCGTGCTATGCCCGAAGAGATCAATCGCGTCATGACCGATCATCTGTCGACGTGGCTCTTCGCTCCGTCGGTGCACGCCGAGCGCCAACTGGCCGTCGAGGGTATCGGTCGCGGGGTGCATGTCGTCGGAGACATCATGCAGGACGCCGTGCTGCAACATGCCGAGCGGGCGCGTACGGTGTCGCGCTATCCCGAAGCCGCGAACGTCTGCCCGGGTGCCTTCTACCTCTGCACCGTACATCGGGCCGAGAACACCGACCAGCCGGAGCGGCTGGCCGGAATCCTCGCCGGTCTCGCACGACTCGATCGGCCGGTCGTGCTGCCGCTCCATCCACGGACCGCGAAGCGCCTCAAGGAATTCGGGCTCACGCCCGCGGCGACGGTGCGCGTCATCGAACCGGTGGGCTACCTCGACATGCTGCAGCTCGAGCGCTCGGCCGCTGCCGTCCTCACGGACTCGGGGGGCGTGCAGAAGGAGGCCTACTATCTGGACGTGCCGTGTGTCACGCTCCGCGACGAGACGGAATGGGTCGAGACGGTCGAGGTCGGCTGGAACATCCTCGCAGGCACAGATCCGGACGCGATCGTCGCCGCCCTCGAGCAGCATGGTCGTGGCCGTCCGTCGCACCCGCCGTTGTACGGAAACGGGGATGCCGCGGCGGCCATCGTGCGCGTGTTCGATGCGTCCGACTGACGGGGCAGCGATGACCGCACTCGCACCGATTCGCCCGTGGCACGGTGTCTTCGAGCCGTTGTGGTGGGCCGCGGGAGCGCTCCGCAAGGAGCTCCTGGACTTCCGCTTCGAGTACCCGGTGGAAGCGATACCAGCAGCCGGCGCGAAGGCGTCGCTGCACTACTATGTGTACAGCGATCGTCTGTTCTTCGACGCCATGGAGCCGGATGCGAATGGAATCCCGATCCAGCGCTCGCGCCAATTCCACACTTACAATCCCGCCTATATCGCCTGGTATGGCCTGATGAGCCTGGAGCGTTCGCTACGTCTGGACGTGTCGCGCCAGGCGATTGCGTTACAGCAGGCGGACTGGCTCCGGACCCACGCGGTCGCTCGCGCCGATGGCAGTGTCGTGTGGCCGTTCACCGTCGACTGGGACGAAGGGTCTTGCCGGCTCAAGGCGCCGTGGATTTCCGCCATGGTACAAGGACTGGCGATCAGCCTCCTCGTCCGGGCCTACCGGATCACGGGGGAAAAAGAGCTTCTGGACCAGTGCCGCGGGGCGGCGGTCGTATTTGCGCGGACCGTCGCGGAGGGCGGAGTGCGGACGGTCGAGGGGGGACCCGTGGTCTACGAGGAGTACCCGGGCGTTCCGTCGCCGCGTGTGCTTGACGGGTACCTCTTCAGCCTGCTCGGGCTCTACGATCTCGCCATCGAGACGGGCGACCCCGCGATCCGACGACTCTTTGACGAAGGGATCGACGGGCTCACGCACAACCTCCCGTTCTGGGACTATAAAGGAAAATGGAGCTGGTACGGGTCGCATGGGTATCTCTGTCCGCCCCACTACCACAACCTGAACTGCGTGCTGCTGTCGTCGCTGGCTGCGCTGACCGGTGAGCCGGCCCTGCAGCGATATGCCGACGCGTGGACCCCCGCACATCTGACGGCGTTTGGCCGCGCCGAGGTCTTTCTGTGCTTCATGCTCACCAAGAACCGCTCGCGGCTGCGGCATCTGCTCCGGCGCCGCGCGCGTGAGCACGCGGCATAAGCGATGCGACCAACGAAACTGAAACGCATCAAGACTGCCGTCCTGGCGTCGTCGAAGTCGATCGGCCTCTTCTCCGCGATGGGACGCAGTCGCTGGCGGACCGACCGGCTGCTGATCCTGGGATATCACGGCATTTCGATCGCTGACGAGCATCTCTGGAATTCGGCGCTCTACATGTCGCAAGAGGCGTTGGCGCGCCGGCTGGAGCTGCTCGCCCGGAACAATTGCTCGGTCTTGCCGCTGCGCGAAGCCGTGGATCGCCTCGCGAGAAATGATCTTCCCCCGCGGTCGGTGGCGATCACGTTCGACGATGGCTTCTACGACTTTGCCGTGCGCGCGCATCCCGTGGTCCAGGAGTTCGGCGTCCCGGTAACGGTGTACCAGACGTCGTACTACTCGACGTTCAACCGTCCCATCTTCGACGTGGCGTGCTCCTACATCCTCTGGAAAGGCGCGGCGGAGCGGCTCGACGGGGCGCCCTTCATTGGAACTCCAGGACTGCTCGATCTCAGCACCGCGGATCGTCGCGCGGCCGTAACGTTGCGAATCCGGCAAACCATGTTGCGCGAGGGACGGTCCGCCCAGGAGAAGGACGTGCTCCTCGACCGCCTGGCTGAAGCCCTGGGCGTGGACATCGGCAGCATGCGCAGGAATCGCGTGCTGCATCTGATGACCCCGGCTGAGCTGCGGCGCGTGGCCTCGGCGGGCGTCGATTTGCAGCTGCACACCCACCGGCATCGCGTGCCCATGAACCGCGATCTGTTCCTGGCGGAAATTGCCGACAATCGGCGCTTCCTCGCGGATGTCGGCCAACCATCCACGGATCATTTCTGCTATCCCAGCGGCGCCTACGACCCAGCCTTCCTGCCCTGGCTCGCGGAGGCGGGCGTGCGCGCGGCGACGACGTGCGACCCCGGTCTCGCGACCCGGAGCTCTCCGCCGCTCCTCCTCCCCCGGCTCATCGACTCATCGGGTTTGTCGGATGTCGAATTCGAAGGCTGGCTGTACGGCGTCAGCGACGTCCTGCCCCGCAGGCCCGTCCAACGATCGGTCGCACTGACGGCGGAGTCCACGCGGTGACCACAGGTGGCGCGGCAGCAATAATCCCCCGTCCGGGACTGCTCGGGCGAGCGACCACCCACATTGGTGCCCTGCTCGACCGCAGCGGTGTCAGCCGCGCGATGGTCAAGGGTGCGGGGTGGTCGATCGGCGGGACGGCCGTGGGGGCTGCGGCATCATTCATCGTGCAGATCGTGCTGGCGCGCTCCTTGGGGGCCACCCGCTACGGCGTGTACAGCTACCTGCTCGCGTGGGTGAACGTCGCGGTATTGCTCGGCAAGCTGGAGTTCGACGTCGCCTCGATCCGATTCGTCAGCGCGTATGAAGGCCAGCGCCAGGACAGCCTGCTACACGGCTTCTTGCGCTATGCCATCCGGGTCGTCGGCGGCACCGCCATGTCGATCGCGCTGATTGCCGCTGTAGCGGTGTGGGCGATTCGGGCTCAGCTCCCCGCCGGGATGGCGCAGGCAATCTGGGCCGCGTGCGCGCTCGTGCCCCTCAGCGCGTTGCTGCTGTTCAGCGCCAGCGCGCTGCAGGGATTTCGACGAGTGCCGCAGGCCCAATTGCCCTCCCAGGTGTTGCGACCGTTCCTGTTCGCCGGTGGGGTTCTCCTCACCGGCTCAGCGCTTGGTGTCGGGATCAGCGCGGGCGGCGCCGTCGCCCTCAACGCGGCCGCGACGGCCGTCGCGCTCGGCGTGAGTCTCGTTCTGCTCAGTCGCGCCATTCCCGCGCGCGCCTTGGCGGCTGTGCCCGCGTACGACAGCGCCAAGTGGATGCGCGCCGTGCGGGGATTCATGCTGATCTCCGCCTCACAGCTCGTCCTGTCACAACAGGCGGATGTGCTGGTCGTGGGAACGCTGTTGAGCACCCGCAATGCCGGACTGTACAGCGCGGCCAGCCAGCTTTCCACGCTGATCGGCCTGGGTGCCACAGCGATCGTCTTCGTCGTGCTCCCGGCCGTCTCCGATCTTCACACGCGGGCGCGGCTGGATGAGCTGCAGCATCTCGTCGTGCGCACCGTCCAGGCCTGCGCGTTGGTCAGCG
>Ga0137397_10001894_pt1 | contig 14591 bp, 11 predicted proteins | sample czorhiz116metaG_FD_106658 | JGI IMG/M metagenome (GOLD analysis project Ga0137397, IMG submission 106658) | Vadose zone soil microbial communities from Angelo Coast Range Reserve, California, USA - czorhiz1.16 metaG | ecosystem: Environmental > Terrestrial > Soil > Vadose zone | place: USA... | reverse complement strand
TCGTCGATCGCGTGCGCGCCCTCCACGGCCGCCCGGCGCGACTCCTCGTCCACGTACTCGCTGGCCCCGAGCTGCGTCTCGATCACGTCGATCTCCTCGACGTCCTCGAGTCGCGCGGGCCAGGCCCCCGTGCGCAGGCAGACGAGGCAGCGGATGATCTCGGCCAGCCCCTGCAGCATCACGAGGGTGCCCGCGATCGGGATCACCGTCTTGAAGTGGTAGACGGGCGGACCCTCGGCGGTGACGGTGGAGTGCTCACCGATGCGCCAGGAAATGGCCGCGTAGTCCCATCCCGCGTAGATCAGCCCGAGGATGCCGGGAATGAAAAACAGGAAGTACAGCGCGAGGTCGAGGGCGGCCTGGCCACGCGGCTTCATGTAGATGTAGACGAAATCGGCGCGGACGTGGCCGCCCGCGGCCAGGGTGTAGGCGCCGCACATCATGAAGAGCGTGCCGTACAGCATGTTGTCGAGGTCGAAGATCCAGGCGGTGGGGGCGTTGAGGATGTAGCGCTTGAACACCTCCACGGCGACCACGAAGGTCAGGGCCAGGATGAGCCAAGCGGATGCCTTGCCCGACCAGTAGCTGACATGGTCGACGACGCGGATCACGCGGAGGGCGTTCATGGGCGGCCCGAACCAGCCGGCCACCCGGCTGACGGCGCCGGATGGCCGGACTGCTCGGTACGTGTCCCGCAAACCACGTGCAAGTCGGCCTAGCCTCGTTCGAGCGCCGGCTTTGCCGGCGCAATCTAGTCCTGGGGAGGAAGTTTCGGAAGGAGGGCGAAGCCCCCTTCCGAGTTGGTTAGCTCTTCTTGGCGGCCGGCTTGGCGGCCGCCTTGGCGAAGTAGTGGTTATAGGCCATCCGCCGGCTGACGTTGGTGTCGAGATCCCACTTCACGGCGCGGGCGGCGAAGACACGCTGCGACTCGATGATCTCCTTGAAGAGCGCGTTCTCGGAGGCCTTCTTGTCCGCCACGGCGTCGAAGATGTCGAGCTGCTTCTGGAGGACGGAATCCGGGGTCCTGTAGAACTTCACCTTGTCCTTGGTCTGCAGCTCGATGTAGTCCTTGGAGTAGCGGTCGATGGATTTCCACGACATGTCGGCCGAGGCCGCCTCCACCGCGTTCTCGATGATGGCCTTCATCTTGTCGGGGAGCGCGTCGAACTTGGCCTTGTTGAAGGTGATCTCGAGCTGCTCGGCGTTCTGGTGATAGCTCTGCAACATGCAGATCTTGGACACGTCGGCGAAACCGAGGATGCGGTCGGACGTGGCGTTGTTGAACTCGGCGGCATCGAGGAGCCCGCGGTCGATGGCGGGCACGATCTCCGCTCCGGGCAGCGCGTTCACCGCCGCCCCCATGCCCGTGAACAGGTCGATGGAGATGCCCACCGTGCGGTACTTGAGCCCCTTGAAGTCATCGGCCTTGGTGATGGGTTTCTTGAACCACCCGAGCGGCTGGGTGGCCATGGGGCCATACGGGAAGGACACCACGTTGGCGCCGATGGACTGGTAGAGCTTCTGGAGGAGCTGCTTGCCCCCGCCGTACTTGTGCCAGGACAGCAGCATGTTGGCGTCCATGCCGAAGCCCGGGCCCGATCCCCAGAGGGCGAGCGCGGTCTGCTTGCCGTAGTGGTACACGAGCACGCCGTGGCCGCCGTCGAGCGTGCCCTTGGACACGGCGTCGAGCAGGCCGAAGGCCGGCACGACCGCGCCCGCGGGCAGCACGTCGATCTTGAGATCGCCGCCCGTCATGTCGTTGACCTTCTTGGAGAAGTCGAGGGCGTACTCGTGAAAGATGTCCTTCTGCGGCCAGGTGCTCTGCCAGCGCATGGTGATGGGCCCCTGGGCCTTGACCACCGTCGGGAAGCCGAGGGCGGCCGCTCCTGCTCCAGCCGCCGCCAGAGCGGCACCCTTGAGGAAGCTGCGACGAGGTGGGTCGGTGATAGTCCGCGGATCGTTCATGCGGCACCTCCTTGTGCCTGGAACGTGATTTGATCGATCGAAGCGGCCGACTGAGTGTCCATCGAGCCCAGCCGCAGGCTTCGCGTATTGCTCTCTCCGGCCGCGCCCTGCGAGCCGCGGGTATTCTAGCCGCCGCCTCATCCCTCGTAAAGCACTTCCAAGAGGATGCATCCGTCCGGGGCGGCCCCGCGTAGAGAGGGAGGGCAGAGCCCGCCAGCCTTGACGGCTCCTGGCGATCCTCCTATTGTGTGCCGCGGGACGGGGTCTGACCCGTCAGGAGGAGGCACGATGACGTCACTCCCGTTCCGGGCTGCGCTGGTCCTGGCCATTCTCCACGTGGCGCTCGGCGGCTGTTCCACGTCGACAGGGCCGACCGAGGCGAGCGGGCCACGGGTGTCCGAGCTCCCGCCTCCTTCCGTTTCCGCCGAGAACCCCTCGACGCCCGAGAGGATCGCCCTCGGGAAGCAGCTCTTCTTCGACAAGCGCCTCTCCGGGGACGGCTCGGCCTCGTGCGAGACGTGTCACCTCAGGGAAAAGGGCTGGACGGACGGCCAGGTCCTCTCCGTGCGGCCGGGGGGCGTGAGGAACACGCGCCATTCCCCCACGCTCTACAACGTCGCCTACCTCAAGACGTGGTACTGGGACGGACGCGCCCCGACGCTCGAGCGCCAGGTCGCCGCCGCCTGGGCCGTCCAGATGAACGCCGACGTGGCCAAGGTCACCCCGACCATTGCCGCCGTTCCCGGCTACCGCGAGCAGTTCCAGAAGGTCTTCGGGGAGCCGCCCACGCCCGCGAATATCCCGATGGCGCTCGCCGCGTATCTGCGCACCCTCAACAGCGGCGACTCTCCCTGGGACCGCTACGAGAAGGGCCAGCGCTCGGCTGTCTCGGCCGACGCCATCGAGGGCTACGCGCTCTTCACGGGCAAGGGGCGCTGCGTCGTGTGCCACACGCCGCCCGTCTACACGGACTCGCTCTTCCACAATGTCGGGCTCGAGTTCGGCAAGGCCACGCCCGATCCCGGCCGCTTCAACGTCACCAAGGAGGCGAAGGACACGGGCGCCTTCAAGACGCCCACGCTCCGCTCCGTGGCCATCTCCCAGCCCTATTTCCACGACGGCAGCGTGGCGACCCTGGAGGAAGCGGTCCGCTACATGGCGAGCGGCGGCAAGGCCGATCCGAACAAGGATCCGCTGCTGACGCCGACCGGTCTCACGGAGCAGGAGATCGGCAAGATCGCCGCTTTTCTGCGCGCCCTCACGAGCACCGAACCCCTCGTCAAGCCCACCCTGCCGTAGTCGCCGCGCGCCCGGCTTCTGCGCGAGGAGAAGTCCCTCGGGCACCGGGGACGCGGAAGCGATTGATTCAGGAGACCTTTTCGCCTACCATGACCACGACGTCAGTCGTGCCTTGACCTGAACCTCCACCCCACGAGGGGGTCCCATGGCCTCACCGTCTCAAGGCTTTTCCCTGGACGCCAAGTACACGCTGGAGGAAGGCCGCGTCTTCCTCTCCGGCATCCAGGCGCTGGTGCGGCTGCCGCTCGATCAACATCGTGCCGACCAGCGCCGGGGGCTCCGCACCGCCACCTTCATCTCCGGCTACCGCGGCTCGCCCCTCGGGGGCTTCGACCAGACGCTGGAGCGCGAGCGGAAGCTCCTGGACGCGCATCACGTGGTGTTCTCGTCCGGTCTGAACGAAGACCTCGGCGCCACGGCCATTTTCGGCAGCCAGATGGCCGGGCTCTTCCCGCGCCCGAAGTACGACGGCGTGCTCGGAATGTGGTACGGCAAGGCCCCGGGGGTCGACCGGACGGGGGACGCTTTCAAGCACGCCAACTACGCGGGCGTGGGCAAGAACGGCGGCGTCCTCGCGCTCGCCGGCGACGACCCGGTGTCGAAGTCTTCCACGCTGCCGAGCGCCTCCGAGGTGGCGCTCTACGACGCGCTCATGCCGACCATCTTCCCGGGGTGCGCGCAGGAGATCCTCGACCTCGGGCTGCACGGCTTCATGCTCTCGCGGATCTCCGGCCTCTGGGTCGGGATGAAGATCGTGACCAATGTCGCCGACGAGGTGACCACGGCCGAGGTCGGTCCCTCGCGCGTGAGTCCCATCATCCCGACGGTGGAGCTCGACGGCCGGCCTTTCGAGCACCACATCAACGTCAACCTCATCCCGCCCTTCGGCCTCGACATGGAGCGGACGCTCTTCCATGCCCGCCTCGAGCTCGCCCGGCGCTACGCCTGGGAGAACAAGCTGAACCGGATCACGGTTTCCACCCCGGATGCCTGGCTCGGCATCATGACCACGGGCAAGACCTACTACGACGTCAGGCAGGCCCTCCGGGAGCTCGGGCTCGACGACGAGGCCCTGCGCCGCCACGGCATCCGCATCCTCAAGATGGCCATGCTCTTTCCCATGGAGCCCCGGATCGTGCGCGAGTTCGCGCGGGGGCTCGAGGAGATCCTCGTCGTCGAGGAGAAGCGCTCCTTCATCGAGACCTTCGCCAAGGATGCCCTCTACGGCATGCCCGACCGCCCGCGCGTGGTGGGCAAGCAGGACGAAGAGGAGCGGATGCTCGTGCCCATCGTGGGCGAGCTCGACCCCGACATCATCGCGCGCGCCATCGCGAAGCGGCTCGCCCGGAAGGTGCGGGTGGAGTCGGCGGAGGCGCGCATTCGTCACCTCGACGAGCTCAAGGCCCGGCCCAAGTCGCTGACGCTGGCGCGCACGGCCTTTTTCTGCTCGGGCTGCCCGCACAATCGCTCCACCGTGGTCCCGGAAGGCGCAGTGGCCGCGGCGGGCATCGGCTGCCACGGCATGGCCATGGGCATGGACCGCGGCATCATCGGCGTCACCCACATGGGCGCGGAGGGCGCGCAGTGGGTCGGCATCGCGCCCTTCACCGAGACGCCGCACCTCTTCCAGAACATCGGTGACGGCACGCTCTTCCACTCGGGCAGCCTCGCCATCAACTACGCCATCGCCGCCGGCGTCAACATCACGTACAAGATCCTCTACAACTCCGCGGTGGCCATGACGGGAGGACAGGCCGCGGCGGGCGCCTTGGCCATTCCTGCCCTCACCCGGCGGCTGGAGGCGGACGGCGTCAAGCGGATCATCATCACCACCGACCATCTGGAGAACTACAAGGGCGTGTCCCTCGCGGGCAACTGCGAGGTCTGGCACCGGGATCAGATCCTCGAGGCCCAGTCCGTGCTGGCGGCCACGGCGGGCGTGACCGCGCTCATCCACGACCAGCAGTGCGCGGCCGAGAAGCGGCGGCTCCGCAAGCGCGGCAAGCAGGCGGAACCCCAGACGCGCGTCTTCATCAACGAGGCCGTGTGCGAAGGGTGCGGGGACTGCGGGCGGAAGTCCAACTGTCTCTCCGTCCAGCCCGTGCAGACGGAGTTCGGGCGCAAGACCCAGATCCACCAGTCCTCCTGCAACAAGGACTACTCGTGCCTGCTCGGGGACTGCCCGTCCTTCCTCACCGTGGAGCCCATCGGCGAGGCGAAGAAGCGGCCGCGGCGCCTCACCCCGCTCGAGGCCGAGCTGCCCGAGCCCGAGCTCCGCGTCCCCCGCGACGGCTTCGCCCTGCACATGATGGGCATCGGGGGCACGGGCGTGGTCACGGTCAACCAGATCCTGGGCACGGCGGCCATGCTCGACGGCCGTCACGTGCGGGGCCTCGACCAGACGGGGCTCAGCCAGAAGGGCGGGCCCGTCGTGTCCGACCTCCGGCTCGCCTCCTCCCCCATCGAGATCTCCAACAAGGTCTCGGCGGGCGGCGCCGACCTCTACCTTGGCTTCGATCTCCTCGTGGCCACCGATCCCCTCAATCTCGACAAGGCCGAAGGCGGGCGTACCATCGCCGTGGTCTCGACCAGCCAGATTCCCACGGGCCAGATGGTCGCCGATACGAGCGTCCACTTTCCCGAGCTCGCGAGCGCCCTCATGAGCCTCGATCGCGTCACGCGCAAGGACGCCAACGTCTATGTCGACGCCCTCGGCATGGCCGAGGCGCTCTTCAACGACCACATGGCCACCAATTTCATCCTGGTCGGCGCCGCCTACCAGGCGGGGGCGCTTCCCATCTCCGCCGGCTCCGTCGAGGCCGCCATCCAGCTCAACGGCGTGAGCGTGGACATGAACCTCCTCGCCTTCCGCTGGGGCCGCATGGCGGTGGTGGACGCCCGGCGCGTGGAGGCGGCCGTGCAGACAGCGACGGGCAAGGTCGAGACGCGGCGGGCGCTCTCCGCGGAGGCGGCGGCTCTCGTGGACGCGGCGGGGGCCCAGGGCGAGCTGCGCCGGCTCCTCGAGGTGCGCGTGCCCGAGCTGATCGCGTACCAGGATGCCGCGTATGCGAAGCGCTACGTGGACGTCGTCGCGCGCGTGGCGGAGGAGGAGGCGCGAAAGACGCCGGGCCGGAGCGGCCTCTCGGAGGCGGTGGCCCGCAATCTCTTCAAGCTCATGGCCTACAAGGACGAGTACGAGGTGGCACGCCTGCACCTCTCCGCATCTCTCGAGGCCGAGCTCTCGGCGCGCTTCGGGCAGGAGATCCGCTACTACTGGCACCTGCACCCGCCCCTCTTCCGCGCCCTGGGCCTCACGAAGAAGATCCGGCTCGGCTCGTGGTTCCGTCCGGTGTTCGGCGCCCTCCGGGCCATGCGGGCGCTTCGCGGCACCGCCCTCGATCCCTTCGGCTATGCCCGCGTGCGCCGGGAGGAGCGGGCGCTGGTAGACGAGTACCGCGCCCACGTGGAGCGTGCCCTCGAGAAACTCGGGCCCGATTCCCATGACGCGGCGGTCGCCCTCGCCGACCTGCCGGACATGATTCGCGGCTACGAAGAGATCAAGCTCGGTAACATCACGCAGTTCCGCCGGCGGGCGGCGGAGCTTTCCGGCCGGCTCGGCTGAGGCCGGCGGGCTCGAGGCGGAGACCGTGACCGAGCGCGAAGAGGAGATGCCGCCGATCGAAGCTTCCGGGGGGCGCAGACGCGGCCTGACTGTGGGATTGCTCATCGGCCTCGTGGTGTGCGCGATCCTGGCCGTGAGCGTGGCCCTGTACGCCCGGAAACAGATTTCCTCGCTCGAGCAGCAGCGGGACAGCGTGCAGCGTGACAACTCGCGGCTCATGGCGTCGAGCGCGGCGTCGGCCGCCAACGCCGCGAAGGTCGAGCAGGCGCTCGCCGCCGCGCGCTCCGAGCGCGATGAGCTCGCGCAGCTCGTGGTGGCGGTCCGCCAGAATTCCTTCCCCGGCAAGGACGTCAAGGACCCCGCGCTGCCGCCCTCGGTCACGGGCAAGCGCCGCGAGGCGCTCATGGCTGCCTTCGCTCTCAAGCAGGAGAAGGTGCCGTTCAAGTGGGGGGGCCGGAAGAAGGAGGAAGGGCTCGACTCCGCCGGATTCGCCGCCGTGGCTTTAGCAACGGCGGGCGCGCTCGAGAAGCCCGAGGGCGCCACTGCCAAGGTCCTCCAGGCTCAGCTCGCGCTCTCCACCGAGGGCGAGCCTCAGCCCGGCGACCTCCTCTTCTTCGACGGGGGCAACGTCCTGCTCTACCTCGGTGGCGACAACGCCGTGGGCATGCTGCCCGAAGGCCCGGTGACGAAGAACGGGGTCATCAAGGGCAAGGGGATCGGCTTCAAGTATCTCGGCTTCGGCGCCGTCAAGTACGACTAGCCCGCCGCTACTTTCGGACAGGCGGCGGCGATATGGATGGCCGCCCGCGCCGATGTCGCCCGTGAGCCCCACGCCCCATTCCTGGACGACCTCGCGCATGCCGGCGGCGTCGGGGACTCTTCACGCCTTCTTCCCCTATCGGCCGTCGGCCTGCCTCCTTTCCGAATCGCCGGGAGGCGCCGGCTTCATCGAGGGCTGACCCGCCCCGGGCTGAGTGACGGGGCGTCCAGCCTTGATGGCGGACTCGCGAGCTGCTTCCGAGAAAATACCACGCGTCATCAGAGCCTCAGAGTCTTGCGCGCGGGCGAGATAGATGTCGGCGCGGGCGTCGTGAACCGCCCAGCTATTGGGCGCCGCCGCGGCCACCCAGTCGATCAGGTGACTGGCCAGGGCGAGCCGTCCCTCGGCGGCGAGGGCGCGGGCCCGGGCGACCACGGCATCGATTCCCCCCGCGAGCGCGGCCACTTCGAGGCCGATCTCGGCCTCGCGGGCGGGCTTCAGATGCGCGGGTTGACCATCCCACCAGCCGCCATAGAGACGCCAGATGTTGCGTATGACGTAGGCGGGCTCGTCGTAGACGGCCTGGAGATACGGCCGCTCGCTCAGATGCGCGGGAGGCTTGACCTCGGCCAGGATGTCCTCGAGGGCGAGCCCGGCATTCATGCGCGTCACCGTCTCGTTGACCAGGGTCTCCAGCCAGAGGGCGGTGTCGGAGAGCGCCTGGTGTACGCGCGCGGCGCCCACCACGGGCGCCCCGTGGCCCGGAATCAGCAGCTCGGCGCCGCGATCCGCCATGGCGCGCAAAGCCCGCGCCCACTCCGCGGCGTACCGCTGGACCTTCTGCGGGTTTCCCGCGTTCGGCGCCACCCAGAAGAAGAGGTCACCGGTGAAGAGGATGCGTCGGGTCGGCCACCACAGCCACGTGTGGTCGTCCGTCTCGCCGCGAGCGTGCGTGAGCTCGAGCGTGACGCCGCCGATCTCGAGGGCATGCGTGGTGTCGTAGACGGTCCCGGGGTACTGGTACTCGGTGGGCCAGGTGGCGGCGACGGAGAACTGACGCGAGTTGATGAGCCCGTTCCAGGGCGCCGTCATCCGGTACCGGTCGAAGCGGGCGGCGACGTTCCGGTGGCCGACGATGGCAGGCTCCGGGCGCCCTTTCTCCCTGGCCTCGGCCAGGAAGGGCGGCAGGCCGCACGCGTGGTCGACATGGCCATGCGTGTAGACGGCGGCGGCGAGGGGCGCGGAATCGACGGCCCGCACCGCGGCGAAGGTGCGGTCGCGCGTGGCGAAATTGCCGGTGTCCACGAGGACGAGGCCGGCCCCGGTGCGCAGGGCGGTGACATTGGCCCAGGTGTGGAAGAAGACCAGCCCGGGGGCCAGCTCCTCGTGCTTGCCGGTGGGACGCCAGAGATCGCGGTGGGGAATCTCCCCGCGCCAGAAGCGCTCAGCCAGATCGAGCACCTCGCCCATGTGGGCGAGGACGCTAGCACAGGGCAAGAGCACGCGGCAATGGCGCGGGATTGACAGAAAGAGGGATTCGGGGATAATCGGGCAACCTCGCGTCCAGCGAGGGTTCTCGGTCCTTGTCGCAGCGCAGCGGAGGACAAATCATGACCCGCTCCGGAGCGCGTGTTGTTCCCGCTCTGGGAACGCTCTGCCTACTCGCCCCGCTGGCCGCCACGACGCAGCCGCCCGCCGTTCTCAACGGCGCGAACCAACCCGACTCGGGTCCTTACGTGGGCCTGAAGCTCAAGGGGAAGTAGGAGGCCCGATGCGGCGCTTCATCTTGCGCAGGATGGGCTATGCGGCCCTTTCGCTCCTGCTCCTCTCTCTGACCATCTTCCTCTTCGTTCGCCTCACGGGCGACCCGACGGTGCTGCTCGTCGAGCCGGGGGCGGCCAAGGGTGACGTGGAGGCCATGCGGGCTCGACTCGGTCTCGACCGGTCGCTCATCGTGCAGTACGGCAGCTTCATGGCCGACCTCCTGCGCGGCGACCTCGGGCAGTCCTTTTACTACCGCACGCCCGTCGTCGAGCTCTATCTCTCTCGCCTGCCCAACTCTCTGCTCCTGGCCGTGGTGGCCATGTCCTTCTCGCTGATCATCGGCATCCCGAGCGGGATCCTGGCCTCGGTGCGGGTGAACAGCTGGTGGGACAGCGCGGGGAAGCTCTTCGCCCTCCTCGGGCTCTCGCTGCCGTCCTTCTGGACAGGCCTCCTCCTCATTCTCTTCTTCTCCGTCTACCTTGGCTGGCTGCCCTCGTCTGGGTCCGGGACCCCGCTCCATCTGCTCATGCCCGCCTTCGCCCTGGGGTGGTACTTCGCGGCGGCGCACATGAGGCTCACGCGGTCGTCCATGCTCGAGGTGCTGGGCTCGGAGTACGTCAAGCTCGCGCGCCTCAAGGGATTGCCGGAGGCGCTCGTCATCGCCAAGCACGCCTTCAAGAACGCCCTCATCCCCGTGCTGACGCTGGCCGGCATCAATCTCGTGCTCATGGTCAATGTGGCGGTGGTCGTCGAGACAGTGTTCGCCTGGCCGGGCATCGGCCGGCTCCTCTATGAAGGGATAGCCTTCCGCGACTTTCCCGTGGTCCAGGCCACCGTGCTGCTCGGCGGCATGATGATCGTGGTCGTCAACCTGATCATTGACGTGCTCTACGCCGTCATCGATCCGAGGATCCGCTATGAGCGATAGCCGCGTTCTTCCCGCCGTTCAGGCAGAGGTGCTGCCCCTGCCGGGTCGCTGGTCCGGGCTCCGCACGGGCCACCTGCCCGTGCTTCCGATCGCCATCCTGGGCATCCTGATCCTGACCGCGATCTTCGCCAATGTGCTCGCGCCCTCGGACCCGGAGGTGGGCACGCTCACCGACCGGTTCAAGCCCCCCGCCTGGGTCGACGGCGGCAGCCGGGCTCATCTGCTCGGCACGGACCACGTCGGCCGCGACGTACTCTCCCGGCTGATCTTCGGCGCGCGCGTGTCGATCGTGGTCGGCTTCCTCGCGGTCATCGTCGCGGGGGCCATCGGCACCACGCTCGGTATCCTCGCCGGCTACCTGGGGGGCTGGGTGGATCAGGTCATCATGCGTCTCACCGACACGTGGCTGGCCCTGCCCGCCCTGACCTTCGCCATCTTCCTGGCGGCCATCCTCGGGCCCAGCGTGATGAACATCGTCATCATCCTGAGCGCGGTGTACTGGACGCGGTACGCGCGCGTCATCCGCGGTGAGGTGCTCTCGTTGCGGGAGCGCGACTTCGTGCGGCTCGCCGTGGTCGCGGGCTGCTCGAAGTGGACGATCATGCGGCGCCACATCCTGCCCAACGTGCTGAACTCCGGCATCGTGCTGGCCACGCTCATGCTGGGCGTGGTCATCGTCACCGAGGCCTCGCTGTCCTTCCTCGGGGTAGGCGTGCCACCGCCCAAGCCCGCCTGGGGGCTCATGCTCGCCGACGGCAAGAAGGGCCTGATGGCCGGCTACTGGTGGCTGACCGTGCTTCCCGGCCTCTGCATCGTGCTCATGGTGCTCTCGGCCAACCTCCTGGGCGACTGGCTTCGCGTCAAGCTCGACCCCCAGCTCCGGCAGCTGTGACCACGCTCCTCGAAGTCTCGGGGCTGTCGACCCACTATGTCGCCGCGCGCGGAACGCGCGTCACCCGCGCCGTCGAGGACGTGTCGTTCTCGCTCGAAGCCGGGCGCACCCTCGGCATCGTGGGGGAATCGGGGTCGGGCAAGACCACGCTGGCCCTGACCCTCATGCGCCTCCTGCCGCCGGGGGCGCGGATCGCCAGCGGGTCGGTGCGCTTCGAGGGCGAGGATATCTTCACGAAGAGCAACAGCGAGATGCGCGCGATTCGCGGCAAGCGGATGGCCATGATCCTCCAGGACCCCATGGCCTCGCTGAACCCCCTCTTCACCGTGGGCGACCAGATCGCCGAGACCTTGCGCGCGCACGAGCAGATGCCGAGGCGCGGGGCCTGGACGCGGGCGCGCGATCTGCTCGCGGCCGTCCGTATCGCGGTACCCGAGCGGCGGGTCGGCGAATACCCGCACGAGATGTCGGGCGGGATGCGTCAGCGCGTGGTGGGCGCCATCGCCATCTCCTGCGAGCCCAAGCTCCTCATCGCCGACGAGCCGACCACGAGCCTCGACCTGACCATCCAGGCCCAGTACCTGCAGCTCCTGCGCGAGATCCAGCGCGAGCGCGACCTCGCCATGATCTTCATCACCCACAATCTCGGCATCGTGGCCAAGATGTGCGATGACGTGGCCGTCATGTATGCCGGCCGTCTCGTCGAGTTCGGCCCCGTGCGGCGCATCTTCGATGCCCCCGCGCATCCCTACACGCGGGCGCTCATCGAGTCCATTCCGCGCCTGGGCGACCCCACGGCGCGGCTCACGGCCATCGACGGCCAGCCGCCCGATCCCGCCGCCCTCCCGCCCGGCTGCGCCTTTCACCCGCGGTGCCCGCTCGTCGTGGACCGGTGTCGCGTCGAGGCTCCCCCGGAGGTCCGGGTGGCCGTCGCGCATCATGCGCGGTGCTGGCTGGCCTCCGAACGCCCTACTTGAAGGACGGCCCCTCGCCCCCATGACGGCACTTCTCGAAGCTCGCGGCCTGACCAAGCTCTTTCCGGTTGGTCGCGGGCTCTTCGGTCGCGGGGGCGGCGCGGTGCGCGCCGTCGACGGCATCTCGTTCGCGATCGAGCCCGGGAGAACGCTCGGGATCGTGGGGGAGAGTGGCTGCGGAAAGACGACCACGGCCAAGCTCCTCCTCAAGCTCGAGGAGCCGACGGCCGGTGAGATTCTCTTCGACGGAACAGACGTGACCAGGCTGAACGGGGACGGCCTGCATCACTATCGTCGAAGCATCCAGGCGGTGTTCCAGGATCCCTTCGCCTCGCTCAGCCCGCGCATGCGCGTGAGCGCCATCATCGCGGAGCCTCTCATCACCCACGAGCGCCTGGAGGGGCCGGAGGTCGCCTCCCGGGTCGCCCGGCTCCTCGACGTGGTCGGCCTTCCCGCGCGAGCCCGCGACCTCTTCCCGCACGAGTTCTCGGGCGGCCAGCGCCAGCGCATCGCCATCGCGCGCGCCCTCGCCCTGTCCCCCCGGCTCGTGATCCTCGACGAGCCCGTCTCCGCCCTCGACGTCTCCATCCGCGCCCAGATCCTGAACCTCCTGCGCGATCTCCAGCGAGACCTGGGCCTCGCTTACCTCTTCATCGCCCACGACCTGGCGGCGGTGGCGCACATGAGCCACACGATCGCCGTGATGTACCTGGGGCGCATCGTTGAAATGGGAGCGGCGGTGGATGTCGCCACGCACCCCGCCCATCCCTATACCCAGGCCCTCTTCGCCGCCGCCCTGCCTGCGCATCCCGATGAGGCGCGCGACGGGATCGTGCTCATGGGTGAGGTTCCGAGCCCGCTCAACCCGCCCGCGGGCTGTCGCTTCCACCCGCGCTGTCCCCAGGTCATGCCCCGCTGCTCCAAGGAGGAGCCCCAGCTACAATCGGCCGCGGGCGTTGCGGTGGCCTGCCACCTCTACGACAAGCCCTAGCAGGCGGCTGAAAAAGGCCCATCTGCGGGAGTGCGGCAACTGCGGCGGCACCCGCTCAACGTACGTGGCCGTTCGAGCTGAGGGGCGCAGCCACGAGGCGAGGGCTGAGTGAAAACTACGCCTCGGGGTGCCGCCGCAGTTGCCGCCTCGCATCTGGACCTTTTTGAGCCGCCTGCGGGCCGTTCTGGGGAACGGCTAGACGGGGCAGGCTCACGGTGCTTACCATTGGCCTTCTCGACCACTCTCACCGACAAGGAGGCGCGAGCATGTCATTGCGACTGGGCGACACTGCACCCGATTTCACGGCGGAGAGCACGGAGGGCCCCATCCGCTTTCACGACTGGGTGGGGGACAAGTGGGCCATCCTCTTTTCCCATCCGAAGGACTTCACACCCGTGTGCACGACCGAGCTCGGCTACGTCGCGCGGCTCAAGCCGGAGTTCGAGAAGCGCGGGGTCAAGGCCATCGGACTCAGCGTGGATCCCGTCACCTCGCACAAGGGCTGGGCGGCCGACATCAAGGAGACGCAGGGGCACGCCGTCAATTTTCCCATCATCGCCGACCCGGACAAGAAGGTGGCCGACCTCTACGGCATGATGCACCCGGCCCACGACGAGGTGTACACGGTGCGCACGGTGTTCGTCATCGACCCCAAGAAGAAGATCCGCCTGATGATCACGTACCCGCAGACCACGGGGCGGAACTTCGACGAGATCCTGCGGGTGATCGACTCGCTCCAGCTCACCGACGCGCATCGGGTGGCCACGCCGGTGAACTGGAAGCAGGGCGAGGACGTGATCATCGTGCCCGCGGTGACGGACGAGGAGGCGAGGGCGAAGTTCCCCAAGGGCTGGAAGGCGCTCAAGCCCTATCTTCGCCTGACGCCGCAGCCCAAGTAGCGCCCGCGTACCATGAGGTCCCCGGCCCGTCCCGGGGAGGCAAGACCTGGGCCTTGACATGTATACAAGTTGTCGATACGTTGTTCCGCGCTCCCGCGAGCCGCCCATGCCACGGCCATCACCCGCGCGAACTTATTTGGCCGATACGGTCTATGAAGCCCTGCGCCGGGCCATCGTCGAGCACGAGTTCGATGCCGGGGAGCCCCTGACCGAGCAGGAGCTTTCCCGCCGCTTCAAGGTCAGCCGGACCCCGGTCCGCGAGGCGCTCGCCAAGCTCGAGCGCGACCGTCTCGTCCGCGTGGTGCCCAAGAAGGGCGCCTTCGTGCGCACGGTGTCCGCCGACGAGATCCGGGAGCTCTATCAGCTGCGCGAGGTCCTCGAGGCGCTCGCCATCCGGCTCGCCGCCCCCCGCCTCGATGCGGGCGACCTCGCCGGCTTCGACGCGCGCTTCCGGGCCATGGGACGGCGCCCGACCTATGCGGAGGTGCGTGCGGTGG
>Ga0137397_10001893_pt1 | contig 14598 bp, 8 predicted proteins | sample czorhiz116metaG_FD_106658 | JGI IMG/M metagenome (GOLD analysis project Ga0137397, IMG submission 106658) | Vadose zone soil microbial communities from Angelo Coast Range Reserve, California, USA - czorhiz1.16 metaG | ecosystem: Environmental > Terrestrial > Soil > Vadose zone | place: USA... | reverse complement strand
TCACCCGATCCTCATCAACGGCAAGCTCGCGGCGTGGGGGTACTCTTACTGGGCAACGGAGCCGGCGAACCTGACGGAGACGCCAGGCGCAGTGCTCGACTTCGAGGCGGACTCCGTCTCGCTCTACGACTTCCACACGATTCCCGCGTTCCGCGGCCGTCGGGTGTATCAAGCGCTCCTGACACATATCCTCGAGAAGCGGTTCGCCGAGGGAGCGGCTCGCGCGCACATCACCGTGCTCGAATCGAATACGGCGTCCCGAATCGCCATCGAGCGCGTGGGGTTTCAGTTGATGCGCGAGAACCACTACCGGCGTCTGCTGCAGCGGCGCTCCCTGACCTCGCGCTCGCCCGACCGCTGACGCCATACGAGCGAGGGCCACGTCCAACGCGCGTTTACGCGCGCCTTACCGCCGACGGACGGCGATGCCACCTGGCCCACATCTCCAGCACCCGTTCGGAGCCCGGCACGCGCATGAGGATCAAGCTGCGCGAGGCGGGATCCAGCACTGCGAAGAAGGCGAGGCTGAAGTACAGGCTCGCGAGAATCGCTCCGGCGCCAATCACTTCGAACCAGTTGCGGCCGGGAAGCAGCCTGAATCTCAGGAGCCCGGCAACCATGATGACCGGGATCGCGCACAGCAGAGGGCGGGTGTAAATGGCATCGATGTATTCGTAAACCGAGAACCGATTGATGCGGCACATGATGACCGCGAGATACACGCAGCGGCTCACCATGAGCGACACCGCCACCACGCAGGCGGCGCCGAAAGCGCCGTAACGCGGTACCACGAGGAACATCGCCGCGATCGAAGAGATCACCTCGACGACGATGCCGTAGGCGTACAGCGCATGTCGCCCCTGGCCCAAGAGAACCGCTCCAGAGTTGAACTGCCCCGCGATCGCGAACAGGAAAGGCACCGCCAGCACCGGGAGCAGCGGACCACTCGTCCGGCCAAACAGCGGTGACACCCAGACCGTCAACAGCGGAGTTCCATAGAACGACAGGAAGACCGCGAGCGGCATGAACAACGCCAGGCAATGCCGGTTCGTCACGACCGCCATGTTCCAGACGTTGCGCGAATCCCGCTTCTCGTCGAACTCTGCGGTGACCGACGCGGTGATGTACCCCACTTTCGCGAAAGCCTCCGCCGTGTACATCAACAGCCGCCATGGCAGCGCGAAAAACGCGACGTCGTTCGGGCCCCGCAGGTAGCCCAGCATCGTCGAAGGCGATTGAATCGATATCAGGTTCGCCGCGGCCATGACCGACGAGTGTTTGCCATAATGAAACATCCCCTTCAACGCCTCGACGCGAACCAGCTGCGGCGACAGTTTCAACTCAGGGAACGCGCGTTTGAGGTTAACGATGTTCCAGAGGTCTTCACCGATCTGAACGCAGACAGTCAGCACGGCAAGCCCGATCAATCCGTACCCCGACAAGAGCAGCGTAATCGATCCGGCGGCGCGAGCCATCAGCGCGACAATGTACGCGCGGTTGATGAGATCGAAGCGTTGGAACGCTTCGAGCGCCCCGGTTATCGGCGAAACGATCAGCCGCTCCGATATGGAGAACGCAATGATCAGAATCAGGAGCCGCGCGTCGTTCTGCAACGTCGGCTGGATTTTGAAGAAATCCATCGCGGCGTAACGACCGAGGATCGCGAGCAGGAAGCATGGCGTCGAAATCATCATGAAATACACAACCGCGCTCGCGACCGTCTGATTGACCTCCGTCCATTCCTGCCGCGCCTTGTAGCGCGCGCATCGGTTGATCACGGCCGACCGGAATCCGAAATCCAGCAGGCGCAGGTAGTCCATCGTCGAGAACAGCAGGACCCACACGCCGTATCGCTCGACGCCCAGCCGGCGAACGATGATCGGTGAGAGCACGATCCCGAGGAGGAGGTTCACCGCGACGCCGATCCAGCTCCACACGACGTTGACCAGGAACCGTTTCTTCTGCGACGGAGGGTCGGCGGCCGGAGGATTGACTGCGGTCATTTCCTGAGAGGGGTCAGAGGAGAAAGTGCCGGAACGTGCGCGCCAGCGCCGTTCGTGTCCCCGAGGAACCTCTGCCATTCATTGTTGAGATACTCGTCATACGCCACGGGCACGCCTTAGCTGAAGCAAATCGGAAGCCGGAAATGGACGAGCCCGATCAGCCCTCGGCCAATTGCGGCGGGCGGACGACTTCGAGCTCAGATTTCCGTCGCCGAAAAAGCCGGCCCTCGAGGCGATGGCGCATGCGGAGCGATGGCCGTTCGACGAGGTAGAACGACGCGAGCGCCGAGACGGCGACCAGGACGATGTTCAACGGAAACGTCGCTACGACCGACGTCGAATATCGGTTGAGAAACAGCTGCTGCCACAGGTAGATCGAGTAGCTGATCACACCGACGAACGCGATTGGAGGAGCGTTCAGAAACCGGCCCACGCGGCTTGTGTGGTACGTCACGGCCCAGTGGACGCATAGCGCGGCACCAAGATTCATGACCGTGAAACTTACGAAGAAGTAGGGCCGCGGATGCTCGTGGAGAGCGCTGGCTGCCAGCACGGCCAGGGGTACGAGCAAGAAGGCAGAGGATTCGAGGAAGCGCCGGTACCATACCTGCGCCATGAGCCAGTTGGCCAGACCCGCAAGCAGACACCCCATCGCGAGAGCATCGGCGACAGTTTCGAAACCGTGCCCGATACCGCCGTAGGGTGACGGCGCGAGCTGCCACATGGCGAGCCGGACGAAGGGTGAAATGAGGACGACCGCCGCAGCGACGCCGAACCCTCCTGACGGCCCGGCGAGCAGCAGCACCGCGGGCCACAGCAAATAGAATTGTTCCTCCACAGCGAGCGACCAGGTGTGTCCAATCCACCAGGAGCGCTGCGGATAGTAGTTCGACGTATACGTGATCGCATGCGGCAAGTCGCCGGGCGCAAGCTGGATGAGCTGCAGCACCGCCGCCGTCGCCACCGCCGCGACCAGCACGTAGTACGGCGGCAGAATGCGGAAGGTTCTGCGGAAATAAAAGCGAGAAAGGCTGACGGTGCCGCGGCGATTCCACTCGTCGAGGAGCAGATTCGTGATCAGGAAGCCGGAGATCACGAAGAAGACGCGCACCCCGAGCTCGCCCAGCGCGAGGATGTTCACGACCCATGCGTTTGCCGGAAACCCACGAGTGCCCGCGAGGTGGCTCAGCACGACCATTCCAATGGAAACCGCTCTCAACCCGTCGAGCGATGGGATCCTCCTGTCGGTCGACGCCGAAGCTGGGCTTTCCGCCCTCACTTCCGCAGGGGTCACCCGCCGGTCCGCTTCGGCACCTGAATGCTCGAGGTTTGCCTGAGCCACGGTCGAAGGCAGAGCAAAACGAGCGCCGAAGGTCGAAAGGATTTTGCAGCTTCCCGGGCGTCAAAAGTGGAAAGACAGAGTCGCGGTGAGGCCCGCAGGCTTCCGCTAAACGGAAAAATAGAAGCCCGATGCCGAAGTCCATCCACTGGACGGTATCCGCTGATTCACGGTCTGGTCGCAAGAGTCAGCATGGAGCGTGGCGTCTGGCAGGGCTTGAGGCTGCCAGACGGAACGCGAGGTGCGTCCCCGCAGGCGCTACTGCAGGAACCGGAGGAAGTTGACATTGGTGATGCCGTTGGTTCCCGCCCCCACGAAGACTAGGCGGATGCGTCGACGTCCAGCCTGCAGAGCGATGCCATCCTTGCGGATCGTTTGCCACGCCTGCCACCCGCCGGTATTCGGCACGACGAGCGTGCCGGTCACGTCCACTCCATCCACCTCCACTCGCAGGGTGCCGCCGGTGCTGGCGCTTGCCACGCGCAGCTCCAATGCGTAGGTGCCGGTCGCGCTCACGTCCGCGGTGTACAGCAGCCATTCGCCAGCACGCGTCCAGCCAACGTTCCATCCGCCTCCGGTATCTGTGGTTGCTTCGATGTCCACGTCGGTCTGGCGATATGCTCCGCCGCGGTTGCCTGGCGTGGTGTCGAAATAGGCCACCGAGGCCCCGCCCTCGTCGAAGTTCTCCGCCTCGATTGTGCCGGGCAGGATCACAGCAGTTCCGAGGTACGGGGACGACCCGGTCGGCCGTGTCAGCTCGAGCCAATTCACATTCGCGACGCCACCGGTGGACCCGTTGGAATCGAACGCGAGCCGCAACCTGCGCGCGCCGGCTCTGAGCGGCACCTGGTGAACCGTGACCGTGCTCCAGGTCTGCCAGCCGCCGGTGTTCGGCACTTGAATGGCACCCGTCGCGTTCACGTCGTCCACGTCGAGATGCAGCATGCCGCCGGACCCTGTCGAGGCGAGCCTGAGCATCAGGTCGTACTGCCCGTCCGCGCTCACGTTCACGGTGTACTGGAGCCACTCGCCCGGTCGCGTCCAGCCCACGTCATAGCCGCCGCCCGCGTCCGCAGTGCTCTCGATGTCCACATCCGTATTCCGGAAGGTCCCTCCCTTGTTGCCCAGCGTCGTGTCGTGATAGGCGACGCCTTCGCCGCCCTCATCGAAACGTTCCGCCTCGACGAGGCCGGGTATGACAGGGGCAGTACCTCCGAACGGCGACGCGGAGGGCGGCGTGGGTCCACTCACACCCTTCACGATCGAGAAGTAGTCGCGCCGCACGCCCGTGCTGTCGAGGAACGTCGCGTCGAGCCGGTTGCCGAGCACATCCAGAACAAGGGACCCGAGCACGGCCTGCGACAAGTACATCGCTGGATGATTGAGCGTGCCGCCGCCAAGATGCCCCGCCGTACCGGCAACCGTGTACACCGTGCCCTCGTGCGGGGCCATCGAGTAGGTCGGCTTCTGGTAGGCGCCCGATGCGTCCGGACGCCCGCTGCCGCCATCCTTCTTCATCGCGGCGCCGAACGTCGTCGAGTCGCCGTAATGGCCGTCGATCAGGAACGACCGCTCGTACGAGTGGCTGTGGCCGGAGAGCACCAAGTCGACGCCGAAGTTCTCCAGGATAGGCACCACGTTCTGCCGCATCTCCACGAGCTCGATCTCGGTGTCCGAGTTGTGGGAGCCCTTCGAGTACGGCGGGTGATGGAAGAAGACGATGACCCACGGCTGCGTGTTGGCCGCGAGGTCGCGCTGAAGCCACGTGAGCATCGGGCCGGTCGGCGAGCGGTCCGTCTCGAACGATTCGAGTTCCACGAAGTGGATGTTGGCGTAATCGAACGAGTAGTACGCCTCCGTCCCCGAGGCCACGCCTCCCGCCTCCCCCTGTTTCGGCAGCGTGAAGATGTCGTAGTACGGCCCCGTGTTCGTGGCGGAGTCGGACGCGGATCCATCGTGGTTGCCGTATGCCGGCCACAGTACGCTGGTGCGCAGCATCGCCGGATACATGTTGAAGACGGCTGCCTGGTACTCCTGATCCAGCCCGTCGTTGTAGGCGTTATCGCCCAGCATCAGCCAGAGGTCGGTGGGACGCGGGCCCGTGAAGGCCGTGTATGCGTCGCGCACGGCCGCCGCGTTCGCGTCGGCGGTGCCGGAGTCGCCGATCACCCAGACGCGCAACGGTCGCTGCGTGCCCGGGATCGGAGATGTCCTGAAGTGAAACGTCGCGTCGCCGGCGATCGTCGTCGTGGGCGTTCCGATGGAGTAGTAGTAGATCGTGTCCGGAACGAGCCCTGCGAGGCGCACCTCGTGCTCGGTGCGCGCGGACGTCTCCTGGCCGGACCCGGAGACCACGCCTGGCGACGGTCCGAACTGAACGCGGCCGACGACGGGCGTCGTGGTCCGCCACCGCACCACGATGCTCGTCGGTGTGCCCAGCTGCAGGTACGGACCGCGGGTGACGGTCGCCGACTGTCCCTCGAGCGGAATCGAGGCGGCGGTGGCGATCGCGAAGAAAGCGAGGAGCGAAACGAAGCGACGCAGCATGGCCTGCTCCCGGATACTGCCGGACTGCGCCAGAGCGGCGTCGGCGTGCAAACGTCGGCTCGGACTGCTTCGGAGTCCGGCGGCTCGATTCACGAGCGGTTTAGATGGCGGTACTCGGACAATGCCTCAGCGAGCAAAACGCTTACGCGCGGCTCCCACACGAGCCTCCCTCAGCCGCGCGAGACGATCCTCACGTGACGTTCGCGCACAACGAGAACGGGACGCAGTTTACGGTGGGCCAGGACCGCCGGCGAGATCCTCTACAAGATTCGGCGGTTCGCCCGCACGCGCGGAGCACGTGCAGGCATCGCAATCGGCCTTGCTCAAGAAAAGACCGAATCCGGAGACCAGTGGCACGATGGCCTGAAACGTCGCTGGCGCTCATTGGCGCGGCCAGCGAAATCGAGCTTGAAGGTACGCTTTGACTGGTCCTCAATCCGCGCGGCCACCCGACTACTTCACGGTGAACACCGCGACCACTGGATCGTGGTCGGACGGATAGACGCCATTGACAACAGTGTTGGGCACGTTCACGCTCTGGAGCGCGAGGGTTGCGACGTTCGAGAAGAACGCGTAGTCGAACCGCGAAGTGCCGTGCGTGGCGCCAGTCCCGTTGTAGGCCGTGGCCGTCCCGGCGTTGGATGCTGCCGCCCAGGCGTCCAGGTACGGCGTCGCGATGATGTAGTAGTCGCTGGTCGCCGGCCAGGTATTGAAGTCACCCATCATGATCCGCGGCTCTGAGAAGTTCGTCATCCAGCTCAGTGCTTGCGCGATCTGGATGGGCCGCCAGGAGGGGTTGTCCCACTCGATGTGTGTCGTGAACAGGTTGACGTTGCGGCCGTTCACGACGATGCCGATCTGCGCCACGTCGCGGTTGAAACTGAGCAGAGTGGAGCTGGATGTCGACAGAGGATATCGCGAGAGGAGGACGTCGCCGGCGTTGATGCCGGGATTGGCGGACTGGCGGTACCAGGTCACGCCGGTCTTTTGCTGGATCAGCGATCGCAAGTACTCTCCCATATCGAAAGTCCAGGCGCAGACACCTGAGAAGACGTTCACCTCGTTGAGACTGACGACGTCGGGTCTCAGCGCGACGATCGTGTTCGCCGTGAAGTCCGGGTCGCACACGCCGTTGGAATTCTTCGTCTTGTGGATGTTCCACTGCATGACGCGAAGCGTGGTGCCGGTCGAGGGCGGGGGCGGCGGGGGCGGGGGCGGCGGCGGCGGCGTGGGAGTCGTTGCGGACCCGCCGTAGGTGATGACGAGGCGAGGCCGCACGGCTGCGTCAACCGCCCGGGTGGAGTGGAACTCCCTGTAGTTGCCGCTGCCGCTTCCACCGGTGTCAACGAGAGCGACGCGCGTGTAGCGCGACCCGAATTCGCCGTTCACCGTACTCTGCACCATGTCGGTGAGATCGAACGAATAGGTCGATCCAACGGCGTTGCTCACGTACGTAGTGCCGAAGCTTGGACCGAAATCGCCGCCCGGCGTGCTCCAGGCTTGACCGGATCGGAAGTAGTACCAGTTGGCCTCGCCTCTGACGAACGACCGAGCGACGTCAAAGGCGGTCAGCGGCCGGTATTCACTGCTTTCTGCGGCCTTGAGAACGAGGTAGAGCCGCGCGCTCTGGATGACCGCGTTTGCGGGTATGAAGTTCTGCGTGTCGAACTTCAGCAAGATGCGCCGCGTATAGCTCGCCGAGCTACTGACCTTCGACACCAGCACGTCGCTTGTGCTGAAGTCCACCATTCCGGAGGCACCGCCCTGGATGGTCAAATCGGCGTTGATGTGCGACCCGGGTGTACTGAGCGTCACCGTGGTCTGCGCTGACACGGTGGCAGCAAAGCTGCCTGTCGCGATCAGCACCATGACCAGCAGGTGAACGAATCGCATCGTACGAGTCGGTGAGCACACGACGTTCGTCATAGAAGGGCCTCTGCGACCTTCACGCGCGGAGGCGTGGAGGTTTGAACGACTGCGGGTGTTGTCGGAGGGAGCGAGCTCCCTGCTTGATATCGGCGGTTCCACGACAACCCAATGAGGTCGCGCCCAGGCGTGAGGCCGGCGTCAAAGCTGCGTACAGGCGCTCACTTTTTTGCTCGGTCGGTTCATTGGAACCGTCAAGCAGAACGATCGCGAATCGGAACCGGCTTGGACCTTGGGGCGGGGCCGAGATTGTGGCCGCCGCCGCCCCTGAGGCAAGCTCGGCGCCATTTCCGCGGACGCCCGTTTTTCCTCCAGTTTCAGGCGATCGTCGTGTGCAGCGCGACGCCAGGGCGAGCAGCTGAACCTGCTTCGAACTCTGCCGTATGTAAGTTTTACAGCGCAGCTGAGCGTGTCGCCGTTTTGCGGCGCATTATAAGACAGTTACCGAGCGTAAACGCATACTGATGTGTTCAGTCCAGATACATTTTGCCAGATGAGGTCGAGTCGCAGGCCGGCTGGTGTCCGTAGTTGATACTCAACCACACGCCAGCAGGTGGACGAGGTGTGATGGCGGAACTGCCGGCTGAGGGGAGCGCCGGCTCATCAACGACGCGATGGGAGGCTAGGCGAACGCGCGCCGGGGGCCGAGGCTTCGAAGCAGCGCGAGGCGCCAGACCAACAGGCTATGCGACAGGCGATCGACGCGCCGGCACCAGCTCGCCTCCTGGTCGCGCACCTCCGCTTCGAAAAGTTCCTGCAGGTCGGACTTGTCGGAGAGTGAGGATACGGTTCCGTGCTGCATCGCCCACATCACGCCCGCCAGCGCGAGCTGATGGCGACGAGCACGCGTCTCGCGGTGCAGGTCGCGAATCCTCGCGCAGTTCTGCATGTGCCTGGCGTACTTGTGCGGCTTGTACGAAGGACCGCCGGGAGTCCTGCCGCGCTGGGCGACCTTCAAGAACTTGTGCACGCCGAACGCGAAGCACTCGAAATCCGACACGACCTCGCCGTGATTGATGAAAGGCGCGGGCGGACCGTCCCACAAGATCTGACGGGCGTTCGGCGGATCCGGATCGACGAAGAGGTTGTCGCGGAGATCGCCCCACGTGACGCCGGAGCGATATACATGGACGCCCAGCGTCTCTGCTTCAGTAAAACAGTCCCAAACCCGAAAAGCAAAATGCTGCACGTCGGGGTGATCTTCGGTCGCGCGCACCGCATCGGCGAGCGACGTATCCGATCGGAACGTCATGTCCGCGTCGAGCTTCATGAATAACTCGTAGGAAGCCGCGCGCTGCATGAACGTCCGGTACTGAAGAGTGTGCCCCTCGTGGTTCGGCAGGCCGCTAACGACGTCGTGTTCGAAGTCCTGGAAGGATTGCCTCGCCAGCTGACGCACCAGCACCGGGAGCGCGGCTTCTCCGCTGTTCAGTGTGTGGATCAGAAGCCTAGCCATCAAGACCGGCCTCCGGCGCCGGGCGACGAGGCTTTATCGCGTATACAAACCACACTTTTGCGAGACTCCGCTCTCGGCCGCCTGAGTCGCAGGGTGAAGCGCGCGCAGCCTGTGCAACGAGCGACGCGCAAGCGCGCGGCACCCTCTGACCCGCGCTGCGAGCCGATACCCCGTCGTGCTGGTCCTTGCTGGGACTGTGTGCCATAGAGAGCGCAGGCACGGGGCGGTCGCTCACGTTCCGTTTTACGACAAACTCACCTGCGGCGGCGGGATGACGACCTTACGCTCGGTCCACCGCTGTTTCGCGATGCCGGCGAAGAACCAAAGCCACACCTCGTGCTCGAACGCGACGACGGCGTCACCACGCATCCGCGCACGGACCAGGTCCGTGGCGTGTGTCGCCAGCGTCCGGTACATGTATCGCGGCACGCCCGCGACCTGCGGGACCTTCGAGAAATCGAGCCGCGAGTTGTCAGGCGAGTCCATGTCCACGCCCAGCTTTGTGAACAGGATGGCGCGGCTGATGCCGTGCCAGTAGTACCACCGACGGAAGTACTGCTTCCTCAGGCGTTCGGCTTCGACCACGTGATGGACGACCATCTCCGGGACATAGAAGCCCCGCAGACCTGCGGCCCGCGCGCGGAGGTGCCATTCGCGCTGGGCCTGATTCCGTAGCGTGCCCGCCTTCCTCCCGAGCCGGTTGTCGAACAGGTCTATCCTGTCGAAGGCCTCTCGCCTCGTGGCTGTGTTGATGCCCAGCGGCCAGGGAATGCCGTTCGCCCCAAACTCGAGCGGCTTGTCACCATGATCCTGCAGCGCCAACACGGCCCAGTGCCGCCCCGGCCGGTCGGGTAACCAAGCGGGGTGGGTGCCTCTCCAGATGGGCCAGACTTTGCCGCCGACGTAGTCGCAGCCGAGAGCCTCGAGGCCGGCGGCGGCTCGCGTCAGCCAATCCGGCTCGACACGCGCATCGTCATCAGTCGTCGCGATGATGTTTCCCTTAGCCGCGCGGATGCCGGTGTTGATCGCCGCATAGCGCCCCTGCTCCGGCTCGAACAGATACCGCAGCGGCCCAGGGAACGAAAGGCTCTCTTCTTCGACCACGGCGCGCGTGTGATCCGTCGACTTGTTGTCGACGACGAGCAGTTCCCAGTCGCTGGCGACCGTCAGCTTAGCGATGCTGCGAATGGTCTCGCGCAGCTCATCCGCGCGATTGTAAGTCGGGATGATGATCGAAAACTCCATAGCGTCCGTGGCTGGTGCTTGCAGGAGCCGCGCCATCCTCAGCTGTTAGAACTACTGACCCCGGTCTCAGCCGATCTCGCGAGCCGTGCGCGGACCCGGGGAAAGGGGCCGACGCCGAGTGAGCACCGATGTGCTCACCCGGCCTGCGGCAGCATCACTGAAACGACAAGTAGCCGTAGTTGCCGACGCCGGAGTTCTCCGCGTTTCGCGTGACCATGACGAGCCGGAGAACATGTTGCCCCTGGGTGAGAGGAATGCCAGCCAGCGAGATTGTCTGCCAGGTGTCCCAGCCGGTCGTGTTGGGCACCGGGACCGGTCCCGTCAGATCGACGCCGTCCACTTCGATTCGGAACTTTGCGCCTGACCCGATATTCGCCACACGCACGCCTACCGTGTAGTTGCGCGTCGCCGTCACGTTGACGGTATAGTTCAGCCACTCGCCCTCGCGCGTCCAGCCGACGTAGAAGCCACCGCTCGCGGGGTCGTTCGTGGGGCCGATGTCAACGCCCTCGGCAGGCCGGTACGCGTTACCGGAATTGCTTGCGGTCGTATCGGAGTACGCGACCCCCTGTCCGCCAACGTCGAAGTTTTCCGCTTGGACGATACCGGGAAGCGCGGCCGGCGTTCCACCGAACGGACCCGTGGGCGGCGGCGGTGGTGGCGGTGGCGGCGGTGGCGGCGCCACGACCCGGAACCAGTTGTAATTGCCGACGCCGCCGGTTGAGCCTTCCGTGTCGAAAACCACTCGAATGACGCGTTGGCCGGCTGTGAACGGAATGCCGGCGGTCGTGATCGTCTGCCACGTCTGCCACCCGCCCGTATCGGGCACGGCTATCGGACCCGTTTTGTCGACGCCATCCACTTCGACGTGGAACGTCGCGCCGGTGCCGATGATTGCCACGCGTATGTCGAGCGGATAAGTTCCGGACGCTGTGACGTTCACCGTGTACTTCAGCCACTCGCCCGCCTTGGTCTTCATCACGTCGTAGCCGCCGCCAGTGTCGGTCGTCGGCTCGATGTCAACGTCGGTTGAGCGATACGCTGCGCCGGCGTTTCCTGGGGTCGTGTCGAAGTACGCGATCGACTGTCCACCCTCGTCGAAGTTCTCGGCCTCGAACGTGCCTGGTACCGGCGCCGGCGTCCCACCGTAGGCTGGCGATCCGCCTGGCGGCGTCCCGGCTGTCGTGAAGCTCCATGTCGGTCCGCTCCGACCAAGCTGAGCCCAGGTCTTCCCGACGACGCGCCAGAAGTACGTTGTGCCAGGCTGAAGATTGCTTACGGTGAACGTTTCGGCTGTGCCGGCCACGGGGCTGCCGAGTTCCTGGTTGCTCATGAGCAGCGGCGGAGTCGCGGTCGTTCCGAAGTAGATGTCGTACAGGTGCGCCCACGTGCCACCCTCCCACGTCAGCGTCAAACTGCTGGTAGGGCCGGTGGTGGGTACGCCCGTCGCAAAGTTCGCCGGCGAGGCGTATGTCGGCACGTCAGGCGGCAGTGGGGTAAACGGGACAAAATTCGTGGTGTCGAGCCATTTTCTGTCGAACTGATCGGTGAACCACTGGAAGAACCACGGTTTCCCGAGGGTTGGATTGTAAAAAAAGTTGTGCTCGTCCTGGTAACCGGCTGACGCCGTCGTCCAGTTCGAGGACCCGAAGATCACCTCGCCTAACCCACGCATCACCACGGCGGCCTCGTGCGTGAGGCCTTCGTGCTGCCGCATTTTGATCTGCACGCCCGCGATCCACATGCGATCGATGTGCTTGGAATCCCACAGGCGCGTTGGATTCCTGTATTCAGTGGGTTCGCCGATGAGACGGACGGGAACGCCGCGCTGCACCGCTCGGATCATGCCGTCCGCCTGACGATGGTCGGTGACGCGGAAGACGATCGCGTCGATGCCTTGGGATTCCGCGTCGTATCGCGAGACCGAGCGATAGGAAAAGTCCTCCGTTGGCGGGAAGTTCATCGACGGATCAATTTGGTACATCGGGTACTGGCGGACCAGCGGACCAGTGATGTTGCCAAAGTTTCGGTACTGCAATGTGTCGATCCAGAGATCCTCGAACCGCCGGCGGAAGCTGTTCGTCAGCCTGTCGTCGTTGGTGAAGAACACACCCTCGTCGCTGAAATTGACGTTGGGCGTGATCGGCACGAACTCGTCCGGCCCGTAGTTCGCCTTGCTGAACTCAACCATGTTCTGGCCCTGAAACAACATCATCTTGAAGTGCAGGATGTCGGCAACGTACTTCTCCCGCATCGGGATGCCGCCATCACGCAGGCTGTTGATCATCGTCTGGTTCAGCCGCTTGGTGGCGTTGGCGCGCTGGTCGACGAGAATTCGGACCGGCACCCCTGCATTGTGACGATTGATGAGCTCTGTGACATACCGCGCGTCTTCCATGAACCAGAACGCCACGTCGATGCCGATCTGTTCGTTGCGGATCAGATCGATCAGTGGGGCGCGGCAGTCCTCGAATTGCGCGTCGCAGAGGCGCTCCTGCGCCGCCGCACCGAGCGGCGAGGCGAGAATGACAAGTAATGCGAATGTTAGGACTTGTAAACGTTTAATCATCGTGAGCTTGCGGGTGGCAACTCGTGTGCCACGGCAACACCGGGTTTGGAGGAACGGGGAAGCGGCCGAAAAGCTGAGTGAACATCCACACCGGTTGAGACGAGAAGAAGTCCTTCTTTGCTCAATTTATGAAGTACGTTCCTCAGCAGTGGCGCGGACGCCAGCGAATCGGAAATTAAAGGTAAAGATTCGTCGCCTCGCAACGGCCTGGCACGGACTCTGCTGTATGACAGCAGATGCTGCTCAACCGTGACGCGGTCTTCCCACGCACAGCTGCTCCGGGACCAACTCACGGAACTCAAGAGGCTCGGTTACGGGAGAGATCGCGTTGGCAAGGCAGTGAAGACGCCTGACCATTCTAACCGCTCGTGCAGCGGAATTTCTAACGGCTCATGCAGTGGAATCGTGCCGCCCGCACAGCGCGAGGCACCGCAGCTGTCCATCGTCATGAGCACCTACAACCGTGGCGAGCTGCTCCACGACGCCATTCGCAGTGTTCTGGCTCAACGCGTATCGATCACGCCGGCCTTCGAGTTGATCGTGGTGGACAACAACTCGACGGACAGCACGCGCGAGATCGTCGAGCGGTTCGCGGCTGCGGACGGCCGCGTGCGTTATCTCTTCGAGCCTCAGCAGGGGTTGTCATACGCCCGGAACGCAGGCATCCGCGAAGCTCGCGCTCCGTTCATCGCGTTCATCGACGACGACGTACGAGCGGAGCCGGAATGGGTGGCGGCGATCATTCGCGCGTTTCGTGAGCACCCCGAGGCGGACATGGTCGGCGGTCGTGTTCTACCGGTCTGGCCGGCTGCAATTCCTGTGTGGCTGACGCGCGATCACTGGACGCCGCTGGCGCTCGTGGACCATGGCGAGGCTTCCGTCGTGGTCACCGCCGACCATCCGATCTGCCTGGTGGGTGCGGGGGCGTGCCGGCGAACGGTGTTCGAGGTCGTTGGACTTTTCGCGACCGGCCTCCAGCGTGTGAAGGACGCCATCGGCTCGCTCGAGGACCACGAGTTCCTGTTGAGGGTGCTGCGCACGGGCCGCAAGGGCGTTTATGACCCGCGCATCATATTGCACGCCGAGATTCAGCCGAACCGCTTGGAGCGGGCGTATCACCGCCGATGGCACACCGGGCACGGGCACTTCCACGCAATGCTGCGGTCGCACCACATGGAGCAGACGAGCGTCGGAACGTTGTTCGGCGTTCCGGCGCATTTGTACCGGCAGGCGCTCGGAGACCTCGTCGGGTGGGTGCGGGCCAAGGCGATCGGTGAGCCGGGGCGAGCGTTCCACCACGAGGTGCGCCTCCGCTTCTTTCGCGGGTTCTTCCGGACGCGCCGGCGCGAGTTCCGCGAGGCGCCCCGTCACGAGCGACGGGCAGAACTGTGGCGGCTGCTTCGCGCACCGGCTCGACGACGGGGGCCGCTGACGCAGCCGGCGGGCACCGGCGCTGGAGGGGGGCGGGAATGAAAGTCGGCGAGATCCTCTCGCCGCTCGTGCACGCCGTGCG
>Ga0137397_10001892_pt1 | contig 14603 bp, 17 predicted proteins | sample czorhiz116metaG_FD_106658 | JGI IMG/M metagenome (GOLD analysis project Ga0137397, IMG submission 106658) | Vadose zone soil microbial communities from Angelo Coast Range Reserve, California, USA - czorhiz1.16 metaG | ecosystem: Environmental > Terrestrial > Soil > Vadose zone | place: USA... | reverse complement strand
CCTAGGTGCGCGTGCGGTCGCTGACAAATGATGTTTGAGGGGCGCCATCGAAGGGTTGTGTCAAGGTGCCAATCAGTAGTCCGATAGCACTTTTTGAGAGTTGACTCATTACATCCACGTAGCGGTCCAGGGCGACTGCGTTTGTAATTCATGTTGAGTGAGAAAAAAAATTAGCATTAGAATGGCCAACCAGCGTTGGCGTGCACGGGGAACCGCACAGGCGATGGAAAGGGTGCATGGACGGACGTGGGAGAGATGCAATCAAATTCCGCATCAAGCGATGTAAACGCCATGTGATGTTGCCACATCGCGCCGCAACTCGAGCCCCGAAACGTGAAATCTGGCTTTCAGTCGTGTTCCGTATCTCAAAATTGGGGTCTCTGTATCAAGTCTGTCGTCCATTGAAGATTGTGGCCGTCCGACATATCCGAGAGCGCAAAAATACACAACTCATGTAGAGATGGCGAAGGCCCGCAGGGCTCAAGTATTTGTTAGGGGAGTGTCGGAGGAAATCTCCGTGGCTCGCGTCCAAAACGGGGTAAAAACCAAAACAGATCGAATTGCATATGCCTTGACTTCTTGTTCGGCACAGGGTCGACAGGCAAAAATTGGCGACCCGATCTCGGGCTAAGAGTCAAGTCGCATGCACGTTTAGCGGACGACATCGGTGATGTGAAGAGCTATGCGGAGTGCGGAGTGCACAGCCCAAGACGTAACATCTTGCGGGTTCCTGAGTGATAATATGGCAACGCCTCGATGCCGGCCAGCCGCCGGGCCTTTGCGAGGTCGAGGAGCTATCGTCATCGGAGGGGCATCGGGAGGGCCTGGCCAGGCTGTGCTCGGCTCTCGCGTATCCTGTAGCCCTGCTTGCGCGCTCCGTCCTGTACTGTAAATAATACTGCGCCTGTTGTCCCAGCAATACAGTAAGGTATCCATATCTGCCGCTGCATCTGGTGGCAAAAAAATTAAAGAACCGCAAGGGCAACAAAGGGACAGACGTGTCCACTGCCGAGGACGGGCGTAATTGAGAGCGACCGGCTGTGGCTGAGCGCCTGATAATGTCTTTTTTTAGGAGACCTGAGGTCTGCTATTGTGTGGTGTGATCCATGACAACCTGAGACAGCGCAACAAGTCGCGTTCGCGGACTGCTCGCGCTCAGTATGTCATAAGGCGCCCAACGCTTTACTGTAGCCAAGGGTGCGCACCCCGTTTACCACCGGAGCTAGACCCACTTTGGTACTAAATGCTTGGATAACAGGTGCTGTGTGGCCACAAATGTTCCTTCTGGATTTAGTGGCAAAATACGGGCGCGAGTGGGAGGAGGGCGCTACGGTACAGTAGCAAGGCCGTAGCTGGCGCTCCGTTGTAGTGATGGCACCGAGAGCCCGAGTTCCAGCCCACTTGTCGAGACCGGCGATGCTGTAAAGATAAGGATGAAGGAACAAATCGAAAGGTGACCGGATGCGCAGCCCCCAAACGTCCAGATAGCCGGATATTATGTAATTTTAGTCCGATAATAAATATGATCACCTGATCATTCCGTTAATTTTTCTTTTTTTTCAAATATAGACATCGATTGCCATCTTTCTTTCCGCTCCACCTCGTCGTACGCTTTCAACGCACACCCCGCTATTCAAATGTCCGTTGATCTCTCCAGACTCGAGGCGCATCTTACTGCGCGCTCTTACGTTGAAGGGTGAGCTATCTTTTTTCTCCTTATCAAGAGCATGGGTGGCGCGTCGATTTTGTTTTCCTGTGATGAGTTCAACGCTATGGTCCGTGTTTCCAAGAAGCGACTAGACACCGCTGCTCAAGCGTGCCGAAACCAAATTCTGTGGCTCTCTGAGATATGGACGCACCCCTTTGCTGTTATCGTCCATCTCATGTGTCCAGATCGACCGACTGAGCTCACATTACATCAGGTATACCCCCTCGCAGGCTGATGTACACGTTTTCAAGGCGCTTTCAGGGCCTCCGGACGTAGCAGCAGTTCCTCACGCTGCGCGCTGGTATAGACACATACAGTCTTACCAAAGCGAGTTCGGTTCTCTTCCTGGCTCTTCAAAGGCCGGCGAGGCACTTACTGCGTCCGCGGCGCCGCCCACTGCTGCTGCCGAGGAAGACGAGGATGAGGTTGACCTGTTTGGCTCGGACGACGAAGAGGACGCGGAAGCCGAGCGGATCAAGGCTGAGCGTGTCGCGGAGTATGCCGCAAAGAAGGCGAACAAACCTAAGACGATCGCCAAGGTCCGCCATTTTATCGTTGTTTGTCATTAATTTATTTTACGCGTGCACCCAGTCTGTCGTCACCCTTGAGGTTAAGCCTTGGGATGACGAGACAGATATGAAAGCACTGGAAGACTCTGTGCGCTCCGTTAAAATGGAGGGTCTTGTATGGGGTGCCAGCAAGCTCGTCCCTATCGGGTATGGTATTCGCAAGCTCCAGATCACGCTTGTCGTCGGTTCGTCTGTTGCTCGTTTGCGTCATGCTTCAGTAGTTTTTGATCTCATGAACAATATGAAGAGGATGAACTCGTGTCGCTTGATGATCTCCAAGACAAGATTGCCGAATTTGAAGATTATATCCAAAGCTCTGACGTAGCTGCCATGCAGAGTAAGCGTTGCCGCTTTCGTCGCGTTGAACACGGATGCTGACCTCAACGCCCAGAGCTGTAAGTTGCGAGGGTAGGGGAATGAAATTAGATGGCAGTGTTGAAACATTTGGAAGATTTGTAAAAGGCATGATTGGGAACTTTATTCCAGTGTTGTAGGGATCGCAGCCGAGCGCATGGCCCTCATGAATTGAAATCCTGTACGATGGATGTCCATTTGAAAACGCTGAAGCACAAAATTCAAAAGCTTGTGTGCTCGTGTGCGTGAAAGATTACGAGCACGTGATCACTTTCCTTAACGGGATTGGCGTCTCCGACCTGCTCGCTGCCTTGCTGCCAACACTCACTTGTGCCGTGTGGTATTTCATATGGCAGAGTACGCGCTCATGTGCTTATCAGACATATCTTTCCATAGCTCACATTCATTCTAGTCGTATTCTCGGCTCTTTTCGGGATTGTAAGCTCGAAACCCCGCTACGCAAGCGCCGTTCAAGAGCATCGATCACAAACGAGTTCTCTGCAAAGAGACAACGGGTTTCAGAGGCCATCGGCTCCATTGATGTATCTACAGACCCGGAACAGAGGCAGGAATATGCTGATATCAATGCGGAACCAAGGGTAAGTTTCTACGGTGCTGATTTCCGAAACTGATTGAGATCCTCTTTCCACTCCTCTCGCCACTGTCATGCGGTCTTTCCTCGCCCGATTGCTACACGAACACGTCTGTTCCATCCCAAAATCACCCGTCGTCCCTCGTCTGGCCCACAAACTGTATGCTGCGTCATTCATACTTGCAATAAATCATCGACAATCGCCCCGTTCACTTGTCTCGGGAAAATATTCCCCTTCTTTAGGCAGATCGGTTCATTGCCACACGTCCCGAGACCCTCTTTCCCATGAACACTACGCCACGCACCAACCGAATGGCAAAAATTTTCGGTCTCACAGATGACCGGCTCCTACAGTTCACCGACACGACGAATACCACGGCCGACAGCAAGATCCTTACATCGCTGCGCAGGAGCGCCTCCCAGCTCTTCTATTCCCCTCCGGTCGTTCATCAATCCTCCGCAGTCGCTCACCTCGGGAAACGGAGACAATTCATTCTTGCCCTTGATGGTCCGGGGATACCCCAGGATCCCTGGGCCTATCCGCTCTCCTGGTCCTCGACCAACGTCATCGCCGTCGCCTGCGGACATGACGTGTACTATCAAGACTTGGACACGCGGCAGATCGCACACCTCTGCAACCTACCGCGCCCAAGCCTTGGTCGCATCCGCGCGCTTCTGTTTGCGCCGCGGGGGCTCTACGCTGCGCTCGGAACCACAACGGGATCCGTGCAGGTATGGGATGCAGCCTCGCGCCGCCGTGTGCGATCGTGGCCAAACACCGACTGGATGAGCGTCAGTACGCTTGCATGGCGGTCGTGTTCTCGTGTGTTTGCTGTCGGCAGGGCTGATGGGCGACTCGCGTTGCTTGATGTACGTGCGCCAGGTGAGGTGCACAAATTTCGCGGGCATGGAGGAGAGATTTATGGCTTGCAATGGAGTCACGATGGGCGCTTCGCGGTAAGCGCGGACGCCCATGGCACTGTTCACCTCTGGGACTCACGGAACATGTCGGCTCGGGTGGGAAAGATGAAACATGACAGCCCAGTGAAGGTAGGTTGGGTAGAACCCCCGTCAAGTCTGACCCTGCGATCTAAGGCTGACGGACCGGGTCTTGAAAATAACGAATAGGCCGTGGCATGGTGCCCGTGGAAACCCGATTTGCTAGCCACAGCTGGAACATACCCTGACGGACGTATTCACATTTGGAGCACATCCCTGCTCGCCAACACACTTTCCCCGGCGCCCATTGAGACGATACAGACTCACAGCAGCGTGTATTCCTTGCAGTGGTCGCCGCACTCGAGGGAGCTGCTTAGCACGCACGGTTTCGCGTGGCACGCCCGCGAGCGCCTACCGGACGTTCCCGAGCCCGTAGTTTCGCCTTACACCAACTCGATCAGCGTGCACGCGTTCCCCGCCGGCCGCCGCCTCGTGAGCGTCACTGCGCACACGGGCACCGTCAGCGAGAGCTGTCTCGGCCCCGATGGAACCATGGTCTTCACGATATGTTACCGCGAGGAGGCGATGAAGATGTGGAAAGTTTGGGGCCGGCGGGAAGAACCGGAGAGAAAGGAGAGCGCGTTTGATAAGTTCAGCATCAGGTGACTCCGACTTGTTGAGGGCTCGTGTATAATCTCTTGCTCTGTTTGTGTGCTTTTGCTTGTATTTCTTGCTTGTAGTTGACAACATGACTCTGCGATACATCGCCCTCTAGGCCTTAGGGTTGTGACAAATCCTATCCGGCCCGCCTGCCACGTGGGCTTTTGAGGGTTAATTACCGTCCGAGACGAATTTTTTTCTTTTTTCAAACTTGACTTGGCACTGATCTTTCAAATTGCTTTTATGGTTCAACCGATCCATTTGTTCAGAGGCGAAGCCCTGAAGCGTGGAACAGCTTCTAGTGGACAAACTGAATTGCTGCTTCTTTGGAGTCCAGAATCTGCCACCTGTGAGCATTTTCAAACTTGGTGTATCCCCTATGACCTTTGGCGAATGAATAGGCAATCACTAGTCGTCTCTGGGATATACTGTATCACAAGTTGATCTACCATTGGACGCGACGCATTGCGACGTTTCCCTCGCGCGGCGTTCAAGTTGCCCGAACGTGACACCTATCAGAAAAGTGGGGCGCTCCGAATCCCTTCTGAAGCCATCCCGTCAAGTCGACCAGGAGTTCCCGGATCCGCCAGAGAAGAACTCATATTTCTTGACGCCCTCAAACTATCAATCGAAATGATGGATGGATGATGCGGTGCCTGGTCAGTGGAGACAGTGCTACAGCACCCTGGGAGCTTTGGGGTTCTGACCACCGTAACTTCGCTCGCTATCGCTCTGACACTACGATGGCAACGTGGCCTGTCATGTGCCTCGCTCGGGTGCAATCTCAACGTGACCCCGTCCCTATCTCAGATCAAATGGCGTAAAAAGGTGTCTCGGACGATGTGCGCTACAACCGGGGGGCTTCGCCTCTGGTCAGCCCTCTTTGGATGACTATTACAGCACTTGACGCTCAGCGCCACCGTCCGATCGGGGATCTGATCCCGGCCCGCACCTCGCACCTCCGCATTCCATCTCTCTCCTTCCGCCATGGTCAAGCTGTACATACTGTCTACGACCCATGTCCCTCATGCCTTGCTTCGGCAAACCTCACATTCGCCAAAGTCGTCATGCTCTTGCTGTACTTATCTCTGCAGTCGCAGGTCAGCGTCGTGTTGACGGGGCGTTTGTTCTCCCGATCTAAAGCTGGGATTGTCGGCGCTCAATCATCCGTTATTCAAAATGATGTTACGGGATTCTCCGTGACTACCACGTAACGACTTCGAAACTGGACCACGAGCAAAGCCAAGTATTTCGCCAAAGTTGTGAAAGCTTCCCTTCCAGGTAATGGTTCTCAATTGAGTGGCGGATCCCCTTCAAGTTGCGGAAGAGGGACAAGACAAATCTGGATATTTCAACTGTCATGATTGGGCAGCAGTTTGGTGAGTGTTGCCTCCGTGAATAGTCCGATTTTATCGTGACCAATTCTACCAATTCCAATCATTTCCCATTGGGACGTGAATTTTGACGATTGATCTCTGGCGCTCATAAAGTAATCTGTAAATACAGAGGATTTCCAACGCTTTGTACTTGTGCTGTAAGGAAACCATCCACGCCACGCACAAAACGGCCTCAACCGAGCGTTTGACTCACTTGTGGACCTTCGACATTGGGAAGAATTCAGGAAACGCTGACTAGCCGATCGACCCGAGCACGAAACAAGTGCGGACAGTCCGAGTTGCTGCGCTGCCATGGCGCGTCTGACCGGCGGGCGCTGTTGAACTGAATGCCAACTAAACACGTCGCAGCGGGTGAGGCAAGCCATTCCAATCGCTTCATCCTATGGATGGCCACTTGAACAAGACAATGCACCGAACGGACACAGCTCACATGTTACGGTGAAAGGGGTAAGCCATTTGGACTGCTCAGCCATATTGCAAGCGGTTAATTGGAGACGCGCAAAATGAAAGAAGCAAGCTGCATACTTGTCACCGCTGCTCTTTCCATCTATGGGTCTTTCAACGCTTCGTAAAATTGGCCCTTGAAATCACTCAAGGCGCTCATGTGGTTATTCCGCTGCTGTGGATGTGGTACCCTCCAGGCGACTTTCCTGTCACGTTCCTGACCTTCATCAAGCTACGTTTCCGCGTGGAACGGGGAATTTCAGTGATAAGGCCTTTGGCGCGCGTGTTCCTCGGACACCTCGGGTTTTCCCTGGACGGATAGAGCACACGGAAAGACTCCCTCCTGCACGCCGTTCGTGCCGCATTCAGCCGGGGGGGAATGATCTCCGATATCCCGTGGGAGAGAACTAGTAACTAGAACGAAGATTATGGGCGCGCGCTGTTACACGAGTACGAACTATCATTCTGGATCCTTCCCTTTCCCCATGCTACAAACTCGGCTTTTACAGGAAGTGCTGCTCATGGTCCCGCATTTGACATCCGACCCGTACATCCATGGAATTAGGAATGGACGCCGATGGATCTCCAGATATTGGAGTCTTTGCGGGAGGAACCGAAAACCCTTGACCATTGTTGGCGTATCCCGAGTACCCCCCTATTGATGTGGGTACTAAATTCCTAAAGAGTGGCCTCTTGTTCAATTGTGGACGGTGAAACAAGTTCCATATGGACACCGCTCATCGGGGACCTGAAGCCTCAAAATGTTCATAGAGGACCTCAACTATGGACAGAGCGCTTCTCTATTGCGCTCGACGCTCACCCTCGTTGACAATTGGGGCGATAACACACATCGATGCGAACGATCTGTAGTACCCAGATGTGATTTTCGAAAATGCCTGTCTGCGTAATTGCCGACGCTCCAGGACTCCAGGACTCCATGACTTTCGGCGACACCTGGTCACAGACCATCGTTGGGACTTTTCTATACTTTACGAGCGGCTGACTTCTAACGGGGCCGGAATTGTTTTTCTCGTTTGTGGAATTTTGTTAATAAGGCAGCAGCCGGCATATCAAGATTCGTTTGCCGAAGACATCGACACCAAATTTTTGGGGCTAACACACATCACACCCGGGTCTTATGTCAAACTCACCAACAGTTTATGAATTTTAATCGGTCACACAAGTTTCCACACGTCCCGGGCAAAGTTTTGGAGAAATTCTAAGTTGATTGGGCTATCCAAAATGAAATAAAGCAGCAATTTAATAGGTGAATCTATTGTCTTTACCAGACACTATCTATGATTTGGCAAAGATAACCCGTGACACAGGTAAACATTGTGACACGACCTCCCGTTTGCGGACATCTGATAACCTTCTTGTGGTTTAGGCTTGAGTCTAGCACATGTTCTATATTGCCCGATGGGCATGATATGCTCAGACTCAAACTGTATACTGACTTTACGCCCTAACTTAATGTCTCCTCATGTTCTGGTCCACCTTCTAGATCCCTCCAGTTTCCAGGGAGTCAGGACCAATCGAAATTCATGTGTACTGAGCGAAAAGGTATGACTCAATGACATTCCAGATCATGCTATTTTTAGCAGTGTCAATCAGCCCGGATTCATCAACGTCTTGTGGCTTACGGTTGCAGTTGCGCCATTTCCGCCTTATTATCTTCCGTACATGACATGTGCGTCTCACAACCAATTTGTCAGGGAGGAGGTACGGATCAGCCCTCATGGCATCTGACACTTTTTTTGGGCCATTGAGTCCAGGTGCGCACCATGCTGTCTAAAAGAACGTGCCCGTTCTGATTTTCCGTGAGGGAAGTTAGGTTTGCACGAAGGAGGTACAGGGTCCCACATACCATTCTTGGCTTATCTACCGTTGAGAGTCTGTTCCATCATTATGTCTCCTTACCGCCACAGGTCGTCGAATATCGTACTACCATTCTACGGCCCCCGAGGGGGTGCGTAAAGTCCGTGACAGACCGCTTCCGATGACTCACCCCGTTTTGGACGCCGGCAGGGTCTGAGGTGGTTGGACCGTGTGAAACCTATTGGAGGTAAGCACACAAGTGTTCATATGGATGACGAGCTGGTGAGTGACGCACGTGAATCACGAATTATTACGGTTTGCTTGCACAAGCCAACGTAAGTCCGGCGCCTTGTTTCCTCGGTGGAGCGAGTCTGAGCCACCAACAGTGCAGGCACCGCCCTGAGTACAGTAATTGTTATCGACCTACATTGACTACCGGCAGCCTGAAACTGCACTAAATTTTCAGAAACGCATATTGTTCGCTTTCTCACGGAGGTCAGCCCTCCCGGTCGTTCAGTAAGTAGGTGGTCACTTCCACGCTCCCTCCCCCCCCCTCGAACTCCATCGTAGTAATTCCACTTGGTCCACAGCGGTTCTCGTAATGGACCCAATACTGACCCAAGCCATTTCTCCCATTAGCGCCTGTTCTTTTGGTGGGCAAGGTCGGATTTGTGACACATTTCGTGCGTCAGCAAAAACTTGAACCCACCTAGACCGTCACATCCCTCAATTGAAAATACTCACAATGGACACGACCGCGACGACTCGGCGAATGGAAGCATCGGCGTGCGGGAACCTGTCCTGCAGTATATGCATCGGATTGTGCCCTGGCGAGATAGCAGGTTGTCACAAATTCAAGGTCCCTTTGCATTTCGTTGCCACCAGCACCCGTATCGCATGGACTCCCATATATTGGATGCCGGCGGTCCTGGCGATGCGAATTTCATGTAACTTGAACCTCATGAAGTGAAGTGAACTTTTTCTGATGGTGTTCGGGCCATTTCGTGACTTCTACTAGGTCTTACACGATTCGTGAGAAACCTATCGCCACCGGGATAATGAGGCCCTCTGTTCTCCGTCGCAAGGTCCGAGTCGGGGCTGTAATTGCTGTTTCTCCGCCTCGGTAGCCGACTGTTGTCGCTGAATTCGATCAGTGCGTACACCAACCTGAATTCCCACTCTCCGACTTGGAGGGGATAGCCCTCAGCTTCCTCTGAGTCCTTTCCGGCTTTGCAGCTCCTCATTTGTTCTACTACTCAGATGTCATTACTTTACACGAAATGAAACGACGGGCACCATTCTATGGCTAGAGAAACATAACGTAGAGTTTCGCATGGCATTCGTCATTGCGGGGGGCTTGAACAAGGAAGGACTCAATGATAAGCAGAAGACGTGGATCAGAATGTGAAGATGGTATTCTGTAGGAGACTGTCGTGAGCCCCGAGCACTCCGTCGTTGCGTCTTTGATATGCTGGGCGTAGTCTAGATGTGCGGACAGCGCAGGAAGCAAAGGGTCCGAAGGTATCAGTCACTCGGCCCTAGTCCTCGTCCTCATCTCAGTCTTCATCTCCGTGGCCGTCGCCATCTCCGTCCTCGCCCTCCGCCTATCTCCCATTAAACCGCCAGTGATCCGGGTCTGTGACCAAGTCCCACATGACGACGGCCGCAGACTCGTTCAGACCTACGATCATGCGCTCTACAACCATTCACCCGGACAGCTCGACGCAGTCCAGGATCGTCACGCATACGGGACTCGCCTGACGCATCGCCATCGTGAACGGCATCGCCTGCCCCGGCGCTGCCTGGCTCGCGCGCACGAAGTTCACGCCTGCGAGCATCAGAGAGACAGGCTCAGAGAACGGCAGCGGCGGATCTGCGTCGCCCCTGTTTCTGCGTTCATTGTTGTTTCCGTTACCGGCCTCGGCGCTCGTGCTGACAGGCGAGGTTGGGGGTTGGGGGCGGCTTGAGTGCATCGAGGACGCCGGACGCGCGGACATTTGTGCTCGGAAAACGGGAAGGTCGACCAACAAGAGACCTTGATCACCGGAGGCAGTGGTAGAGCGCGAGTCTCGATCGCGTGCATGTGGGCGAGGTAGTCAAGGAACTCGTTGAGTGGGAGGAGGAGGGGGGGCGACGAGCTCGCCGCGTTCTGTGGCGGCGGGGCTTTGTGCGGGTCGGGGGTGAGGATGTTTGGAAGCGTGAGCGACGCTAACGGTGGCGCGTCGGGAGCCACGGGCCAGCTGACAAGGAGCGCGCCGACGAGCATGAGGGTACAGGGGCGTGGGGCGTGGGTGAGTCGCGAGGAAATAGCGCGGGAGGGGCACGAGGACGTCATGGCGGGTGCCGGGGCGCTGCGGGTGTGGCGGAGCCTGAGGACCTCAAGGAGGGTCCGGCAGTTTAGAGGGTGGCGACGGTGCGTGAGCACGCCCCGATGTGTGCTGCGCGAGCGCGTCAAAGGCATCTCACCGCTGCGCCGCTTGGCCGCCGGGCGACAGCAACAGTGACGACGACTCGCACGGGTCCGGGTCGCCAGCGTGATGTTGATTGAAGCTGACTTGGGAGAGAGCATCCGCAGACACCTACTCGCGGCTCAGGAGCGTGACGTTTGACCATAGCCGCGGGTGCGCGAGCGCGCACGCCAGTGTTAGAAGTCGTAGGCGACGCCTGGCACCCAACGCAGGACTGCGATCTCGAGCGTCGGTCGCGCGGGGCCGGCGGGGATGTCGAAGTTCGCTTGTCGTTGGTAGAAGAGGAAGATGTTCGCGAGGATTTCCGGAGGGATGCGGCTCATCTGAGCGGCGTGAGGACGTTGTTGTGGCGTGTGCCAATGGTGTGCGGCGCACGGCGGATGGGTGGGTCATTTCTTCGTCGACAAGGGCGGAAGCTGCAATCGGTGTTCGAGAGCGCAGAGGGTGTAAAACGTTTAAAATTTAATTGTCGACGAGTCCGAGTCCGAGTCTGTCCGAGTCTGACATGAATGGAAAACTCACATTGTTTTCTTTCGACAGGTCGCTCATGGCATTTAGAGCAGAGAGTAGAGAAAGGCGGTGTGATACCCCGAGTGGTCAATACAAAGCGTCATACCGGCCACTTCTCTCACCACACCTCACATTGCCCATCATCGGCGATCCCCTCTTGCCATTTCTTCCACAGTATCCTGCCTAAACAACATGTATAGACCTCGCCACATCATATCCCTTCGTCCCGTCCAAAGGCCCCAAAATTGCCACCACTTTGCCGACGCAATCCTCAACGGCCTTCAAGACAAAACAGAAGGAGCTCCCAGGCCAGGCATATTGGCAGTCTTAAAACAGTTGATCAATTTTCGATTTCAGAAATCACGAATTAATCAATTGTCTTAACACTCACCTTCGCCCCCCTTGCCTCGTCGTCAGCAGCTCCGGGTTCACCTTTTCAGGTCTCTTATCTAAGCTATTAGCTGCTCGTGCGTAGGTCTGGATTCTGTAGTTAGGAGCGCGCGTTCGTGTTGAAAACCCTCACGGAGGCCTTCTCGCAGACCAGTTCTGGCTGGAGCCTCCCTACAGTACGTGACGCCGCTCTCAGGCCGGCTTTCTCCACGCCAAACCGAGGCGCGGTGCTTCCACATGTCACCAAATCTTGCCGTCAATACCATCTGATGTCCAGCCTGATACTAATCGATGCGAGGGAGCCGAAGCATAGTATCGATTTTTTGGGGGGTAAAAATGGACGTTAATGCGAACATGTACGTCTTTTTTTCTTTGAAGAAAAGAGACCAAGTTTTCGGAGTACAATCTGTGACTAACCAGCTTCAATTACTTGGCTGACGGAGTAGGGTCTATAGTAGATATGGAGGGTGAGACGAGAACAAAGATTGCCCTCCCTTGTGGGAAGTTCAATGGCTCATAGTGGAAAAGATGGGATGTCCCTGGGGTTCCGAGGGCTGCACGTTGTGGCTAAGTCACGGTAACGACGAAGTTGAGAAATGTGCTTGAGACACGACAGAGGATTGAAACACAGCGTAAGGGCGGCCATCCACTGCATGATCCCACCCGCATCATTTGCCAGGTTGTTACTTCCTGTTCGAATCCCCAGGTAAGAAGGGTGGATGAGAAAGCCGCGATAGCAGGGTTCGCTCAGGCCTCACGCTCAAAGCAACATCAAATGTAACATACACAAATTAACCAAAAAACAACAAAAGCAAAAACAAAACTACTAACACTACAGCTTTGTTGACGACGAGGTGGAGGAGGGTGACGGTGAGTAGCAAAAGCGGTACGTTACACGACATCCACCCTATAGCTAGGGAGACATAAAGTACACTGGGGGGAAGGGGAAGGGGGTTGTACAGATTATTTTACACTGAGATTCGTCGTCACTGGAATAAGGAAAAGGGTCAAAGATAGAGCAAGAAGATGTGGATCTGAGCGCGATGATGATGGTATATTTTAGGGGAGAGCCAAGTCGTGAGCCCGATCGGGAGAATGAATGGTGCGCCCTCGTAGCCTCTGCCTCTAGCCACGCAAACGGCCTCAATCATCCACCACCTCCTCGTCCTCATCTCCATCCTCGTCTCCGTCCGCATCAGCATCAGCATCCTCGCCCTCGCCCCCGACCTCCCGCGGAACATGCATCCAATTGTCAGGGTCCGTGACCGAGTCCCACACGACGACGGCCGCAAACTCGTTCAGCCCATCGGCCATGCAGTCCGCGACGGTGCACCCGCGCAGCTCGACGCGATCCAGAATCGTCACACACGAAGGGCTCGCCTGCCGCGCCGTCAGAGCGCTCAGCAGCGTCTGCCACGCTCCCTCGCTCGCGCGCACAAAGTTCACACCCGCGAGCGTCAGCGAGACTAGCTCGGGGAACAGCGGTGGAGGCGTCGGCGGGCGCCTTGCGTCGGTTTCGCTGTTGCTGCTGCTGCTGCCGCTGCTGCCTTGGTTGTCATTGTTGTCATCGCTGCTGCTGTTGTGGTTAATCTCGGAGGTGGTGCTGGTGCTGGTGCTGGTGCTGGTGCTGATGGGCGAGGGTGCGGACGGCGGCTTGAGCGCATCGAAGACGCTCTCGCCGGGTGACTCAAGCGCCGCGACGTGCGTTATCTCGACGGACCCGACGAACGTATCGTACCAGTCACGCGTGTTCCACACGGCAGCCTCAGCGCAAACGCTGACAGCTCGGAGCTCGTCGAGCGGCACGCCCGCGCACGCACGGCGCAGAGCGCGCCGCTCGAGCTCTAGGTCGTCGTCGCTGGCGTCCCACTCGCACACGAGACGCACGTCTGGCGCGCCTCGTGGGCCAAAGTACTGCTCGTGGTCCTCGGTGAGCGTAGGTGGGACGAAGTTGCGCCACGCGGCGAGCACGAGCTCTGTGCGGCCGTCGATGGACTCCAAGGAGAGGGAGAGCGCGTGCGGTCCGTCGCTACCGCTACCGCTGTTGCTGCTGTTGCTATTGCTTTGCGCCGCGCTGGTTTTGTTGTTCGCGTTTTGTGATGATGATGATAATGATGGTGGTGGTGTTGGTGGTGGTCGCTGGCAGAGGTGAGCTGAGAGGGAGGGGAGGACGCGTAGGTAGTCGTGCTCGGAGGGCGGGCAGACGGACCAGCAGGTGACTTTGATCGTCGTCGTTGGCGGGACATCGAGCGCGTCGAGCACCTGACGACACCTGTCGACGCGATCGTGGATGCTGAGCGTGCGGAGGTGCAGGAGGGAAACGGTGCGGGGGGAGTAGCCCCGCGCGAGCAGCGGGAGGCAGTGGGAGAGCGCAACGGTCACGAGTGCGGGCATGTGAGCGAGGCAATCAAGGAACTTGTCTAGGGGCGGGGGTTGGACGAGTTCGGCGCTTTCGGCGATGGAGGAGGTTTTGCGCGGGTCGGGCGCACAGACGTTCAGGAGTGTGAGCGCTGTGAGTGGCGGGGCTGGTGATACGGTCCAACTGGCGAGGTGCGCACCGTCAACGATAAGGCGGCGGAGACGCGGGTGGGTGAAGAGGAAGTTGTGCGGGAGGGGCACGGGGACGTCATGGCGAGTGCCGGGGCGGTGCGGGTATACGCGGAGCCATAGGACCTCGAGAAGTGGCGCGGCGGTCTCGAGGAGGCGGACCCAGGGAAGGATGGTGCAGGAGCACGCGGCGAGGTCGAGTTCCTG
>Ga0137397_10001890_pt1 | contig 14610 bp, 11 predicted proteins | sample czorhiz116metaG_FD_106658 | JGI IMG/M metagenome (GOLD analysis project Ga0137397, IMG submission 106658) | Vadose zone soil microbial communities from Angelo Coast Range Reserve, California, USA - czorhiz1.16 metaG | ecosystem: Environmental > Terrestrial > Soil > Vadose zone | place: USA... | reverse complement strand
TAACGCTGTGTTTCAGGCGAAAACCGTCGAAATTCCCTGGACCGTCCTGACGGGCACAGCCATCGCGCTTTTTGCCATCCTCGTGGGAACAATCCTGCTCCTGCGCAAAGTTTTTTTGAGTTCGCCCGAACGGAGCAAAGGAAACCTCAACGCGCCCCCGCGCACGGAAAACGCTTCGGCATTCATGACCGCTTCCATGCAAGCCGTTATACAAAAACTGAAAGAACAGGAAAAAGAACTCGAACGGCTTCATCACGAAGAACGCGAACGCGCTGACCTCACCGAGCGTCTTAGCGAAGAAGTCACGCGCAACATGCCGGCCGGCCTAATCGTCGTGAACGCGCAAAGCATCATCACCAGCGCGAATCCCGCCGCGGAACAGACGCTCGGCCAACGCGGTCTTGGATTTCGCCGCTTCAGCGAGGCATTGGGCGACCGCTCTGACCTTTCGAAGCTTATTTCGGAATGTCTCGGCACCGGAAAGATCTTTCGTCGCGAGCAGATCGAGCATCGCGACGCCACAGGTGATATCCGCCAGTTGGGCGTCACCATTTCTCCCATTCGCAAAGGCAGCGACGACGTCAGCGGCGTCATCTGTCTCTTGACCGACCTCACCGAACTCGCCTCCTTGCAAAAGCAGATGCAGCTTAAGGAAAATCTCGCCGCGCTCGGCGAGCTCTCCGCCGGAATCGCGCACGAGTTCAAAAATGCTCTCGCCACAATTTCCGGCTACGCCCAGATGATTCAATCGGAGAATTCCAATCCAGAGGCGGCGGACAACGCTGAAAAAATCCTCGAACAAACGCGCAACATCACACGCGTGGTAACCGAATTCCTGAAGTACGCTCGCCCGCTCGAAATTTCGGATGAACAGGTCGCGCTCGAAACCGTCATCGAGCGCGTGGTTTCGGAAGTGGGCGAAGCGATACCGCTCGTCCGCCTGCGTTTCGAAGGCCCGTTTGGCGAGGTCGCCGGCGACGAAAGCTTCTTGCGTCAGGCTTTTCTGAACTTAGCGCGCAACGCCGCCGAAGCCTGCTCCGCCGCGCCGAATGGCGGCAAAGTCCTCATTCGCAGCGAGAATCTCAAGCGCGAAGGCCTCGGCTACCAGCGCATCACCATTTTTGATAACGGTCCGGGCATCTCCCGCGATGTGTTGCCCAAGCTGTTTCGTCCATTTTTCACCACCAAGCCAAGTGGCACCGGCCTGGGTCTCGCTGTCGTCCAGAAAATCATCCTGCAACACGGTGGGCACGTGGAAGCTCGAAACCGCGACGAAGGCGGCGCGGCATTTATTGTTACGCTACCCCTTAGCCGTCACGCCCCAGATGCAGTAGAATTAAAGCAAGGCGCATCCAACGATAAATGAGTGGAAGCACGGCCACCGGAGGTCTCTCCATGCATGGGAAAAATCTACGCAAGGCAGCTGGCTTGGGAATTCTCACCATCTTGATCTGCGTGCCGGCTCGCGCCCAGCAGCAGAATTCTCAACAGTCCGGCACAGGCGACCCCGTCGCGGACGCTGCCCGCAAAGCCCGCGAGGAAAAGAAAGAAACCCCCAAGCCGAAAAAGGTTTATACCGAAGACGACATCTCCACAAAGAAAAGCGACATCTCCGTCGTGGGAAATCCCGCGCCTCAGGGCGACCCAGCTGCAACGTCCTCGACCACGGTTGCCAATCCCGTTGCCCAAGGCAACATGACGCCCGAGCAGCAATGGCGCAAACGTTTCGCGGACCAGCGCGCAAAGATCGTCCGGGCGGAGCAGGAATTAGACGTCCTGCAGCGTGAAGAAAACAAGGCAGGCCTGCAGTATTACTCCGACCCGACGAAAGCAATGAAGGAACAGCTCACGCGCAACGAGATTAACTTGAAGGCGGCCAAGATCGAAGCCAAGAAGAAGGAAATTGCCGCGCTGAAGCAACAAACCGATGACCTGGAAGATGAGCTGCGCAAAGCCGGCGGCGATCCTGGATGGGCGCGCTAATCCTGCGCTCGTGACTGTTCTATTGTCCGCACACTGCCCCGAGATCATTCCCTGACCTCGGCAAGAATCGTGCTAAAAACAAATGAGATGGAACCCCTTCTTCTTGTCGAAGATAAGAACGAGTTACGCGCGATGTTGCGCAAAGCGCTAGAGCGGAACGGCTACACTGTTGACGAGGCTCCGGACGGCTCCGCGGCCATTCAGAAACTTCGCAGCCGCCGCTATCAGCTCGTTCTGACCGATCTAAAAATGCCCGGCGCATCCGGTCTCGATGTTCTGCGCGAAACGAAACAGGCCGACGCGACCATCCCCGTCATTTTGCTCACGGCGTTTGGCTCAGTGGAAGAAGCCGTCACCGCCATGAAGGAAGGCGCATTCGACTTCCTGCAAAAGCCGGTTGACCTTGATCATCTGAAGGTTCTCGTCCAGCGTGCTGCGCGACAACAGGAGCTGCTGCGAGAAAATCTTCTGCTGCGCGAGGAATTTGCCGCGCGCTATGGCTTTCCCCGCATCGTGGGCGAGCACGCGTCCATCCGCGAACTGAGCCAGCAGTTACAGCGCGTCGCACAAACCGATTCGACCGTTCTTTTGCTCGGCGAAAGCGGCACGGGCAAAGAGCTGTTCGCTCGGGCGGTCCATTATCTTTCCCCGCGCCGTGAACTGCCCTTTGTAGCGCTCAATTGTGCGGCCATTCCCGAAGGTCTCGTTGAGAACGAACTTTTCGGCCACGAACGCGGAGCCTTCACGGGAGCAGGCGCGCGCAAAGCCGGCAAGATGGACCTCGCGCATCGCGGCACGCTTTTTCTCGACGAAATCGGCGAACTCCCCATCGGCATTCAGGCGAAACTCTTGCGCGTACTCGAAGAGCGCCGTTTCGAGCGCGTCGGCGGCACACAATCGATTGACGTGGACGTTCGCATCGTCGTCGCCACAAATCGCGACCTGCAGAAAGCCATCGCGGAAAAAAGTTTCCGCGAAGATCTCTACTTCCGTATCTCCGCCGTCCCGCTGACGATTTCGCCGCTCCGCGAACGCGGCAATGACGTGATTCTCCTCGCCGAACATTTCCTCGGCAAGTTCGCGCGCGAATTTGGGAAACCCGCCATCCAGCTTTCCGAAGATGCGAAGAACCGTATCCTCGAATACCGCTGGCCCGGAAACGTTCGAGAGCTGCAAAACGCCATCGAACGCGCGGTGATTCTTTCCGACGGCTCTGTCATTTCCGCGGAAACTCTTCAACTGCAAGCCCAGCGGCCGGAGCCGCAAGCACTGCCGGCCGGAATGCTGCCTCCGGATTTTTCTTGGGAAGGTACTTTCGAAGAAGTGGTCACTCGCGCCGTCCAGTCCACCGAACGCGTCCTGCTGGAAAACACGATGCGCGATTGCCGCTGGAACAAGACACGCGCCGCGGAGAAACTTGGCGTTTCGCCAAAAACTCTCGCAGCAAAACTAAAATCCACCGGCCTCGAAAACTAACTCCTCCGAAGGCCAGTGTGCAGTGCCACCGTTCCGCCTGTCCACACTGCGGCTTCCACGTTTTTCAGCCCGACGGAACGCAGCAAAGCGCAAAGCTCATCCGGAAGAAAAAACCTCGCGACCGACGACGGCAAATATTTGTACGCTGCGGCGTCGCCAGAAATCGCACCGCCGAGCTTCGGCAGAATTTTCCGAAAATACCAACGGTAAAAATCTCCAAACAATCCCGCTGGCGGCTCCGTAAATTCGAGGATTCCCATGGTTCCGCCCGGCTTCAGCACCCGCTGCATTTCGTGCAGTCCCGCTTCGTAGTTCGCCAGATTACGAAACCCAAACGCCACCGTCACCAAATCGAACGACTCATCCGCAAAGGGCAAGCTCAGCGCATCAGATTCCAAAAACGGCACCCTGCCGCCCGTGTCCGCTTCCGATTTGGCGCTCGCCCGCACCAGCATCGTATGCGCAAAGTCCGCGCCGATGATTCGCGCTTTGCCCTTTCGCCCCATCGCAAACGCAAGGTCGCCCGTCCCGCAACACAAATCCAGCACCACAGCGTCAGGCCGGTTCAAAATCGTTCTTAGTTTCCAAGCAGTGCGTGCGCGCCACACGCGATCCAGTTGCAGCGAGAGCAAATGATTTAGCAGGTCGTACCGCGGCGCGATTTGCGTGAACATCTCGCGCACTTTTCGCGAGGCGTCCGCTTCTGTCGTCGCGCCTTCGGGCCGCGTACCTTTGCTCGGTCGACGCTTCTCCGTTAACAAGGTGTCAACCACGCGCGCTTCCCTTCTGCGTACTCAGCCTCGGCGCAAAATGCAGCGCATGTTTCACCGCATCCAGCGGCACGTTCTCGTACGTCGCCGCTTTTCCAATCCTCTTCGACAGAACAAAACGCAATTTGTTTCCTCGCGCCTTTTTATCCGTCCGCATAGCCTCAATCAAGCTCGCATCAGAAATCTTCGGCCAATCCGGCAGCGGCCCCAATCTCTCGATCAACGCCACAATCCGCGAAACATCGCGCGCTCTCGTCAAACCAATCTTGTGCCCAAGCAGCGCCGCCGCTTTCATTCCCCACGCCACCGCTTCTCCATGCTGATAACGCCGATAGCGCGTCTCGCTTTCCAGTGCATGCCCAAACGTGTGCCCGTAATTCAAGATTTCGCGCAGCCCGGATTCCCGCTCATCCTTGCTCACCACCCGCGCCTTAATCTCAATCGACCGGCGAATCACGTGATCCAACGCTTCTTCCTCTCGCCGCAGGAGCCGCGCCACATTTTTTTCGAGATAAGCAAACAACTCCGCATCCGCAATAATTCCATATTTAATCACTTCCGCGAGCCCGCCGCGAAATTCTCTCTTGCTCAGAGTCTTCAGCACCAGCGGATCCACAATCACCAGCCGCGCCGGATAAAACGCCCCCACCAAATTCTTCCCTTCCGGCAAATTCACGCCGGTCTTGCCCCCCACGGAGCTGTCTGTCTGCGCGACCAGAGTCGTCGGGATCTGGACTAGCGCCACGCCCCGCAAATAACTCGCCGCCGCAAATCCAACCACATCTCCAACAACGCCGCCGCCCAGCGCCAGGATCAACGACCCGCGATCCGCCTTGGCCCGGGCCAACAAACGCGAAATCTGCTCAACGCTCCCCATCGCTTTTTTCGACTCGCGGTCATCGAACAGATGAACTTCATCAGGCTTATGTCTGCGCAGTCCACGCAAAACCGTCTTCCCCACAGCGCGCCAAACCTTCGGCGAAGAAACCACATGCACGCTCGTAAACCGCCCCAGTTTCCGAATTTCTTCGTCCAAACGCGCGAGCGCACCCGCGGCGCACACAACCTCATACGCCCCGGAGGACGCTTTCACTTTTATTCGCCGCGCTCTCATTTGGGTCCTTCGACTTTAACATACCAGTAGCATAGCCATTCTTGGGACTGCTCAGCGTCTGAGGCTAGAAGGCCCGCTTCTGGCGGGTAATTCAAAGAATAACGTCGCACCACAATCAGCCGCATTATGTGCGCCGCCCCATCCAATTCCTTCGTGATACCATTTCTGGGAGCGATTCAGCCCGTTAACGCCCACTTTCGATGGCACATTCCGGAAAATCCTGTCGCGCAGACTACGCCGTCGTCGGCTCTGGTGTCGCAGGCTTGCGCGCGGCCATCGAACTCAGCGAGGCCGGCAGTGTCCTCGTCCTCGCAAAATCCAATCTCAGCGATTCAGCCACGGCATGGGCACAAGGCGGCATCGCCGTAGCCCTCAGCGACGAAGACGAAATCGGCCTCCACGAGCAGGACACGATCAACGCGGGCGATGGCCTCTGCCGCCCGGAAGCCGTAGCCCTCCTTGTCGAGGAAGGGCCCAGGTACATCACGCAGCTCATCGAATGGGGCACCGAATTTGACCGCGCCGGCACAAAGCTCGCTTTCACCCGCGAAGCCGCCCACAGCCGCTCCCGCATTCTCCACGCCCATGGTGACTCCACTGGCCGCGAAATCAGCCGCGCTCTTCTCGCCCGCGCCAATTCCATTCCACATCTTCATTTGCGGGCGCACGCCTTCACGACCGGCCTCCTTCTCGAAGACGGAAAAGCCGTCGGGGCCCGTTTCATTGACGAAACCGATGGCTCCCTCCACGAAGTCCACGCCGCCGCGACTCTCCTCGCCACCGGCGGCCTCGGACAAATCTATCGCGAGACCACCAACCCGGAAGTTGCAACAGGCGACGGCATGGCCATCGCCTACGAAGCCGGCGCGGTCCTTTCCGACATGGAATTTGTCCAATTCCATCCGACTGCTCTCGCCGTCAAAGGAGCGCCACGTTTTCTTCTTTCCGAAGCGCTGCGCGGCGAAGGCGGCATTCTCCGCAATATCAATCTCGAACGCTTCATGAAGCGCTACAACGAAGCGCAAGAACTCGCCCCACGCGACATCGTCGCTCGCGCCATCGTCAGCGAAATGCATCGCACCAACAGCCAGCACGTTTATCTAGACATGACCGCCAAGAGCGAAGAGTTCCTGAAGAAGCGCTTCCCGCGTATTTATGAAACGTGCCTCGGCTACGGTCTCGATCTCGCCACGGACCTCGCACCGGTTTGCCCCGCCGCGCATTACATGATGGGCGGGGTGAAAACCGATCTTTGGGGACGCACCTCGGTCGCAGGCTTATATGCCGCAGGCGAAACCGCAGCGACGGGCGTTCACGGCGCAAACCGCCTCGCCAGCAATTCCCTTCTGGAGGGCCTCGTCTTCGGCGCACGCGGCGGCCAAGCCATGATGCAGGACGCTCCAGTTCAAAAACGTAGCTCAGCCGCGCTTCCGGGCAGTCCGGCGCCGAAACCAAATGCCCACAGCACGGAAAAATCTTCGCCCACCTCCGCAAAACCACCCGAGGCTCCGGCACGCGCTCAGATTCGAGATCTCATGTGGCGGCACGTCGGCATCCTTCGCGGCGGCAAAGAACTCAAAGCTGCTCTCACGGTATTGGATTCCATCAACGTGCCTTTGAACGGCCACGCTACCCGCGACGATCACGAGCTAAAAAATCTGCACTCGCTCGCAAAACTCATCACGCGCAGCGCCATCGGCCGCGAAGAAAGCCGCGGCAGCCACTATCGTTCGGATTTTCCTTATCGGGATGACGATGATTTTCAAAAACACTCAGTGGTGACGAAAAACGCGGAAGTTACGTTCGAAAAATAGCCCTCTTACTTCGCCTGCAACTCTTTCACCGTCTCCAAAAATACATGCCCAACCATGCCCAGCGTCTTCGCGCTGATCTGCTCCATATTGTCCTGCGGAGTGTGCCAATACCCGTTGCTGATAAAATCTCCAATCACATCCACCGAAGGCACTTTTCGTTTCAGAAACGAATCGTGGTCGTCCTCCGCCCCTTTTTCTTCATCCACAAACAGATTGCCGTACCCCAGCCTCTTCGCGGTCGTATAGACGAGGTTGCTCAGTGCCTTTGTCGAATTCGCCTCTCTGGGTATCCGCGCAGTCTTTCCGCCAACGATGTCTGCCAGTAAGAAAGCCTTAACTTTGGGCAAATCTCCGGAAATCGCCAACTTTGCCGCCATCTGCCTGCTTCCATAACGGCTGTCCGCATCGCTCCAGTGCTCGACTGCCTCCTCGCCGTCAAAAAATGCAATCCAGACCGCGTAGCGTCCGCGCTTCGGGCAAAGCTGCCGAGCCAACTCCAGCATCAATCCCGTGGACGATCCAGCATCATCCGCTCCCACAAAATTATCTTTTTTCAGCGTGTCGTAGTGTGTGCCGAGCAAAATCACTCCGGGCCGCTCGCCTTGAATCTTCACCAGAATATTTTTCATTGGCAGGCGGCCGGCCGGAGTGTCCGCGGAAAAAGCATCCGTCTCCACAGTGCACCCAAAGCTCTGTAGCTGCGACAAAATGTAATCCTGCGTCTGCGCAATCGCTTGCGAACCCGCCGGTCGAGGCCCAAACGAAACCATCTTCGCCACATGCTCGTAAGCAGCCTTCCCATCGAACCCGCCTGTTTTTTCTGCGGGCAGAGCGTCCGTCGCAATTTGTGGCGGCTCGGCGGCAACCGCGCTCATGAACGGCGGCGATCCAGCCTTCGTTTGCTTCTCCGCATCGGACTTGCTCTTGCAACCTGCAGTCCCACAAAGGAAAACAATCGCCGCAAGAACGACGTAGATTCGACAGCTTCCTGCTTGCCTCATTTACGTCCCCCCCGCTTCCGCCACGACTCGCCGGTTCCGGTTGCGCAATGCAATCCAGGCAACTCCCACGCCCAGAAAATAGAGGGCCAGCATCACCAGCATCACAAGAAGCATCGTCAGGGCATCCGGCGTCGGCGTCACAATCGCTGCAACCACGGTGATCGCCAAAATTGCGTACTTCGTGTTCTGCACAAGGAACTTCGGCGTCACGATTCCGAAATAGCACAGCAGAAAAATCAGCACGGGCAACTCGAACACCAGGCCCAGCGCCACAAGTACGAGCAACACCAAATCAAAGTAATCGTTAATCCGAATGAGCGGCGCCACCGGCCCTTGAAATCCCACCAGGAATCCCAGGATGTGTGGCAGAGCCAGAAAAAACCCAAACGCAATCCCGCCCAAAAAAAGCAGCACCGTGGAAAATACGAATCCGGTTACCGCACTTCGCTCATGTTTGTACAAAGCCGGCGCCACAAACATCCAAACCTGATACAGCACCACCGGCGATGCCAGCACCAGCCCAATGTAAATACTCAATTTGATGAGCAGCCCAAGGTAATCGGTTGGCCCAGTGTAATAAAGCTGGGCATTGTAGTGATGCGCCGCCAGAACTGTCTGAATCGGCTTGGCGATCACATTCACGAATTTCGGCGCCACGAACCAGCCCGCCGCCGCGCCCAGTGCGATTGCAATCAGCGAATTGATAATCCGTTTGCGCAGCTCGATCAGATGCTCAAAAAACGTCATCTGACCGCCGGTTTCTTCCTCTTTGGCCTGTGCTGTGATTTCGGTATCCATGTCTTCAGGCAGGGCGCCCGGGGTCCCCGTGGTCAAGGAGTGCTGCCTTCTCGGGAGTGTCCTCTTCAGGAGCAGTTTCCGCAGCTACTGCGTCCAATTCATCCGTGGACTCTCCTCTCTCCGTACCTCTCGCAACCGCTTCAGCCACTGGTTCGACCACCGGCTCAATCGTCTCTGGAAGCTGTGCAGGAGCTGCCGTATCGACCGGCGTCGCGGCGCTGGTTTCCGCAGCCGCTGAAGCCGCTCCCGTCTCCTCGGCCTTCTTTCGCTCCGCCTCGCGTGCCTGCCGTTCCACGTTCCGCATCTCCTCCTCAAATGCCAGCTTGAAGTCCGTGGATGCCTTGCGGAACTCCGCCATCAGCTTGCCCAGCCCGCGCGCCAATTCAGGCAGCTTGTGCGGCCCAAAGACAACCAAGACCACGACAAACAACACAATCATGTGGGGAATGCTGAACATGCCGGTGAATGACCCTTTTCGAAGCCAATGGCATCATAGAAAGGGTGCAGAGACGTGTCAAACCGGAGTTTCCGATTTTGCCTCCTTCTCCCAAGGAGAACTTTCGCATGCTATACTTGCAACTAGCCTGGCTAGCGTGAGGTCAGAATGAAATCTGAGCGTCGTGGGCTGATTCTAATCGTTTTGGTACTGCTGGTATCTGCCGTCTTGGGTGGCGTTTACGGCCCGCCCGTTCGTGCCACCACCTCAAGCGCGGACGATTACCAGACCGCCGTAAAGCAGTTCACTCGCGTCTTGGATGTCGTTCAGTCCAATTACGCCGAGCCGGTTGATGTGGACAAAGAAGTTTACCAGGGCGCCATTCCCGGCATGCTCCGCGTTCTGGACCCGCACTCCAATTTCTTTGATGCTCGCCAGTTTGCTCTGCTCCGCGAAGATCAGCGCGGCCGTTATTACGGCGTCGGCATGATCGTTGCCCCGCGCGAGAATCACACCGTAGTTATGGCTCCCTACGTTGGGGCGCCTGCGTACAACGCCGGCCTGCGCCCGGGCGACGTCATCGTGAAAGTTGACGAGAAAGCCACCGACGGCCTCACCACCAGTGAAGTCGCGGACATGCTCAAGGGTCAAAAAGGCACTATCGTAAAAATCGTTGTCACGCGCGAAGGCTACTCTGACCCGCTTACCTTCACGGTCACTCGCGGCGAAATTCCCCGCCACTCCGTGGACATCGCGTTTCTCATCAAGCCCAACGTGGGCTACGTTCGCCTTTCTTCCTTCAATGAAACAACGGACCATGAAATCGCCGAAGCTCTCAAGGGATTAAACGTTTCCAATCTCGACGGTCTTGTGCTGGACATGCGCGGTAATCCCGGCGGCCTGCTCAATGAAGCGGTTGCGGTAAGCGACATGTTCCTCGAGAAAAACCAGATTATAGTTTCTCACCACGGCCGCGCTTCCCAAGAGCATGTCTACAAGAGCATTCGGGGCAACCAAGGCAACACCGTTCCTCTCGTCATTCTCGTGAACAACAATTCCGCCTCTGCCACGGAAATTGTTTCCGGCGCCGTGCAGGATCACGACCGCGGACTCATCGTCGGCGAAACCACTTTCGGCAAGGGCCTCGTGCAGACCGTTCAGCCGCTCAGCGAAAACACCGGCCTCGCGCTCACCACGGCCCGCTATTACACGCCAAGCGGCCGCCTGATTCAGCGCGATTACAAATCCATTTCGCTGTACGAATATCACTACGAGCGCAAGATTCCCGATCATCCCACGGAGATCAAGCTCACCGACAGCGGCCGACAGGTAACTGGCGGCGGAGGAATCACTCCGGACATCATCGTCTCCGAACCCAAGCTCACCAAGTTCCAGCAGGAACTCTTCCGCTTCGATGTGTTCTATCCCGCGGAAGCGGGCGTCGGCGGCTTTACACGCTTCTACTTAGGCGAAAAGCCAACTATCACGCATGACTTCACCGTGGACGACAACGTCATGCACGAACTTCGTAATTTCCTCGCGAAACACAACGTTCGTTACACGGAAGCTGATATCGCCGAAAATCAGGACTGGATCAAGCGCAAAATTAAGCAGGAAGTTTTCATGTCCACCTTCGGCATGCAGGACGGCTTCAAAGTCCTGCTCGAAGCCGATCCGCAGGTGCAAAAAGCTGTGGAATCCATTCCGCAAGCTCGCGCGCTCTATCAAAACGCTCGCAAAATCGTCGCCCAACGCAACGGCGGCTCCCTCGACCAACCCTGATTCTTCTCGGTTTCGAATTGAAGAAACTCGCGGCGTTCCGTCCACGAGTTTTGTGCGCGCTTGATGCCGGTCCCGGTCACGAATCAAGCCAACAATACAACTAATGTTGTTTCTTCGGCTTCTTGGCAGATGGCTTCGTTTTCCCAGACAACGCCTTCAACAAGCTTCCGCCTCCCGGCGCCCCAAGCCCTGTGCAGGCATCCCATCCGGTTCCCGCTTCATATGCGCCATTGTTCCCCACTGTGATGTCTCGCAGCACGCCCGTAGGAAACTGCTCGTAAAGCACCGGATTCAGGAATCCACACGGAGTTCCCAATCCCTGATTGATCCGCACAATCAAAGATGCCCACAAAGGCGCTGACGCGCTGGTTCCGCCGATCGGTTCAAGTTTCTTCCCGCTGACGTGCATCACAACAACAGCCGTCAACGGGTCCGCGACCGCCGCGACATCAGGTACTCCTCGCCCAATTGTGTGCGGCGTATTGGCCGCTGGCGGCACGCCCACATTGTTCTGATACGACGGCTTGCTGAAAACCACGCTCACGCCGCCACCGCCGGAACCCGCGCCAATCATCATTTCGTTCCAAACGGTTTCTTCCGCGATCGATGGTTTGCTCCCCGAGGTCGCGACCAGTTTCGTGCCTCCCACTCCCAGCACATACGGACTCGAAGCCGGGAAATCAACGTGAGTTACTGTTTCCCCCGGCTCATCGCTTGAACCGTCGTCACCTGACGCAACACATACCGTTATGTTTTTCGCTGCCGCCGCTTGGAAGATTTCATTCACCGTCTTCACCCCCATCGCGGTCCAGGCGCCTCGCGGATCATCCTCTGGATTGCCATAGCTGATCGACACGACGCTGATGTTATTACTCCCGGCAATCGCGTCGTTCAGCGCATCAACCCATCCTTGCGTCGTAAATTCAGTGAAGTACACGAATATTTTTGCCTTCGGCAAAAGCGCGCCCACAACGCACAAGTCGAGCATCACTTCGCCCGTGGAATCGCCGTTGTCCGATGAGGCCTTGGTGTCCGGGCCGGGATCATTGCCAGGTCCGTGCACAACCACGTCCGTAAACACGGGAGTCGTCCCGCCCAACACCTGTTCAAAATACGCTTTCAACGACGCAAGTCTGTAGCCGCCTCGTGGATCCGGAGAATTGCCTCCATTGAATGCAAACACCGCTATGTTCTGGCCATTTCCATCCAGCGCGGATGGGTAGTCATAAAGGTCTGCAACTTGTCCTGGGAAAAACGTTCCAGGCCACTTGTTGGTCAGTTTTGCTTTCTTTGCCTCTGCTCCCGCAGCGCGCGCCGTTCCATGAATGTTCATGCCAGGAGTCCATTCGATGGACGCGGCCGGGCTTCTCCGAAGTCTCGGTCGTCCAACAGGGCGCGTGTCCAATCCAAAGACGCCTTGAACGATCCCCGCCAAATCTTCCGGCACGCGAATCTCTCCCACTCTCCCTCTGAACTTCCCCAACTGCGGGTGTTCGTACTCATTGAGTTCCAGTCCAAACGTCTTCTCGATATCGCTCGTCTTGCCTTCGACGATTACTCGCCGGTGCGGAACGCTGCTTTCCACCACTTTCAGCCCCGATTGTTTTGTCCAATCCTTGATTCTCTCCAGCTCGCTGCTATCGGCTCCATACAACGCCTCAAATTGGCTGTTCGTCAGATGTGCTCGCTGCCTCGGCAATTGGCTGCCCAATTCATCCGGAACGGAAGCGGCCTCAATTGCGTGTTGTGGATTGCGCCGCGCATAAATGCTGACGCGTATGACTTTTTCTGCTTCACTTTTTCCAATCAATTTTGCGTTCTTCAGCAATGGACGGGTGCTCCCAGGAATCGGGACTGAACCTGAATGGCGATTCATTTTTTTTTGATCTCCTCGGCTTGTGCGTGCGGACGTAGAGGGGAGAGGGTTGTAAGTCCGTATCTAACCGCTTTGGTATCACATAACTCGCATTCGCGTCTATCACCGCATTGCGAGCCCAATGTCCACCCCGGCCGGTGCTACTTGGAGTTCTACTGCGCAGTCGGCGCAGCACGACTGCATTTGGAAACAATTTCCTAGTTTGCTAAAATGATTTTCACTGCTCGTGGGCGTGTAGCTCAGCTGGGAGAGCGCGTCGTTCGCAACGACGAGGTCGCAGGTTCGATCCCTGTCACGTCCACCAATCTCTTCAACAACTTAGGCTGCGTTCGTGACTACTCTCAGTTGCCCGAGTTGCCCAACTGAGAATGGAAGTTTGAACCCGAGACCCGGGCCAAGGGAAAGCGCCTAGGCAGACCGCGCGTGATTGTGGACGCGCCTCAGATAGCCGCCCTACGCAAATCAGGGAGCTCGTGGAGCGAGATCTGCCAACAAACAGGTCTCAGCAAGGGTACGGCTCAACGTGCCCATGCCAGCTTGCCCAAAATCCCCTAACGAAAAGTCTGCCCACAAACGCAGACCGAATGCCCTCCTTGAAATTGTCGAATTGGCTTGCCCAAAATTCTGCGGCGAGTTCGCCCAGAAATAAGTGATTGCGGGCGACTTCGAGAGTCCGCTGGATGCGACAATCAACGCCGCTTGTCTAGTTTTTCCAATCCTAGAATCTCCCTGACTCGCATACGTCTGGTCATTTCGCCCGGATACGCAGCAGGCTCTTGATTGACCCACTTCTCGAAATCGATAAACCGGATTGTGTGCTCTGTTGTGACCTCAAGAATTTGAACTGTAACCGTGTTGAGACCTTCAGCGATCTTTCCCGTCCAAGGTGAATTTCGAATCTCAGTCATTCCTAACGCGATTGCTTCGTATACAGATTCAGCGGTCACAACGACACTGTAGGTCATGCCGTCCAGCCCTGTGACGGTGACTCGGCAAGAGCGATGCATGAATTTTCCTAAGACGAATTGGAAGAGGAAAGGGAGGACAGTCTACCAAATTTAAGGAGAGGTGGTCTCGTTCGTTGGGATCGCCTTGGGGCGTGTCCGTCCCACTTTGGTACCAATTTCTTGAATAGTACGGCTAGGGTATCAACAAATTGTTACTTGACACTAATTTTGAGATACGTATAGTGCGCGTCACTAGTCTCGGTTTTGGAGGTTGCCCTTGCGTCCCCTTCGTCCCATTCTTGCGTTCGTTCTGTCTTTCGTCACTATTCTGTCTCCAGCTATTGCTCAACAAACACCAACCTCGATTCAACCGGCCGTGCTTTTGCAGCAATCTCTAGCCGCGCTCGCGCCTTCAGGAATCCCAACAGACATCACCCTAACCGGCTCAGCCCACCGCATCGCTGGATCCGACGACGAGTCTGGCACAGTCACTCTTAAATCGCTCTCGTCAGGCGCCACGCGTCTCGATTTCGGTTTTCCATCTGGATCTCGCAGCGAATTCAAATCGTTTGACTCCAACGCACCGATTGGCGGGTGGTCCGGTCCGGACGGT
>Ga0137397_10001886_pt1 | contig 14618 bp, 15 predicted proteins | sample czorhiz116metaG_FD_106658 | JGI IMG/M metagenome (GOLD analysis project Ga0137397, IMG submission 106658) | Vadose zone soil microbial communities from Angelo Coast Range Reserve, California, USA - czorhiz1.16 metaG | ecosystem: Environmental > Terrestrial > Soil > Vadose zone | place: USA... | reverse complement strand
CGCCTGGCTCAACGCGGGATACGTCGCCACCGGTCCGGCGGAGTGGGCCGAGGACTGGGCTGAACGGGCAACGGCGCGCTCGCTCAGCGCCGATATCCTGACCACGGATGGCCGGCGCAGGCTACCGACCGGCGCGCGCGTCTCGTTCCGGCGGGGCGTCGTGGAGCTCGCCGACGGACAGCGCGGCGCGGTGGCGGCCGGAAACGTCCGCCGCGAGCAGGAGCTGCGTGTCGAAGCGCGCCATCTCGCGCTGCCGGAGCTCGCGCAGAAGTGGTACGCCGGCGCCCCGTACCTGTGGGGTGGGCGCACCGAGTGGGGCATCGATTGTTCCGGGCTCGTGCAAGCAGTCTACGCCGCGCGCGGCATCAAGCTGCCGCGCGACAGCGATCAGCAGTTCGGCCAGGGGCAGGAGATCGCGATGGCGACGGACGGCGCGGGCTACGAGGCCGGCGATCTGTTGTTCTTTGCGGAACGGGGGCGCGTATCGCACGTGGCGCTGTGGGCCGGAGCGGGACGGATCGTGCATTCAGCGCTGTCGCGGGGCGGTGTCGGCGGGGATCATCTGTTTGGTGATGAGCCGCGGCTGGTGCGGCTGCTCGCTAACCTCGTTGGGGTTCGCAGGCTGGGATAGGTGTCTGGCCTGACACCTGACACCCGACACCCGACACCTGATATTCCACTGATGCGTTTGATCCTATTTGACATAGACGGGACCCTCCTCTGGACCGCAGGCGCGGGTCGGCGGGCGATTCACCGCGCCATGATCGATGAAGTAGGCACCGCGGGTCCGATCGACGGCTACCGGTTTGACGGTAAGACGGATCCGCAGATCGTACGCGAGCTGCTGGAGCTGGCGGGGCACCCGGACGCAAGCTCGGACGATCGCGTGACGGCCGTCTGCCGGCGTTACGTCGAATTACTCACCGCCGAGCTCGAGAAACCCACGCAGACGACTAAGGTCTATCCCGGCATCAAGGAGTTGCTCAGCGCGCTCGAGCCCTATGAGGCCGACGGCCGCGCGCTCGTCGGACTGCTCACCGGAAATGTCGAGCATGGGGCGCGATTGAAGCTGCGGTCGGCCGGGCTGAATCCCGCGCGTTTCGTGGTCGGCGCCTTCGGCTCGGATTCCCATCACCGTCCCGATCTTCCCGCTGTCGCGGCGCGTCGTGCCGCCCAGCACTCGGGACGCCCCCTCACCGGCGCAGCTATCGTGATCGTCGGTGACACGCCCGATGACGTCGCCTGCTGCAAGCCGATGGGCGCGCGCTCCGTTGGTGTGGCGACGGGCTTCTACGACGTGCCCGCGCTCCGCGCGGCGGGCGCGACCCATGTCTTCGCGGATCTCGGCGACACGCAAGCCGTGCTGAGCGCGCTGTTTTCGTGACCGTCGTGCGGGAAGAGCTCGAGCTAAAAGCTCGAGTGGACGATCCTGATACGGTGCGCAAGGCGATCCTGGCGGCCGGCGCCGAGCTCGTCTACCGCGGCGCCATGATAGACCGACGCTTCGATCGACGCGGGCGACTGGAACGGCGCGATGAAGTCGTGCGCCTGCGTGTCTACCATCCGGCCGATAAGTCTCCCGAGTGGGGCGTCCTGGCCTGGAAGGGTCCCGTGCAGCGCCGGGGCGAGTACCGATTGCGGGAGGAGTGGGAGTCGCGCGTCGACGATCCGAAAGCGGTGCTCGTCATCCTGCGACACATGGGATACAAGATCTCGGTGCGCATCGATCGCGCCATCGAGCAATATCGTCTGGGCGATGCGACACTGCGCCTCGAACGGTATCCGGCGATGGATGTGCTTCTGGAAGTCGAAGGACAACCCGAAGCCATCGAGCGCGCGGTCGCCGCGACTGGTCTGCCGCGCGACGCGTTCTTGCCCGAGTCGCTTCCGCACTTCACGGAGGCGTACGAAGAGCGCACCGGCCGCGTCGCTCGCGTGAGCCGGCTCAAACGGCGCGAATGAATCCACCCCTCAAGCTCCTCATGCCGCTGCGCGTCCCCGAGCTGGCGCCCTCGCTCGGGCGCATCATCGTGCCGCGCCGCCTGCTCGATCCCTGGGTGCCGCTCGACGACATTCGTGAGGAGCTGGCGACGCGGGTGCTGGAGTTGGGAGGTGAAGGCCGCGCGGCGGCGGCGCGCGAGGCCGATGGCGACGCGCGAGCGCGCGTTCTCGAAGTCACGGGCCGCCGCGCCTGGACCGCCGCGTGGGACCATGCCGTGCGGCGCGCCGGAGCTCGAGTCGCTGATGCGCTCGACGCAGAAATCATGCGCACCGCGCGGCAGGTACGCTTGCCCCGGCGCCGCCTGCGGCGCCATTTGCTCAGCAATGCGGAGAAGCGCGCGATCGTGGCGCGGCTCGGAACGGGCGGCGGCCCATTCGTCGCGGCGCTCGACGACCTCGAAGCAACTGCGGCGCGCGCGGCGGACGCGTCGGTGCTCGAAAAGGACGCGCACGTCACGTGGCAGGAAGCGCTCCGCACTGTGGCGCGGCGGCTGGAAGCGGCATGGCTCGCCCTCGAGACCGAGGTCGAAGCGGAGCGCGAACGCTGGAATCCCGAGATCGAGGCGCTCGCCGCCTGGCGACCATCGCTCTTGCCGATCTTCATCGTGTGGGCGCCCGTTGCCTTCCTCCTGGTCTGGCTCGGTCTGATACTCGGCGGCTATGTGCCGGCTCCCGCGTGGCTCGCGCAACAGCTGGGCTTCTAGCCTTACTGCTGTTCGGGGCCGCGCCGGCGGCCGCACAGCTCCGCGTCGTCGAGGTACCCATTGTCGGACGGGCCGGTCTCGATTCGCTCGCCCGCCTGGGCTTCGAGGTCGCGGATGTGCGAACGATCGCCGGGGGGGTGCCGCGGCGCGCCGTGATCGTCGTATCCCCGGAAACGGAATTGCAGCTCGCCCAACACGGCTTCAGGGTGGCGGCGCCCAGTGTCGCGCGCGTGACGACAGGCGCGGCCGCCGACACGTTCCGCATGTTCCATTCGTTCGATAAGCCGGGTGACGGCATTCGCGCGACGCTCTCCGCCTGGGCCGCGGCCAATACGGCGATCCATGTGGATTCGGTGGGGGCGTCCTACGAAGGCCGGCCGATTCTCGCCGTCAAGATCGGACCGCCGGACGACTCGCCCGCCCGGCCCAACGTGCTGTTCATGGGGACGCATCACGCCCGCGAGTGGATCTCGACCGCGGTCGCGATGAAGGTGATCCGCTGGCTGGCGGACTCGGGCGCCGGGCTGATCACGTCGCACGACGTGTGGGTGATTCCGGTCGAGAACCCGGACGGCTACCAGTACACCTTCACGAACGAGCGATACTGGCGGAAGAATCGCCGTCCCAACGACAACGGCAGCTACGGCGTGGACCCGAACCGCAATTACCCCGCCTTCTGGGGCGCCGATGAAGTCGGTTCGAGCAGCTATCCGTACGCCGAGACGTACCGCGGAACGAGTCCCGGCTCGGAGCTCGAAACCCAGGCGGTAATGGCGTTTCATGCCGCGCACCCGCCGCTGGTTTCACTTTCCTATCACAGCTACAGCGGCCTCGTTCTCTATCCCTGGGGATTTCGCGCCGGGGAGCTGGCGCCCGACCTGCCGCGTTTTCAAGCGCTGGCGGGCACCGATCTCAATCCCGCCGTCGCCGATAGCGTCCCCGGCTCCTCGCTCGATCACTATCACCCCGGCCCGGGCTGGAATCTCTACACCACGAACGGCGAATACACCGATTGGGCCTACCGCAGCCACGGCACGATCGCGTTCACCACTGAGCTGACGAGCGGCTGCTGTGTTGACGGCGTGTACTACGGCTTTGAATTCCCGGACGACAGCGCGATGGTGGAGCGCGTCTTCCGCGACAATCTGCCGTTTGCGCGCGCGCTGATCGCTGCATCGGGCGATCTCGCGCGCTCCCCCGGCGTCACGGGTGCCGTGCCTGTGCCGGAGCGGTTCATGTCGCTGTGGCCGGACGCGTGGCTGAGTCTCGATGCGTCAGCGGCGCGGCCGCTCCTGACGCTGCGCACCGGAACCGGCGTGCTGGTCGCCCGCGGCTCACAAACCGACTCGCTGCGCCGCGGCATACTGCGCACGGTGTGGCGCACCGATCTCCGCCTCGACGCCGTCCGCGCGCTGCGCGCGGATGGCACACCGATCAGCGGCGAGCTGTTGTCGCTCGCCGGCGCCGAGCGGCTCGATGTTGGGTGGCACGGCGGCTGGTTGCAGGACACCGTGCATGTAGCGGGCAATTATTCATGGGGCATCTCGGGAACCGACACGCTGACGTCGCCCGTGGTCGATTTGCGGGGCCGGACAGCGGTGTGGCTGCATCTGTGGACCCGGCACTACGGCTCGACGTTCACGCCAACGCAACGCGGCACCATTCAATTCTCGGCCGACTCGGGCGCGACGTGGAGCGACGTTGCCTTGATCGTCGGCGACGGGCCGAGCTGGTATCCGATGCGCGTAGACCTGCCGCAGGCCCAGGGCCGGCGTGGCGCGCGCGTGCGGTTCATCGCACAGAACTTCACGTGGTGGGTGGATGCCGTCGGCTTCGCCACCGACGCGAGCACGGCATTCACTGCACTCGTCGCGACGGCGGGCGCGGACGTGTCGGAGAACCCGGTCCGGAGTGATCAGGTCGTGATCTCGTGGCCCGCGGCTGCCGGGGGGGGTGACGCGCGTTTGTCGGTGTTCAGCTTCATCGGAGAGCGGTTGTACCAGACCGCGGTGCCGGCGCCGACGAACGAATATGTTTGGGATCTCACCATTGGTGGAGGAGCGCGGCGCGTGGTGAATGGCGCGTATATCATCGTCGTGGACGTGGACGGGCACCGCTACCGGCGGCGCCTCTTCGTGGCGCGCCCAGCCCCGTGAGCGCGGTGGGAGTCGGCGTCGATCTCGTCGAGGTCTCGCGTGCGCGGTCGATGCTCGCGGACAAGGGCGCGCACGTCTTCGATCGCCTCCTCACGCCCGCCGAGGCCGAGTACTGCCGCTCCCGGCCTGACCCCGCCGAGCACGTCGCCGTCCGCCTGGCCGCGAAGGAGGCGGTCTACAAGGCGCTCCAGGGGAGTGAGGCGGCCCGGGGGATCGGGTGGCGGGATATCGAGGTAACCCGGGCTGCAGACGGGCGCCCGGATGTCGCCCTCAGCGGTCTCGCCGAACGGAGGGCCAGGGAACTTCGGGTGACGCGGGTCCTGCTGTCCCTCTCCCATACGCACGAGGCAGCGATCGCAATCGCAGTCCTATCAACGGATTGAAATTCCGACAAAGTTACTCTAGTATTTGTCGTGCGGTTGTCCAAAACGCTCATCGTGCTCACCGCCTGCCTTGCTCAGCCACTTGCAGGGCAGGCGCTTGACTCTCTGGCCCTGGCGCGGCGGGTTGTTGCTGCCGCGTCCCTGGCAGCCAAGGAGTACGCCCTCGGCGTAGTCCCGGCCGGCGGTCAGATCACCCAGCCCGAGGAAGTGGACGAGGCCAAGCTCTTCATTCAGCAGGCGCAGTTCGACGTCCCCGGGCTGCCGCAGCCCGCGCGAGCCAAGTCCAAACAGGCCCTGACCCGCATCGCGCAGCTCCTCGAATCGCTCGCTCCCCCCGACACGGTCAATCGCCTCACCGATAGCCTGGTTGCGCTCGTCACGGCCGCGGCCGGTGGGCCAAGGGTCGTCGAACCGCTGCCCTCCCGGCCTCCGTCGCTCGAGCGCGGTGCGGTCGTCTACCGGGAGCGGTGCGCGGCCTGTCATGGGGAAACGGGGCGCGGTGACGGGCCGAAAGCGAAATCGCTGAAGGGACCGCCGCCGGCGAACCTGACCGATCCGCAGGTCATGGGCAACAAGTCGCTGCTCGACATCTTCCGCCGTATCTCGATCGGCACTCCCGGGACTGCGATGCCGGAGTTCGCCGAAGACCTTTCCGACGAAGACCGCTGGGCGGTCGCGTCGTATGTCGCCGCGATGCAGTACGGCGGATCGGCGACGGCCGCCATTTTTGCGGCCGTGCGCCACCAGATCGATTCCGCGCTGGCGCAGCGCTCCGACAAGATCGCCGTCGATGCCTACATGACGTTCGAGCAGGTCGAGACCGCGATTCGTGCCAAGAATGGCGGGCTCGCGAGCGAGCTGGAGGGAAACTTCGCGTGGCTGCGCACGCGCGTGGCGAAAGCTGACGACGCGGAGCGCCACACGATTCGCGAGCGATTGCTGGCTGGGCTCGAGCGCGCGGAGCGCGTCGTCGCGGATCGACCGTCGGGGATGAGCCTCTTCGTTGCGTCGTTCTTCCTGCTTGTGCGCGAAGGGTTCGAAGCGATCCTGATCGTCGCCGCGCTGATGACGTTCCTCGCGAAGGCGGGTGCGTCGGAGCGGCGGCGCGAGGTGGCGCGCGGCGCGTGGGCGGCGGTAGGGGCGAGCGTCATCACCTGGGTGCTGGTCGAGCTGTTGCTCCAGGTGACGCCGGGACAGCGCGAGATGATGGAGGGCGTCACGATGCTGCTCGCGGCCGCCGTCCTCTTCTACGTGAGCTACTGGCTTCTCTCCAAGATCGAAGCCGCCAAGTGGACCGCCTTCGTGCACGGCAAAATGCAGAGCGCGCTCTCCTCCGGTTCCGGGCTGGCACTGAGCGCGGTCGCGTTTCTGGCGGTCTATCGCGAGGGATTCGAGACGATCCTGTTCTACAAGGCGCTCTTCACTTCGGCGGGCTCGAGCAGCGTACCAGTCCTCGGAGGAATCGCAGCCGGCGCCGTGGGACTGGTCGCGATCTACCTGCTCGTCAATCAGGTCGGGTTGCGCGTCGCGATGAAGCCGTTCTTCGCCGTCACGGGCGTGATGCTCTACTACATGGCGTTCGTCTTCGCGGGGAAGGGCATCGCGGAGCTACAGGGCGCGGGGATCATCCCCTTGACCGTGATCGAGAGCGCGCCGCGCATTCCCGTGTTCGGGATCTATCCCACCGTGGAGTCGTTGATCGTGCAGGGACTGCTTCTGGTGCTGGCGATCGTCGCCGCGGTCTGGGCTATGCGGCCCAAACCAAAGCCGTCAGGAGCTGCCTCGGGGGGCGACCTGCTTCGGTCGCAGTGACTCAGGCAGCGGCTGCGAGCCGGCCGGCTCGCGCCATTTGAGCATCAGCAATCCCCCCACCAACATCAGTAGCACACTCATGGCCTGCGCCAGGGAAAACGGTCCCAGGAACCGGTCGTCCTTGGCCCGCCAAAACTCCACCAGAAAGCGCTCCAGTCCGCCGAACACGAGGTAGCACGCGAACAACCAGCCGATCGCGTGACCGTGATCGCGGTGCCGCCACAGCCACCAGAACACGAAGAGCATCGCGATCGTCTCGTAGATCTGGGTCGGGTGCACCGCGACCAGGGTATTCGGATCGGTCATCGAGGGAAAGTGGACGCCCATCGCTTGCAGGTTCCCGACGGTCGTCGGAGGTAGCCCGTTGGGAAACTTCATCCCCCACGGCAGACTCGTGGGGATGCCGTAGTCGTCGTTCACGAGAAAGCAACCGACGCGGCCCAGCGCATAGCCGAGGGCCAGCGGCGCCGCGCAGATCTCCGCCGTGAATCGTGGGGGCACGCGCCGGCGCCAGCCGTTGAGCAGGATGCCGGCCGTCGCGCCGAGGAAGCCGCCGTACCAGACGAATCCGCCGCGCTGAAACAGCGTCTCCGATTTTCCGGTCAAAAACACGTACCACAACTTGGCGCCCACCAGGCCACCGATGACGCCGGCGATGATGATGTCGGCGGCGTAGTCTTCGTCGAGCCCCCGCGTGCGCAGGTCGAGCTGAATCGCCCACCCGGCCATCAAAAACGCCACCATCATCATCAGTCCGTAGCCGGTGAGCTCCAGCGGCCCCAGGTGTATCGCGAATGGATAAACAGTCATGTCGTAATCTCAGCGGTTTCGAGACCGGGAAGCGGTAAATCGGCGCGGGCATCGAGCGTCCAGTCGCTGCGCTCGCCCAGGCGCAGCCGGTGCCAGCCGGCGCGCGCGATCATCGCGGCGTTGTCGGCGTTGAGCCGCGGGCTCGCCACCGCAACGCGCGCGACTCCTGCCAGGCGCTCCGCGGCCCGAGCGGCAAGCGCTCGATTGCAGGCGACGCCACCCCCGAGCACGGCGGTCGAATAGCCGGTAGCGCGCACGGCGCGCTCCAGCTTCGTCACCAGCACGTCGAGCACGGCATCCTGAAACCCGCGCGCGAGATGCGCGCGGTCGCGCTCCAGGTCCGTGGACGCGCGCACGGCATGCAGGACTGCGGTCTTCAGTCCGGAGAAGGAGAACTCGAATCCCTCCGAGATCATCGGACGCGGGAAGGTGAAGCGAGTCGGATCTCCGTCGCGCGCCAGCTTCTCGATCGCGGGCCCGCCCGGATACGCGAGTTCGAGCAGGGTCGCCACCTTGTCGAACGCCTCGCCCGCCGCGTCATCGCGCGTCTCACCCAGCAGCCGGTACCGGCCCCAGGCGGGCACGTCGAGCAGCAGCGTGTGGCCGCCCGACACGAGCAATGCCACGAACGGTGGCGCGAGATCGCGATCTTCGATCGCCGGGGCGAAGAGGTGCCCTTCCATATGGTGCACGCCGATGAGGGCGCGATCGCCGGCAAATGCGAACGACTTGGCGTAGACGACGCCGACGAGCAGCGCGCCGGCCAGCCCGGGCCCGGCCGTTACGGCGACCGCGTCGATCGCCGAGGGCGCGAGGCCCGCTTCCGCGAGCGCCCGATCGACGACCGCAGGGAGGGCCGCCAGATGCGCGCGACTCGCCAGCTCGGGCACGACGCCGCCGAAGACCTTGTGAATGTCCTGGGAGAGAATGACGAGGCTCGCCGGCTCACCGTTCACGAGAACGGCGGCCGAAGTCTCGTCACACGACGTCTCAATGCCGAGGACGGCGTCAGCCACGACGGCGCGGGGGGGAGGGTGTGACGCGGCGCCGCAGCGTGACTGAATCGGGAATGGCGCGAGCGGTCATGCCGCGGGGCGCGATGACCGTGATCCGGGCCGCGCCGCCGCTCGTTCCCGTGATGTGCGCGACGACACGCAAGGAATCACGAGTGATTGCCTGCACGCGCTCTTCTGGACCGCGAATGGACACCGACACGCGCGCCGGCGTAACGATGAAGCTCGTGATCGCGCCCCCACCGCTCTCGACCGGAATTCCGGCGAACGAACGCTCCGCGATGCGGCCCATGTCACCCGTCACGGTCACATGTTTGGGCGAGAGGCGCACGATGCCCAGGGGCATCGTATCGATCGGCACGTTGCGCGTGAACTCGCCCGAGACGCTGGTGATCTCCATCGGCACCGTCGTCACGGAATCGATCGCCTCGAGACTCTTTTCGGGGCCGACGAGCCGCACCGTGGTCGGCGTCATCGAGAGGCCGCCGTGCAGGACTTGTCCCGAATCAGGCGTGACGCTGACGAGCGACACGATCTTCACTTCTTTGCGGGCAACACTGTCGAGCGCCAGGGTGATCTCACTCGGCCGGACTTCCATGACGCGGACGTCGGCGCCCTTGGGGAGCGCCAGCTCCACCTCGCCCGGATCCAAATGGATCAGGTACGTCGAGCTGGTCAGCGTGTCGGGGACACGGCGCGTGATGTCGCCTGTCAGCGAGCGCAGCTTGAGAATCTGGCTGCCCTTGCCGGAAATCTGGACGCGGACCTTGGGCGCCTTATGCACGAGCGCGCGCCCCCGCGGCAGCAGCACGTTGAGCGTCACGTCGAAGCTCGTCGTGACCGGCTGTTGCAGCTGCACGGCGACGTAGAGCATCAGCGCGAGAAACACCGCCGCGCCCTTGATGGGCCAATTGCGCGTGATCAGCTGCAACAGGTTACTGCGCATTCAGCAGCCGCCGGATCAGCATTTCGTTGACAGGGTCCTCCCAATTTGCGGCCCCGATGACGCGTTTGACGATCACGCCGTCGCGATCGATCAGATAACTCTCCGGCACTCCGAAAATGTCGTACGCTTTCCTGATCTCGCCACTGGGGTCGTGCAGGATATCGAACGTGAGTCCCAGGTCGTTCGCGAACGCCATGATCTGCGATGGTGTGCTTTTTTCCTGGTCGGGATAGAACGCGTCGCCGTCGACGCTGACCGCCGCGATGCGGAAATCGGTGCCGGCGAGCTTCTTGTGCAGGCGCTCCATGGACGGCATTTCGGCGCGGCAGGGCGGGCACCACGTCGCCCAGATGTTGAGCAGCACCACCTTCCCTCGATAATCGGCGATGGTAGCCGGCTTGTTGGCGCGCAGATCCGTGGCGGCGAAATCAGGCGCGCGCGATCCTATCTCAACGGGGTTGAGCTGGGGCCGCAGTTTGATCGCGAGCGCGACGCCGAACACGGCGGTCATCACGACGCTGGCGATCAGCGTCCACTGCTGCCGGCTCGTCATACCGTCACCATGCAGCGGCGGCGCAGCTCCTTCAGTTCCCGCTCGGGGTCGGCGCTCGCGAAAATCGCGTTGCCCGCCACGAACGTGTCGGCGCCGGCCTGGTGTGCTGCGGCGATTGTCTGCTTCGTGATCCCGCCATCGACCTCTAAGAAACACCGTACGCCGTGCGCCGTAAGCAGTGCGCGGGAACGCTGGATCTTCTCATTCGACGCCGGAAGATAGGCCTGGCCCCCGAAACCCGGATTCACAGTCATGATCAGCAACAAATCCAGATCGCGCACCACTTCCTCCGCGTACGCGAGGGGCGTCGCGGGATTGAGCGCCAACCCGGCCAGCATACCGTGTTTTTTCACGTTGTCGAGCTGGCGCTGCACGTGAATCGTGGCTTCGGGGTGGAACGAGAAGACGGACGCGCCGGCTCCCGCGAAAGACTCGATGTAGTGCTCCGGTTCGACCACCATCAGGTGTACGTCGATCGGCTTGTCCGTCAGCTTGCGCAGCGTCTCGATCATGTTGGCGCCGAACGTGATGTTGGGGACAAAGCGCCCGTCCATCACATCCACATGCAGCCAGTCGGCTCCCGCCGCCAGGACCTGCGCCACTTGTTCCGGCAGGCGCGCGAGATCGGCCGAGAGAACGCTGGGTGCGATGCGGATGCCGTTCGTCGTCACTGCGGACTCCGAGCCACGACGATGTCCACGACGGTACCGGGTGCGGCCAACGTGCCGGCTGCGGGCCGCTGGCCGACGACCGTTCCCGGCGACGCGTCCGCCGTACGCCGCCGTGTCACCGTGCCGAGCTGCAGTCCTTCCGTCTCCAGTCTGGTGCGCGCATCCGCCGATGCCATGCCGAGGAGATCGGGAATCGGAATCGTCGGTGCGCCGCGGCTGACCACGATCGTCAGGCCGGCCCCTGGCGCCAGCGCGGTTCCTGCGGGCGGCCGTGTGAGCATCGCGAGGCCGGTGGGAGCGGCGGCCTGGACCGACTCTATCTGGCTTACCACCAGTCCCGCGGCCGCGACGAGCGATTGCGCCAGCGTCGCATCGAGACCGGAGACGTCCGGCACTGGAATCTTCGGCGGGCCCGCGCTCGACACCAGGGTGACTTTCGCTCCTTCCGGCGCGACGACGCCCGGCGGCGGATCCTGCCAGATGACGATGCCGGCCGGCGCCGTCGGATGCGGCTCAGCGCCGCCATCGGTGACCTGCAGCTTGGCCTTTTGAATCTCCGCCTGCGCTTCCGCAAGCGTGAGTCCCAATACCCGCGGCACGGCCTGGTGGCCGGGCAGAATGGGCGCCGGGAAAATGATCAGGTAGGCCGTGAGATACCCCGCGAGCACCGTCCCGACGCCGATGCCCAACCACCTCCAGAATTTCGGAGTGATTTTGAAACCCTGAAACGGCTCGAAGCGGCGGCGGATGCGCATTAACTCGTTCGCACCAGCCGCGCCGCGTATGCGCCGTCGATGCCGTGCCGCTGTGGCAGCGATTGGAAGTCACCGGCATCCGTCAGCAGCTCCGTGGGGAGGGACGCCTCACTGCGCGGTGCCCGCGCGAATCCCGGATTCCGGCTCAGAAAATCCTCCACGACGCGTTCATTCTCCTCCGGCTCGAGCGAGCACGTTGCGTAGATGAGCAGCCCGCCCGGCTGAACGAGCGGTGCCGCAGCCGCGAGCAGTCGCGCCTGGCGCGTTGCCGCCCGCGCAAAGACCGCCGGGTCGAGGCGCCAGCGCGCGTCCGGATGGCGCCGCATGGTGCCGGTCGCGCTGCACGGCGCGTCCACGAGGACCGCATCCACGCCGGCCGGGCGTATCGGCGCCGCCTCAAGATCGGCGGCAACACAATGAATTTCCACTCCTGCGCGCCGCGTGGTGTCGGCGAGCCGGCCCATGCGCTCGTGGCGAGCGTCACCAGCGAGGATCCGCGCCCCCCGGGCTTCGAGCGCGACGGCTTTCCCACCGGGCGCGGCGCAGGCGTCGTATACGAACTCACCACGCGGAATGGCGGCGTATCGTGCGACCAGCGCATGGGCAGGATCCTGCACGATGAAGGCTCCTTCGGTGAACCCCGGTAGATCTCTGGGAGCAGGGAGCTGGGAGCTGGGAGCAGGGGAGACCTGAAGTCCCGTCTCGAATGGGGCGCGCTTCGTTACGACGCTGGCATCGGCGAAAGCACTCTCCAAGCTTTCGAGTGGCCACCGTGCCGGCTGAAGGATGAGGGGGGGGCGAGTGTCGTTCCATTCGAGGAGCTTCTGCGTTTCCTCCATACCGAAGCGCGCTTTCCAGCGATCGACGAGCCAATCGGGATGGGTGTTCGCTGCTCCCCGCTCCCTGCTCCCCGCTCCCACAAGCTTGCGAAGGGAGTGGTTGACATAACCAGTACTCCCCTCGCCAACAGTCTCTCGGGCCAGTTCCACAGACGTGGAGACGGCCGCATGCGACGGCACGCGGGTCAACCAGCGGAGCTGATAGGCGCCGAGGCGCAGCACGTCGTGGAGGCGGGGATCGGCGCGATCGAGCTCCAGCGCGCTGTCCAGCTCGCGCTGGCGGCGGAGTACGCCCGCCGAGAGCTCGTACGCGAGCCGGCGATCGCGCTCGGCGAGGCCCTGCAGGTGGCGGTCTCGGGCATCGGTGAGGGGCGCGCCGGCGCGTACTTCGCGGAGAATCTCCAGAGCCGCCCGGCGAGCGGCGGTTGCTTCCTTAATCCAGCATCCCCCGCGTGGGGGAAGACGGCATCGCGACTTCACGGCGCGGCATGCGGCCGGCGAGATAGGCCGCGCGACCTGCGATCGTCGCCAGGCGCATCGCCTGCGCCATCGCGACCGGGTCCTGCGCGGCCGCGATCGCCGTGTTCATCAGGATCCCGTCGACGCCTTGCTCCATCGTGACGCAGGCGTCGGACGCGGTGCCCACGCCCGCGTCCACGATCACCGGCACGTGGAGGCGCCGCTTGATCGTGCGCACGCTGAACGGATTCAGCAGGCCGAGCCCGCTCCCGATCGGCGAGGCGAGCGGCATCACCGCCGTGCAGCCGGCATCCTCGAGCCGCAGCGCCGTGACGAGGTCTTCGTTCGTGTAGGCGAGCACCTTGAAGCCTTCCTGTACCAGCACCTTCGCCGCCTCGAGCAGACCCGCCACGTCGGGGAGCAACGTCTCTTCGTCGCCGATCACTTCGAGCTTCACGAAGTCGTTGAAACCGGCCTCGCGCGCGAGCCGCGCGTAGCGAATCGCGTCGGCAGCGGTGTAACAGCCGGCGGTGTTGGCGAGCAGGAAGATCTTCTTGGGATCGAGGAAGTGCAGGACACTCGATTCCTTGGAGCGGTCGAGGTTCACCCGACGCACCGCGACCGTCACGACCTCGGCGCCCGACGCTTCGATCGCGCGCATCATCGTGTCCATATCGGGATATTTCCCCGTCCCGACCATGAGGCGCGACTGGAACGTGCGCCCGCCGATTGTGAGCGGCTCGTCGCGAATGGTTTCGACTGCTGTCGTCACAGGCATTTCCTCGGCGTCTCGACGTCCAGACGTCTAGTTCTTCTCATCCGCCTCCCACGAAATGCACCAGCTCGATCGCGTCCCCTTCCTTCACCTTCACATCGCCCAGCGCGGGTCGGCGCACGATGCGGCGATTGTGCTCGACGACGACCGCCCGCGGATCGAGCTGGAGCTGGCCCAGCACATCGAGCAACGACGCGCCAGGTGTGACTCGCTTGTGTTCTCCATTGATTACGACATCCATTCCCGCATCCTCCGCGCAGCCACGGCCGGCTCGACGTCGTCCCACAGGGCCCGAATCGCGGCGACACCGTAGGCTCCGCTGTTTCTCACCTCGCGCACTCGATCGGCGGTAATGCCGCCGATTGCGATCACCGGGAGTCCGTCCACCGCCGACGCGATCGCCTGCAGGCGCTCGAGCCCCAGCGGCGTACGTCCGGGATGTGAAGCGCTGACGAATACCGGCCCTACGACAAGATAGTCGGCCCCTTCCGTCCTTGCGGCTTGGGCCTCCGCCAAGTCGTGCACCGACCTACCGATCCACCAGAGCGGATTGAGCGCGCGGGCGGCGCTGACGGGCAGGCTGCCGTAGGCGAGCTGGACACCGGCGGTTGGAACAGCGAGGGCGACGTCCAAACGATCGTTGACGAACAGCTGCGACGGAAGGACGGAAAGACGGAACGCGAGATCGTAGTGCTCGAGGCCCGTCAGCTCCCGGCCCCGGGCGTGCAAGGCCAGTTCGCT
>Ga0137397_10001885_pt1 | contig 14619 bp, 8 predicted proteins | sample czorhiz116metaG_FD_106658 | JGI IMG/M metagenome (GOLD analysis project Ga0137397, IMG submission 106658) | Vadose zone soil microbial communities from Angelo Coast Range Reserve, California, USA - czorhiz1.16 metaG | ecosystem: Environmental > Terrestrial > Soil > Vadose zone | place: USA... | reverse complement strand
GTGATTTCGTCGGTCGAGATGTCGTCGCGCAGCTTGTGCTCTGGTGTCCAGGCCGGATCATTCCCGGCGAGCTGCGCACGCACGAAGCCCGGATCCTCGGTCAAGTAGAAGATTCGGCCTTGCAGTCGAACATTTGCGTCGCGCATGTGCGAAGTATCTTCTTGGAGTCTCATGTTCGCAACCGCGCTGTTCCTCATGCAAGCAGCGTTTCAGAGCCCGCGCCTCGTCGAAAGCTCCGGCGTGGCTGTGAGCCGCGCATATCCCGGTGTGTTGTGGACGCACAACGACTCGGGCGACGGGCCGTATCTCTACGCCACCGACCTGCGGGGGACGGACCGTGGTGCGTTGCTCGTTCCCGGCGCGCAGGCGATCGACTGGGAAGACATGTCGCTTGGCCCCTGCCCGGTCGCCTTTCGACTGCGGGCCCCCGCCTGCGTCTATCTGGCGGACACCGGCGACAACATGGAGTTCCGGCCGTTCGTCACTATCTACGCTGTTCCCGAACCGCCGCCGCCGGAGCGGGCGAGCGACACATCCGGCACGACGAGAGCGCCGGCAGTGTTGCGCCTGCGGTACCCGGATGGCTCGCATGACGTCGAGGCGGTCTACGTATCGCCCCGCGACACGGCGCTGTATCTCGTCAGCAAAGGCGCCACGAGAGGAAGCGCGATCCGATTGTATCGCGTCGATCGCAGCGCCTGGCGAACGCCTGATACGACGTCCGACATTGTCGTTGCGACGCTCGTTCAGACCCTCGACATCCGCCCGAGCTCCGAGGCGGGGCGACTGATAACGGGGGGTGCTATTCGGCCCGACGGCCGCGTCGTGGCTCTCCGCACCTACAGCGAGATCTACCTCTTCTATCCTGGGGTCGGTGGCCGTCTGCTGCTCGCTCGACAGCATCCCTGCAACATCTCAGAGATCGAGATCGGCGGCGAGGCGATCGACTTTCTGGATGATTCGACGTTTGTCATGACCAGTGAAGCCGGCCGCAGCCGGCCGGGCACGATCGATACCGTCCGTTGTCGCCTCTCACAGGAGCAACCCGCTCAATGATGAAGAAATGTTTGAATGCTGTCGCGATGCTGATACTTGCCGCGACGATCGCCGCGGCACAGCGGCCGGCGCCGATTCCGGTGGATACCGCCGCCCTGGACGCCCACCTGCGTTTCCTCGCGAGCGAGCTCCTCGAAGGCCGCGCGCCGGCGACCCGCGGCGGCCGGCTGGCGGCGGAATACATCGCTGCCCAATTCCAGGCGTTGGGACTCGAGCCGGCGGGCGCAAACGGCAGGTATTTCCAACCCGTTGCCCTCGTGGGGATGACGCCGGAGCCGACGCTCTCGTGGGGGAAAGCGGGCGGTGCCGGCGACACGCTCGCCTATCGGGAGGCGTTCGTCGCATGGGGAGAACGGCCGGAAGCCGAGATCGCCGCAAGCGGCGACGTCGTGTTCGTCGGCTACGGAATTCGGGCGCCCGAGTGGCAATGGGATGACTACAAGGGCGCCGATCTGCACGGCAAAGTGCTGCTCATGCTCGTCAACGATCCGGGCCTCGTCGATTCCACGGTGTTTCTCGGCAAGATTCTCACCTACTACGGCCGCTGGACATACAAGCTGGAAGAGGCGGCCCGGCAGGGTGCCGCCGGCGCAATCCTCATTCATACGACGGAGAGCGCGACCTACCCGTGGGAGGTCGTGCGCGGCTCATGGTCGGTGGAGCAGTTCAAGCTCGACCAGCCACATTCGCCGAGTATCGCGTTTGCCGGGTGGGTCACTGAGGCCGCCGCCCGCGCCGCTTTGTCGAAGGCCGGCCTGAATCTCGACTCGCTGAGTCGGGCGGCGGCGCGTCGCGATTTCCATCCGGTCGCGACAGGCGTGATGGCTTCGGTCCGCGTCCACAGTGTACTGCGCCGCGTCGAATCGGAAAACGTGGCGGCGCGTCTCCCCGGCCGCGATCCGCGGCTCGCAGCGCAGGCGGTATTGATCACCGCGCATTGGGATCACAAGGGAATCGGTCCCGCGATCCGCGGCGATTCGATTTACAACGGCGCTGAGGACAACGCCTCGGGCGTTGCCGCGATTCTGGGAGCCGCCAAGGCGCTCACGCAACTGCCGCGGACGGCGCGCTCGATCTTCTTCGTCGCGACGACCGCCGAAGAAAGCGGTTTGCTTGGCAGCGAAGCCTACGTCCAGCGCCCGCTCGTTCCACTCGGCCAAACCGCGGCCGTATTGAACCTCGACGTCACGAATGTCCGGGGGGCGACGCGCGACATTGGCGCGCTCGGGATGGATCGCTCGACCCTGGGATCGGTGTTCGAGGCGGCCGCGCGCGCGGAGTCGCTCACCGTCGAATCACAACCCGACGTGCGGGGCTCGTTTTTCCGGTCGGACCACTTTCCGTTTGCGCGCTCCGGTGTGCCGGCGTTGTCGATCAAGCCGGGCGTCGATTTCGTCGGGCGTCCCAAGGGGTGGGGCGTGGAGCAGGAGAACGTCTACAACCAGGACCGCTATCACCAGCCGAGCGACGAGTACAAGCCGACGTTCCGCTTCGATGGGATGGCGCAGGAGGTGCGCGTCACGGTGCGAGCCGCGCGCGCAATCGCCAACAGTCCGTCGATGCCGCAGTGGCTGCCGTCGTCGGAGTTCCAGCGGCCGGTGCCATAAGCCTGGGTGCAGTACGTTGCACGCTGGGAGCGTTGTCGGAACATCTTGTAGCGTAAAGGGTTAATCCTCCGCGATTGCCTATTGGGCGGGGGAGGGATAGTTTGCCCCCGCTTTTTGACCCGCAGCACCAGCTGGTACGACCTCCTACCATTGGAGCGGCGGTTGGAGATTCCCTCCACACATACGGTGCCTCTGTCGTGGTTGTATGAGGCCGCCAGTCTCCCGATTCAGTATCGGACGCTCACGGAAGTCGTGCCCGAGCCGGCACGCGATTTCGAACGCGTCGCCGCGCTGCGCGACGCGATCCAGCATTACAAGGAAGCACTCGCTCTGGTCCGGAAACAGAAAGACACCGGACTGTGGGGAGGGAACCTCTTGGCGCCCGCCCCATCGAAGGCGATGGGATGGAAGGAAGTCGGCACGATCTTTCAATACCGGCGGCTGCTCGAGCTGGGGTGGCCGCCCGATGCACGCGTATTTCGGTTCGCCGATCGATTCCTCTTCCGGCTGCTGTCGAGGGACGACGATCCAACGCTCCTCGTCGAGTTCCAGCGAGCAGCCAAGACCGATCCCGGCCTGGCGCTGTGGGCGCGGAACATGGGATCGCAGGGAGCGGCGGCGGCACTCGCGCGCGGAGCGCACCAGGACGATCCGCGCCTGCGCGGCGCGGCGCATCGCATCGCAAGCGACATTTCGATGTATCTGCGCAGCGAAACGGCGCTGAAGCCATTCAAGAAGGCGCAGGGCAAGACCGTGCTCGATCCCCTTGCCTACCCACCGACGGTTTTCTCGGTCGAGATGCTTGCATTCATGCCCGCGGTCCAACGCGAGCGCGCCGGATTCCTCGAACGCCTAGCGGCCTATTTCTCGGTCCCGACGCCCAGGCGGGCGTTCTTCATCCTGGCGGGAAAGAAGATCGTTCGACCGCTATTCGAAATTCTGGGTGACCCGCTGCACGCCGACGCCCAGGGCCGGATCACCGATGTGCCGTTCGCCGTGTATTGGCTGGAGTTGCTCGCGCGGCTGGGAATCGTGCGCCAGGTGCCGAGTGCCGCGAAGGTGCTGGCGAGGCTGTACAGTGAATGCGATGACCAGGGGATCTGGAGCCCGTCCGGCCTGAGGGTCATGCCGAAATCGACGAACCCCGTCGTATATCACTCCTTCCCCCTCGAGGGCCCGGGAAAGAGCCCGGCGCAGCGGCAGACCGACGTCACGTTCCGTCTGGCGCTGATTGCGCGGCTGTTGGGAATCCCCCTGAACGTGGTCTAGGGTGGCCAGCCGTACGAATAGGTAGTAGTATCTGCTACTACAGTGGCCATTGATCTCACGCCTTTCGGGTTTACGCCCACCGAGTCGCTGGTGTACGCGACGTTGCTCCGGTTAGGCCCATCCACCGGCTACGGAGTGGCTCGCGGCGCCCGACTGGCACGCGCCAACGCCTACGGCGCCCTGGAAGGCCTCGTATCACGGGGGGCGGCGACGCGCACGCCGCCCCCCAACAGGCCGGCCCGGTATCGTCCCATCGACCCGCAGGCGCTGGTGGCGCTGCTGGCGACCCGGCAGGGAGAGGCCTTAGACCGGTTAGGGCGAGACGTCCGAGACCTATCGCGCCCCGGCGATCCCATGACGAGAGAGGTGGCGGGCAGTCGTGCCGTGGCGAACCTCGTGATGCAGCTCGTCGCCCGGGCCGAGCGCAGTGTAGAAGGAGTGATGGCGCTCGAGCTGTGGCGGCCGACGCTCCCGGCGTGGAGGCGCGCGGCGGAACGCGCGACGATGACGGTGCGCGCCCGCGGTGGCATGCCGCCGGACGCCCCATCCTGGCTCGAGCCCGCGTCTGAGGGCGGTCTCGACGCTACCGCACTTCTGATCGATGACGCGCAGCTGGTCATGACCTCGGGTGAAGGGGAGAGCATCGCCGGCCTCTGGACCTCGCACCCGTTGGTCATGCTCCTCGCACGGCGGGCGCTACGGAGCACTCTGCTGTGCCTCGTTCTGCTCGCGAGCGCGTGCTCGGCGGCACCGATCCCGGAGTCACAGCAGTATCCCGCCGGCACTCCGTTTCGCGCACAGTACCGAACCGTTGATAGCACGCGGCTGCGCCTGATCGACACGGGCAACGGCACGCCGGTCGTTCTGATTCACGGGTTCGGCGCGTCGTTGTACGGCTGGCGGCATCAGCTGCCGCCGCTCGTCGCCGCGGGGTATCGCGTCGTGGCACTCGACAATCGCGGGTTTGGATTCTCCGACAAGCCGGCTCACGGGTATACCAATGCGTCGTACGCGCACCTCGTGGTGTCGTTGCTCGACTCGCTCGGTATTGCGAGTGCCGTACTGGTCGGTCATTCGATGGGCGGCGCGATCGCCGCGGAAGTCGCGTTGAACTACCCGGATCGGGTCCGCGGCCTCGTATTGATCGACGCGGCCGGGTATGGCGTGCGCTGGCCTGGCGTGCTGAAGGTGGCGCGCTGGCGGTTCGTGGGAGCGATAGCGACATCGTTTCGCAGTCGTTGGGTCACAGGTCGCGTCCTGCGGTCGACATTCGCCGATCCCACGAAGGTCACCGAAGCGGACGTCGATCAGTACTACGCGCCGGTTCCCGATCCGGGCTATGGGCGCGCCTTGCGAGGCGTGCTCCGAGAGTTCAGGTTCGACAGTCTTGGCGGGCGCCTGAGCCATGTGCAGGCGCCCACACTGATTCTCTGGGGCGACGCGGACCGGTGGATTCCGCTGCGAGACGGCACGAGGTTCGCGCATGAGCTGCCGCGCAGCGAGTTCGTCGTCCTTACGCGGACCGGACACGACGCGCCCGAGGAATCGCCCGAGCAGGTGAATCGCTATCTGTTGGACTACCTCAAGGAAGGTCTGACCCGTATTCCGGAGAACGTCGCATGGTACACGCCGTCCTCGCGCTCCTTGCGCTCCAGCAACCGGTAGACTCGGCCTACACGGCCAAGATTCGTGAGCTGACGACCGAGCCGCGCTTCAACACCGAGCTCACCGACCATCTGCCCACCGACTCCCGAGTCCCGAGTCCCCTGAAAGTCCTGGGCTATGTCCCGGGTACCGTCGGCCGGCTCTCCTACGTCGCCGACATCACACGCTACTTCCGCGCGCTCGACGAGGCGTCCCCGCGTGTGAAGGTGTTCGACCTCGGCAAGAGCGATGAGGGACGGCCGATGATCGTGGCGGCCATCGCCGACTCGGCGACGATCGCGCAGCTCGATCATTATCGCGACATAACCGCCGCACTCGCCGACCCCAGGCGCCTAACGGGCGACTCGGCGCAGCGGCTGATCGCGGCGGGCAAGCCGATCTATTATGCGACGGGGTCGATTCACTCACCCGAGACCGGCTCGCCGGAGATGCTGATGGAGCTGGCATACCGGCTGGCGATCGAGGAAACTCCATTCATCAGGCAGATACGCGACAGCGTCATAACACTCATCACGCCAGTGACCGAGGTGGATGGGCGCGACAGGATGGTCGACGTCTACCGCTACCGCAAAGCGAACAAGAACATCGCCCCGGGCCTGATCTACTGGGGCAAGTACACGGCGCACGACAACAACCGCGATGGGATCGTCATGTCGCAGGTGCTGACGCGCACCATGATGCACGCGTTCTTCGACTGGCATCCCACGGTGCTGCACGATCTGCACGAGTCGGTGCCTTTCCTCTATACATCGACCGGCACCGGTCCGTACAATCGCGAGCTCGACCCGATCGTGATCAGCGAATGGAATGAGCTCGCCTTCCAGGAAATCACGGCCCTGACGACTCGAGGTCTGCCGGGCGTGTGGACGCACGATTTCTACGACGGCTGGACACCGAACTACATGTTTTGGGTAGCGAACGGCCACAATGCGATCGGCCGGTTTTATGAGACGTACACCTCGCGCGGCGCCGACTGCCACACCGTGAAGTTGCCCGACCGGCAGACGTCAGTCGAATGGTTCCGCCCCAACCCGCCGCTCAACGGCGTGCGGTGGTGTATTCGCAACAACATCAATTACCAGCAGTCGGCGCTGCTCATCGCGCTGAATTACATGGCGCGTAACGGTCATCGCTATCTCGACCAGTTCTACCGCAAGGGCGTGCGCGCCGTCGAGCGCGGCCATGCAAAAGACGGCCCGAACGCGTTCCAGATCCCCGCGAGCCAGGCGCGGCCGGTCGAGGCGGCCAATCTCGTCAACCTGCTCCGCTTCCATGGCATCGAGGTGCGTCGCGCCGACAAGCCGTTCAAGGCCGGCGACGCGGACATCGCGGCGGGCGATTACATCGTGCTGCTCGACCAGCCCTATGGGCCGCTCGCAAAGAGCTACTTCAGCAAACAGGACTACGGCCCGAACGATCCAACGCCCTACGACGACACGGGCTGGACGCTGCAGTACGTGCGTAACGTCGCGCTGCGCGCGATCAACGACACCGCAATGCTGCATGGCCCGACGACGCTGCTGTCCGCCGATGCGCGAGTGAAGGGTGAAGTCACGAGCTCGAGCGGAAGCACGACGTACCTGATCGCTCCAACGACGGAGAGCGGACTGATTCAGTTCCGTCTTGCGCTGCGTGACGTGCGGATGTGGGCGAGCGAGGATTCGTTTACGGTCGCGCAACGCACCTGGGGTCGGGGCACGACGATCATTCCGGCCGTCGCGGGTCTGGAGGGACGGATCCGGCCCGTCGCGGAGTCGCTCGGACTCAGCGTCGTTGGCGTGGCGAACGCGCCGCCGGTCGCGCGGCACGAGCTCGACCTGCCGAGGATCGCGCTGGTCCACTCCTGGCTCAACACGCAGAACGAAGGCTGGGTGCGGTACGCGTTCGACGTGTTGAAGATCCCCTACACGTACTTGAGCGTCCAACAGCTCAATCGGCGTGACCTGCTGCGGCAATTCAACGTGCTCGTGCTGCCGTTCGTCTCGAACAACCCGCAACAGATCGTCAACGGGCTGCCGATGAACGGGCCGCCGATTCCGTGGCGGCGCACCGCAACCACCCCCAACCTGGTCGGGCCGGATTCGACCGACGACGTACGGCCCGGCATCGGACTCGAGGGGATGGCCGCATTGAATCAATGGATCGCCGCGGGCGGCGTACTGATCACGGAGGGTGGCACGGCGGGGATTTTCACCGAGTATGGCGTCGCGCGCGGCGTCGACATCACGCCTGCAAAGCAGCTCCGCGCGTCGGGCGGGATCTACCGGGCGGTGATGAAGGATCCGCGCAGTCCCATCGCCTACGGGTACTCGGATACGCTGGCGGTCTACTTCAATCAGCAGCCCCTTTTCCAAGTGGATACGAGCACAGACGTTCCCGAGGATCAGGACGCCGACCTCACGGCCCAGCAGGCGCGGACGCGGCCGCGAGTTGTGCTGAGCTTCCATCAGAAGCGCGATTCGTTGCGGCTGTCCGGACTGTTGGTCAACGGCGAGGAGTTGGCGGGGCGACCGGCGGTCATCGATGCGCCGGTCGGTCAGGGACACGTCGTGCTCTTTGCCATCAGACCATTCTGGCGGTGGGAGACGCAGGGAAGCTTTGCGCTCGTGTTCAATTCGATTCTGAACTGGAACGACCTGGGCGTCGCCTGGCCGCCGGCGCCCAAGCCGAGCGCCCGTACAGTGGCGGGGCCGGACGAAGGGCCTTAGATTTCATCAACCAAACGGTTGATGAAATCAGGCCATGCCACCTAAGCTAAGTAATGATAGAGCATTGCGAATTGTCGCGGCCGCCCGAGAAGAGTTTGCCAGGCGTGGATTCGCAGGCGCGCGGGTCGACCAGATCGCCCGCCGAGCGGGCGTGAACAAACAGTTGCTGTTCTACTACTACCACTCCAAGCGCGGCCTCTTCCAGGCCGCGCTCGCACAATCAGCCGGCGAACTGGAGACCGCGTTGGCGGAACTGTCATATCCGGTGGGGGGGCCGCTCGAGCGGCTCCGGCTCACGCTCGCCGCGCAGTTCGAGTTCCTCGCGAGAAACCCGCAAATCGTTGCGCTGCTCGGTCAGGGAACGCGCTCGGGCGGCGGTGCGGCGTTTGCGCCGGCGATCAATCGGTTGGTCGTGTTACTGGCCGAAGGCCAGGGGCTGGGCCAGGTGCGAGACGATGTCGACCCGCACCTGGCTGCCGCACAAGCTTTGATCCTGATGGTTGGCTATCTCAGCATGGAAGCCGTGATTGCCACGAGTGCCCGCCCGCTCGGCGCGGACGAGCCATCGCTTCGCGAGCGCTGGCGCGAAGCGGCGGTCGACCTAGTTGTGGCGGGCGTGAGCGCCAGCTAGCACCGGCGCTTCCGTTTCGAAGATCAGGTGGCCCGCTTCGAAACGGGCCCCCCGCAGGGCCAGGCTCACCACTTCGCCCAGCTCCTCCACCAGATGTACGTCGAGCGTCTTCCGCACTTCCTCGGGCAGATCGTCGAGATCGCTTTCGTTATCCTTGGGCAGAATCACGGAGTTGATCCCCGCCCGAACGGCGCCGAGCACCTTTTCCTTGACCCCGCCGATCGGCAGCACCCGGCCACGCAGCGTGATCTCCCCCGTCATCGCAATGTCGTGGCGGGCCGGCCGGCGCGAGAGCGCCGAGACGAGCGCAGTCGCCATCGTCACGCCTGCGGAGGGCCCATCCTTGGGAATCGCGCCCGCGGGCACGTGCACGTGAATGTCCGTATCGACGAACGCCCCTTCGGGAATGCCGAGCAATTCCGCATGCGATTTCGCATACGTGAGCGCGGCACGGGCCGACTCTTTCATGACGTCGCCGAGCTGCCCGGTCAGGAGCAGTTCGCCCTTGCCGCGCATGACGCTCGCTTCGACGAACATGATGTCGCCTCCAACCGGGGTGTAATACATCCCGGTCGCCACGCCGACCTGATCCTCGCCGGCCATCCGCTCGGGATGCACCTTCGGCCGGCCGCTGAGATCGGGGATGTCCTTGGGGCCGACGATCACTTTCTCCGCCGCGCCGTCCGCGATCTTACGTGCCACCTTGCGACCGAGCTTGCCGATCTCGCGCTCGAGCTGGCGGACACCAGCCTCGCGGGTGTAGCTCGCGATGATCTCGCTCAACGCGTCGTCGGTAAGCGTCAACTGATCGGTACGCAGACCGTTCTCAGTCAGCTGCCGGGGAACGAGATACCGTTTGGCGATCTCGAGCTTCTCGCGCTCGGTGTAGCCTGCGAAGTTGACCGTCTCCAGCCGATCGAGCAGCGGAGCGGGGATGCTCTGCAGGAAGTTCGCGGTTGCGATGAACAGCACTTCCGAGAGGTCGAACGGCACGCCCAGATAGTGGTCCGTGAACGAGTCGTTCTGCGCCGGATCGAGGACTTCGAGCAGCGCCGCGGCCGGGTCGCCCTGAAATGAGACGCCCAGTTTATCGACCTCGTCGAGCAGGAAAATCGGGTTCTTGGCGCCTGCCTGCTTCATTCCCTGGATGATGCGGCCCGGCATCGCGCCGACATAGGTGCGCCGGTGGCCGCGAATGTCGGCCTCGTCCCGGGCGCCGCCCAGTGAAATTCGGACGTACGGCCGGCCCATCGCACGCGCGATGGACTTGGCGATCGAGGTCTTGCCGACGCCCGGCGGTCCGACGAACAACAGTGTCGGCGCGCGCGCGGCGCGGTCGTCCTCGTTCCCGGGGGCTTCTTCTTTCGGCTGTTGCTGCTTCCGGAGCTGCCGGACCGCGAGGAACTCGAGCACCTGGTCCTTCACGTCCTGCAGGCCGTAGTGATCCTCCTCGAGGATCTTTGCGGCCTGTTTCAGATCGAGCGACTCTTCCGTGCGCTTGTTCCACGGCAGCTCGGCAACGGTCTCGAGGTAGGTGCGAATGACCTGCGCCTCCATCGACTCCCGCCCGGCGCGCTCCAGCCTCGCCAACTCGCGATCGACTTCCTTGCGAGCCGCCTCCGGCAAGTCGAGCGCATCGAGACGCTTCTTGAGGTCGTCGGCCTCGGCCGCCTCTTCCTCTTCTCCCAACTCCTTCCGAATCGCCTTCATTTGCTCGCGCAGCAGCATCTCACGCTGGCGTTCGCCGAGCTCTTCCTGGACCTGCGACTTGATGTCTTCCTGCGCGTCGACGACGGCGATCTGGCGCTGCACGTGAACGAGGACACGGCGCAGCCGGTCCTCCACCGCGAGCGTTTCCAGCAGCTGCTGGCGCTCCAGCGATTGGATGTCGAGGTGGCCAGCGACGAGGTCGGCGAGGGCGCCGGGGTCCCTGACACCCTGCAGGACCTGCTGGATGACCTCCGTGGGGAGTCCAGACTTCTGTCCCAGCTCCGCGGCACGCTCCCGAACTTCCCGATGCAACGCTACGAACGCGGCATCCTTCTCATTAAGAGGAGGGAGATCCTCCGCCTCGCGAACGGTCGCTTCGAGATAGCCGTTGGTCTCGCTGTAATGCACGGCCGTCCCGCGGCTTTCGCCCTGCAGGATCAGCTGTACGCCCCCCAGATTGCGCTGCACCTGGCTGATGCGGGCGATCGTTCCGGTGGTATAGAGTATGCCGGGCGTGACTTGGTCGAGATTCTCTTTCTGCGCGACCGCAAACACCTTGCGGTCGGGGTTTTTGAGGGCGGCTTCAATGGCGCGCAATGTCGCAGGACGGCCCGCGCCAATCGGCGACGCGACGCCCGGAAACAGCACGGCGTCGCGCAACGGCAGGACGGGCAAGCTCATCCGGTCTGACATGAATTCTCCCAATGCTAAGTTTCGTGAACGATGATTTGCCAAGCAGAACGCACCGTCTATGCCACGAAAAAACGCCGTCTACGGCAGGTCCGTTCCTCCTAGCGCCGCCAAAGCGGCGCGGGACTGCCAACACGACGCGTCCAGACTGTGTTGCAAGGCCGCTTGGATGCGGCTAAATCTTAGTCCACGAATGGATTGCAAAACGGCATGAGCGATCTGTTGGCGCAGCGGCTGAGTCAGGCCCTTGGCTCTTCCTTCACGCTCGACGGGGAGATCGGCCGCGGCGGCATGGGTGTCGTCTATCATGCCCGTGATGAGCGGCTCAAGCGGGCGGTGGCAGTCAAGGTGCTCCCGCCCGAGCTCGCGTTCCGTGAGGAAATCCGCATGCGTTTCCTCCGGGAGGCGGAAACGGCCGCCCGCCTGTCCCACCCGCACATCGTCCCGATTCATTCCGTCGGCGAAGGTCCCGAGGGACTCGTGTACTTCGTGATGGCCTATGTGGACGGTGAATCGCTCGCGGCGCGTCTCAAGCGCCGCGAGCGACTGCCACCGGAAGAAGCCCGGCGCATCTTGATGGAGACAGCGGACGCACTCGGTGCCGGACATGCCCTCGGCATCATCCATCGCGACGTAAAGCCTGACAACATTCTGCTGGAGGGGAGCCGCGGCCGGACGGTCCTCACGGACTTCGGGATTGCCAAAGCGCTGACCTCGACGACCGGCCCGGGAACGTTGACGGCAACCGGGGTGGCGATCGGGACGCCCCACTACATGAGTCCGGAGCAGGCCGCTGGGGATCGGGAAATCGATGGGCGCTCTGACATCTACAGCCTGGGCGTCGTCGGGTATCAGATGCTCGCGGGCGAGCTGCCGTTCTCCGCACCCACCGTTCCGGGGTTGTTGCTCAAACAAATCACGGAGCAGGCACCCAACCTCCAGGACAAGTCACCGACCTGCCCGGACGATCTCGCATCGTGCGTGATGCGCTCGCTCGAGAAGGAGCCGGAAGCACGCTGGCCGACGGCGGATGCGCTGCGGCGCGCCCTGGAGTCACGCAGTGCGCCGCCGTACCGGCCGTCGCGTCGCACGAGTGGCGGGGCCGCGCGCGGTGAGATGCGTCTGCCGCCGCCGGCCAGATTGTCCGGCGGCGGTCGACCGCCCGAGCGCCGGCGTGCGACTCGGCCGGCAAAGAAAGATCCCAAGTCGGAGCTCACGCCGAGCGGCGAGTCGAAGATGGTGGTGCGGTTCCGCGACGGTTTCGTCTCGTGGGCGTCGGTTTGCGGCGGCTTGATGTTGATCGATCTGATACAGGGCGGTGGTCTCAGTTGGTCGCTGTTCCCCACGGCGGTCTGGGCCGGTTTCGGGTTGCTCCCGCAGTACATGAAGCTCTGGCAGAATGGGTATTCCTGGCGCGACGTGCTCAATCGCCCCGCAGCCCCGGACGCCCATGAAGCGCTCCACGGTCCGCGCCGCGCGTTGCCGACGCCGAAGGCCGACGAGTTCGGCCGGCATGTCGACACGGTGCGTCTGGCGCGCAACGACCGGGAGGCGATCCTCAAGATCATGGAGCGCGTCCCCACGTCGGAGCGAAAGCTGCTCCCCGACGTCGTCGTCACGGTCGACGCGCTCCTGAAGCGGGCCGAAGAGCTCGCGCGCATGCTGCACGGCATGAGTGCCGATGTGGATGACGGCGCGCTGGCTCGAATCGAAGTGCGGATTGAAGCGGTGAAGCATCATGAAGAAGGAACGGAGCGCGAACGCCAGCTCAGCCTGCTCGACCGCCAGCGCCAGGCGCTGAGCGATCTATTGACGCGCCGCAAACGGGTCGAGGAGCAAATCGACTCGTGCGTCTTGGCGATGCAGAATGTCCGGTTCGATCTGTTGCGGCTGCGGTCGGCGGGCGTGGCGGCGGTGCTCAGCGATCTGACCAATGCCACCCAGCAGGCACGGGCGCTCTCCCGGGATGTCGATCACGTGATCGCCGCCGCAGGCGAGATTCGCGATGTGCTCAGCGCTTCTCCGGCACCCGCCTCGCCGCCGCCCCGCGGGCAGCGCCCCCGGTCCTCGCCGTAGAGTCCTGCGCGACCCAGCACTCGCGCACGAGTGCCGGGCCGTTGTCCCGCTGCAACGCAAACTCCAACAGCTCCACAAAACCCGCGGCGGCGTCCTCGCAGTGACCGGCCCGTAACGCGGCGACGGCAGCCAGCTCGCGATAGCGCGCCGACCCCGGCCGCCGCGCGGTCGCGTAACGCAGCACGCTGTCCGCCGAACCGGGCGGGGCGTCCAGCGCTATCTGTCCGAGCGCCTGGCTCAGGAACTCACCGGGGAACGGGTGGCGAAACGTGCCTTGGGCAGCGCTGAGCGCCCCGCGCGCCTGCGACACCGCCTCGCCCCAACGGGATCCCCGGGCGGCGAGCAAGGCCAGTGCCGCACGCACTTGTCCGGTATCGGCACCCGCGCCGAGGGCCTCGCGGAGGGCCATCGCGGCCGCCGGCTTGCTCCGGGCCGCCGCCAGCAACGCGCGCATCTGGAGTGCGTCGGCGCTGCCGCCCTTGGCTGTCACGGTCACGAGCAGCGAATCGGCCTGCGCGGTATCCCCCAGAGCCAATCGAATGCCGGCAGCGCGGAGGCTCCACTCGAATGCATCCGGCTGTGCGCGCCGAGCCGCATCGAGATAGGGAAGCAGACCGGCATCGCTGCGGCGCGCGGCGAGGATGCGTAACAGTGCGAACGGCGCTGTGCCGGCATCGCCCTTCCCGAGCTGGATCAGGGAGTCGAAGACGGCGGACGCGGCAGCCCCGGGATCGAGGAACCGGCGTGCCGCGACAAACTCGAGGCGTGGTTGATTGTCGCTGTGCTCGAGGTTTGCCCGTTGCATCAAGCGCGCGACACCCGAGTCCCCCAACAGCATCCGACCGAAGTACTGGTCCGTGTTGTCGATGCTCAACCACTCGTGGCTCATCGCGTTCAGTTGACCGCCTGGACCCAGCAGCCGCGCCAGCCACGCGCGGTCGTAGGTGATGGCCCGCGGCGATGCCAGCACCACGAGATCGGCGCTGCCTCCGAACCACACGTGCACGTGCGGAAACACCGCGCGCAGGTTCCGCACGATCCCGGCGACAATCGGTAGTGGCAGCTGGTAGAGCTGAATCCACTGACAGAAGACGCCGTCATCGGAAAGCCGGGCCCTGGCGATACGGAAAAACTCGGGCGTGTACAGCGTCGCCACCCCTGCGACCCACGGATTCGACGGCTCCGAGACGATCACGTCGTAGCGCTC
>Ga0137397_10001884_pt1 | contig 14620 bp, 14 predicted proteins | sample czorhiz116metaG_FD_106658 | JGI IMG/M metagenome (GOLD analysis project Ga0137397, IMG submission 106658) | Vadose zone soil microbial communities from Angelo Coast Range Reserve, California, USA - czorhiz1.16 metaG | ecosystem: Environmental > Terrestrial > Soil > Vadose zone | place: USA... | reverse complement strand
CGTTCGAGCATCGCTTCTGAACGCGCGAGCGCTTTGGCCGGGTGGTCGTAATCGGTCGTCGACCGCACGTCAATCACGAGTCGCCCTGCCGCCGTAAACCCTGGATCGATGGCGGCGAGGCGGGCGTAGCTTTGAATCAACCATCCTGCGCCGGCCACCAGCGTCAACGCCAGCGCAATTTCGATCACGATCATCGCGGACATCAGGTGTGACACAGAACGTCCTGGCGTCGCGGTTCGGCCGCTTTCGTTCAGCAACACGCGAAGATCAGCGCCGGACAGCCGCCACGCCGGGATGAGACCCGTCGCTATTCCGACGAGGAACAGCGCCGCAACGCCAAACGCCGCCATCCTCGCGTCCACAAATGACACGTGATCCAGCCGAGGAAGATTCGCGGCTCCGAGCGCGAGCATCGCACGGACCGCGGCGTAGGCGAGCAGCACACCCACTATCGCCCCGACGGACGCTAGCACGGCGGCTTCGGTGGTCAACTGGCGCACGATCCGAGCTCGACTTCCACCAAGCGCGCGCCGTACCGCAATTTCTCGCATCCGTGTGACGCCTCGCGCGAGGAGCAGGTGAGTGACGTTCAAGCTCGCCAACACCAGCAGTAACGCCGTCGCACCGAGGACGATTAGCAGCGTCGAGCCCAGATCACCGACCATCGACGTGAGTAACGGCTGCATCACGTACTCGCGACCAACATCGCTCGCGAATCGTTGTGCGAGCCCGGCCATGGCCGCCCGTGCGGCGCGTCGCAGTTGATCGAGACGCGTTCCCGGCGACAGCCGAAGAACGCCCTGGTAGACGTGCCCGGTGCTCAGCGGGGCCTCTCGGTTCGCGTACCAAAAATCGGTGTCGTGGGGAAGGTCGACATTTTGGGCTGCGACGCCGACGATCGTGGTCGGCGCGTTGACTTCGCTCAGATGCACGGTTCGACCGACCGTCGCCGGGTCGCCGCCGAACAGTTGACGCCACGCGCGATGCGAAACGATGACTGTGAGCGGCGGTGTTGATCCGGCAGGAGCAAAATCCTCATGCTTGAATCCTGGGCCGCGCTCCAACGGGATACCGAGCACGTCAAGGAATCCCTCCGTGACACCATGCAAGAGAACGTGGACCCCCGTCCCATCGTCGCGTAGCAACGTCGCATCGAACGGTTGTGTCTCGACTCCTGCCGCACGCAGCAGCGGTAGATGCGACTCATTCAGCGCGGTGAGCTCAGCCGCCGAGAGCGCACCGGTCGTCACCCGACCATCAGTCATTCTCGTACGGACATCGACGAGCTGTTCCGCATTCGGAAACGGTAGGGGCCGAAGCAACACGGCGTCGACGATGCTGAACATCGCCGTCGTGGCACCGATGCCGATCGCGAGTGTGGCCACGGCGGCACACGTGAAACCAGGCATCTTGCGAAGCTGGCGAACGGCGTGCCTGACGTCCTGTTGGAACGTATTCACGACGGCCTCTCCTAGGAACGTGATCATGGTCAGGGTCAACCATGGCGCCGCTGGCGGTATTACGTCCCGATGGAACACTGGAGCCTGCGAATTCTCTCACGCCAAATAGAGATCAACAATGCACGAGCTTGGGGCATAAGCGTTCTAAAACGCCGAAGTATTTCGCTTTCGCCCATTTGCGAAAGTTACCCATCGGGAACCGGCACCAGACCTCAATGCCGGAACACCGAACCCGAAGGTCCTCGGGGGGCGGCGACGATTCGGGCCCTCCGAGTCTCCGTTGCTCACGTCGTCAACCTCGTCGCAAACGGCATGATGCCGGCGCGCAGATCGCCGCGGAACTGTCGGTCTCGAAGAAGAAGACGTTCGCGAGACGCTCGCCTACGCTGCTGCCCTGTTCGTGACGAACTGCACACGCTTCGCCTGTGAGTCACGCGGCTTCAGGGCCCCACCATAGAATGTCGACGTGTCTGAATCCTACGTTTTCTTTGAAGCCCTGACACCGATCGGCTTTCGGGTCAGGGTTTCGCGAGGTCGGTGGGAGCTGATTACCGCGATCAAGCATCCTGTGATGGCCGGTGGTGAGATCCGGGTGCAGTCGGCGCTGGAGAGCCCTGACGAGATACGTCAAAGCCGTACGGACCCGGAGGTGCTACTCTTCTACAAGGCTGAAGCGCCCAAACGTTGGACCTGCGCGGTCGTCAAGCGCACCAACGACGAAGCATTCTTGGTCACAGCCTATCCGACCGACGCGATCAAGGAAGGCGTCCGAATATGGCCGAACTGAAGGTGTTCCACGACAGGGAAGGCAAGACACTCACAGTCTGGTTCACAGACCGATCCCAGGAGTACGTCTGCGAAGAGACGGGCGACGAAGTCGTCCTGATGAAAGACCGCGCTGGGCGAGTCATCGGTTTCGAAAAGCTCAACTTCTCCGTCCCCGATTCCGATTCGTTGCGCATCGCGCTCGAAACTACGCCCGCCTGAAGGAGCTCGAAGCGCTCCGGAATTCCTTCGCAAGATCGTGCAAGCCACTCTGCCATCGACGGTCTTCGCGCTTGCCCACTGCACGCGGGCGCCCGCGATCGCAGCGGAAGGGAAATGATCGTGGGCGACAGGAGTAGGCTAGCGGTAGATCTTGAAGCGCTTCTCGAGGGTGCTCTGACGGAAGAAGACTTCCGACTGAGGTATCAATCGGGGCCGACCTCCACGTTGACCAACGCGATCTGGGGAAACATGGAGCACTACCTGGCAGACGCGGACATCCGCGGCAGAGATCCCGAATATCGCGCGATGCAGAATGGGGAATTGTTGAAGCTGATCCGATTGCTCCGGGAGGATGCGCCGATGGCGCAGTTACAGCGCATCAACTTCCTTCGGCGTGCATAGTGAGAGCGCGAAGACTACCTGCGTTCAGCCGATCGCTTCGTCGCCATCGACTTGCCCGCGGCGGCAAGACCTCCTTGCTAAAAGCTCAGTAGACCCTCGAGGAGGAAGACGTCCGTCAAGCGCTCGCCCACGCGGCCGCCCTGGCCCAGGACGAAGTCCACCCAATCCGCGCCTGAAAACCAATGCGGTTTCTGGCCAACGCTGGTGTCTCGCCAAAGACCGTCGATTTCCTGAAACAGCTCGGCCCCGAAGCGGTGCACGTCCGGACGTTGGGGCTGGAGCGTGCCGACGACCAGGTGCTGATCGATCGTGCCCTGGCCGATTCCAGCGTTGTCGTGACGTTCGATCTCGACTTCGGCGACATCCTCGCCCTTGGCGTCCTGGAATAAGTCGAGCGTCATCATCTGTCGGCTGGCCGACGAGCCGCCGAGTCTGTGAATCAGCGACTCGCGAAAGTTCTCGCTGAGCGCATGTCCGATCTTGAATCCGGTGCGTTGATCCTGATCGAGGACACTCGGTATCGAGTCAGAAGGCTGCCGTTTGGACGCACATAGAGCTTTGAATCACTTTATCTTGCCGTTGAAGGAATCTGGTGGGGGCCGGAAGCTGAAGGTCCACTCGCGCTTGCTCTCATCGCGCAAGGGCCGGGCCGGCTCGGTAGCGATCGTCACCCTTCCATCCGCGGAACTGGTCCGGATCCAAGTGACGCTCTTGCAAACGGTCGAAGCTACCGGCGAAGAGTGCGCCTGGGTGATCTCTCCCGAATCCCGCCGCGCCTCCATGACCAGCCGCGTGAGTTCTCCATCGAGACGGGTCAGCGTCACCGCACCCCAAGACCGAGGGAAGCTCGTTATCGACGGGCGCGCCCCATTCGATCGCGGCAGTGCGTCTTCGGCAGCGCGGGATACTGCTTGAAGATCTAGGGAGCATTGGTCGTCGCTGTCGCGGAGCAGCTCGGTTGTCATCCGCACCTGCTCGGAGTAATCGGCCATCTTCAGCCGGTTGAAGGCCGGCACTCCCCTGAAGTCTTTGACGCTTTCGGAATTGGTGTAGAGAAACGCCTCTGCCTGAAGGGCGCGCAAGAAAGCTGCCGGGAAATCCTGCGCCTGGACTCGGTCGACCCACTGGACTGGTGGCACGGGCAGCGCACGCAAGATGCCATTTTCCGTTGCCGCGATCGAAAGAGCGACCAACTGTGAGATCAGCTCGTGTCGGCCTACAAGGCTTCGGTTGAGGTTCCAGGACGCGTCGAGGCTTCTGTCAACTTCCGCCGAGTGGCCCTGACGGGCCTCTTCTAGTGCGCGAGCCAGAAGGATGTGTTGCAGGTATCGATGTCCGATGAGGTCCGGGTGAGGCTCAGCGAAGCCGGCTTCCAGATCGCGTTCCCATGACAATTCGGAGCCCCCGAGAAGATGGTCCTCAATCGCGTCAATACGCCGCGCGTGCTCGCCCAAGAACTGTGTCACATCCGCGGGCGCCGTCCGCGTGGTGTCATCGGCCACGAGCTGCTGAGCGGTCACGAACGCGCCAATGGCATCGAGCCGATCGTTTTTGGCTGTCTTTCTCACCATGTCGATTCCGAGTGGTTGGGTCAACTCGTGGAGCTGCCACGCGCCGGAACTCGTTGCTGTCTTCGGAAAGCGAGCGGCGAACGCCTCCATCGATTCGAATGATGAAGCCCAACCTTGCCCGACTTGCCCGAGGCGCCAAGCGGTATAGCCGACATAGAGTACGAAGGACAGAACCAATAGGCCGAAGAGAACGATGACGGCGGCACGCAATCGGTGGAGTAAGCGTCGTACGGCCACCGAGATCCACTGCTTGTAGAGTTGGATCTGCGGGCCCATTGCCTGACTATCGGCTTATCTCGGCGAAGACCTCACCCGCTTTCTCAAACCAACGGTCGGAAAGATCGATCCGGTAGACCCACAAAGCAAACGGCGCCCGACCGCGGGCGCCCTCGGTTGCCAGCGCCGCTCCGAACACCGCGACGGCCGCGAGGGTGCTCAGCCAGCGGTGCCATTCGACCGATGACGTTGGCTCAACTCCTTGCGAGGAGGCCAGGCGCCAGCCGGTGATGGCCGCTCCGATGGCGAACACCGCGCCGGCGCGCACATTCGCAACGGCCACGGCCCGCCAGTCCCAACCGGCCGGTCCTCATCGCGACCACCTCGGCCACCGCGGCGATGAGGACCAGTCCGATGGGAAAGTGAATGAGCAGCGGATGCAGTCGACCGATGAGCGCCACGTCACCTATACAGACCAAGGGAGGGCCGCACTATTCCGGAGGCGGCGCATGAACTCGACCCGGGAATAAACCCCGCGTCACGGGGATCTATTGAGCAGACGATGCCTCACCAGACGTTTGAGGAGGTCGTCCTGCCTCACCTCGATGCAGCGTTCAACTACGCCCGGTGGCTGACCAAGAGCGATGCTGACGCCGAGGACGTCGTGCAGGACGCGTACGTGCGTGCACTGCGGTTTTTCTCGTCTTTGCGCGGCGACGATGCTCGATCGTGGCTGTTCACGATCGTGCGGAATACCTGGTACGGGCGGTTTACGCGCGCGGCGGGTCCCAATCAGCCCACGGTGTACGACGACGTGAAGCATGATCGACCCGACGATGGCCTTGATCCAGAGGCGTTGGTGATGCAGCAGCAGGCGGTCGAGAGGGTGCAACGCGCCGTCCAGGAGCTGCCGACTGACTTTCGCGAAATGATCATCCTCCGTGAGCTCGAGGGGTTGTCCTACAAACAAATTGCGGTCGTCGTGGGGATTCCGATCGGCACGGTCATGTCGCGATTGGCTCGCGCCCGGGAACGGCTTCAGGCGATCCTCAGGCCGTCGGCGCCGCCGAGGGGAAACAATCGTGATTTGTCTTGAAGCCGGACGCCTGCTGGACGCGTTCGTCGACAACGAGCTCGAACCGGCCGACGCGGCGAACCTTCAGGCCCATCTCGCTTCTTGTGCCGCGTGCCGCCAGCTGCTCGCCGACCGTGAATCGCTCGGCCGGCTGGTGCGACACCTGCCGTACTATCCCGCGTCGGATCGACTCCGCGCGAAGATTTTGCGCATCAGCACACGCCCGCGATTCGATCCGAGCCTTCTGGCGTGGGCTGCGGTGTTGGCGCTCGCGGTGGCGCTCGGTGGCTCAGTGGAGATCGTGCGATTCGCTCGCGCGAGACATGGCGCTGAGACCACAGCCGCGGTGGCGGACGAGGTCGTCGGCGATCACGTCCGCGCGCTCAGAGACGCCCACCTGTTCGACGTGCGATCGTCCGATCAGCACACCGTGAAGCCATGGTTCCTCGGCAAGGTGGATTTCTCTCCGCCGGTCGAGGATCTATCGTCCATCGGTTTTCCGCTGATGGGCGGCCGGCTCGACCACGTCGCCGGCCAACCGGTCGCCGCGCTCGTGTATCAGCGCCGCCTCCATCCGATCAACGTGTACATCTGGCCCGCGGTGGATCGGACTGCCGCCAGCGACACGCGATCGATTCGTGGGTTCCAGGTGCGCCATTGGATCCGGAACGGCATGTCGTTCTGGGCCGTCTCCGACCTGAATGACGCCGAGCTCGGCGAGCTCGTGCGCGCGCTGCAACGGTGAGAGCTGCGACGCGGCCGGTCACCCGGACGGAGCCGGGCCCACTCGAGCGCGCGCGCAAATTGCAACCGGCAGACTGAAGGCTCACCGGGTCAGACCAACACGGTGCACGAGGTCTTGGAATCCTGGGTCGGCGCGCAAGGAGTCGAAGCCCGGACGCAGCAGGACACCAGGGTTGAAGCGCTCGTCATAACCTCGTTCGAGCCAGGTCATGGCTTGGGCCTTCTCGCCGAACGCTGCATAGACCATGGCGATCTCCGCCGCATTCGAATAGGCAGGATTCGAGTGCTTCTTCAGACCTGTCAGCAGTCGTTCCGCATCGGCACTCCTGCCAGATGACGCGTAGGCCCGAGCCAGATTGGCGGCGCAGATCGGGCTCCTCTCCGACAACTGGACGGCTTTCTGGAACTCTGTAATCGCGTCATCGCGCATGTGTTTCTGGAGGTATGCCTCGGCCAGCTGATTGTGCGCGAGAGCAAAATCAGGATCCATGTCGATCGTCCTGCGGCTCTGTTGCACCGATTCGTCGTAGAAGTGCGCAATCAGCAGGATCTCCGCTAAATCGGCGTTGATGATGAGCGAGAGCGGATCCAGGCTTCTCGCCTTCCTCATTTCGGCGATCGCCTCGCCATGCCGACCCATCAAGCTCAAATGCCACGCATACCAATGGTGGGCGGTGGCATACCCCGGATTGAGCTCGATGGCCCGCCGAAATTCCTTCTCGGCGGATCCCCAATCCCAGTCGAAGCCACTCAAGACGAAGCCAAGCGACGTATGTGCTTCGCCGAGGGTGTTATCTAATTCAAGGGCTTTGATCGCGGCGGCTTTCGCGGCGGGAAGAGCCTCCCTGGAGGCCATCACCCCGTACTGCCAGTCTCCCAGCAGCGCGTAGGTGTCGGCCAGACCGCTGTACGCCTGGGCATAGTCGGGGCCCCTCGCGACGGCCTCGTCAAAATACTCCCTGGCCTTGGTCAAACCATCGGCGGTTCTCTTGTTCCAGAAATATCGGCCCTTGAGATATGCCTCGTAGGCGTCCGGATTGACCGCCCTGACGTTTTTCAGTGCGGCCTGTTCCTTCGGTTGGACGTTGACCCGGATTTCCTCAGCAATGGCGCGAGCCACCCGGCTCTGGAGCGCCAACGTGTCACCGGCATCACCATCGTAGCTCTGGGCCCATAAATGCTTGTCGACGGCCGCTTCGATCAACTGCGCGGTAATCCGCACGCGCCCGCCGGAGCGCAGGATGCTGCCTTCGATCACGGCGTCGACGTTCAACTCGCGGGCGATCTGCGGCAACGGCTTCCGCGCGCCTTTGTACCCCATCACGGACGTACGTGAGATCACACGCAACGCGCTGATCTGCCCCAGGGTGGCAATCAGTTGGTCGGTCATCCCGTCTGCGAAGTACTCCTGGGACGCATCGCCAGAGAGGTTTTCCAGCGGAAGCACCGCCACGGATCGAATCGTTGGCAATTGCCGGCGCGACTGCAGCAGCCAACCGACCGAGATGACCGACGCCAGAGCCAGGCCGCAACCGGTGATCGTCAACGTCCGCTGCCGGCGCCGACCACTGGCGGCGGTACTCCGTTCGGCGATCTCGGGCGGCTCGCGATCGTCTGCCGTCAGGGGATCGCCGCCGGTCGACGACGCGTCTGCATCAGGAGGAACAGGCTCGAGGGCGACAGCAGCCACGTCTGCGATGAAGCGGTAACCACGTCGGGGTACCGTCTCAACGAAGCGAGGACTCTCGGCGGAATCACCCAGGGCCTCGCGGATCTTGTTGATGGCTTTGTTGAGCCCGTGCTCGAAGTCCACGAACGTATCCGCGGTCCACAGCCTGCCCCGGAGCTCGTCGCGGGTCACCAACTCGCCTGGTCTGGCCAGCAGCACAGCGAGCACTTGAAACGGTTGCTCCTGCAGCCTGATCCGCACACCGCGCTTCCTCAGCTCGCCACTCCGAAGATCGGCCTCGAAGATCCCGAAGCGAAGACGACCAGGAACGCCACGGCCCTGTTGCATGGTGGTGGACTGTCGGTGACGCGCGAGTCTACCACCGGGTTCACAGTGGACAAACCCGCCGGGGAGAAGTTCTCTCAAGACTCGCGTTGTCAGTTAGTTACTGGGGGAGGTAGATCCCCCCGAACAAGGATGGGCAATCCATTGAGGCCGCTGCCCTCGAAGCGCAAATTCGACAGCATGCACAACGAACACTCCGTAGACACACAGCGTGGGAGTTTTGACGAGATCATCCTTCCGCATCTCGACGCAGCTCACAACCTCGCGCGCTGGCTCGTGCGTGGCAGGGACGATGCGGAAGACCTAGTTCAGGAGGCATTCCTCCGAGCCTTTCGATACTTTGGTACGTTCCGGGGCGAGAATGCGCGCGCCTGGCTGCTCAGCATCGTACGCACCACGGCTTTCAGGTGGCTGCAGAGAAACCGCGCGCAGCACCTCGCGACCGAGTTCAATGAGGCAATACATGGCGATGGATGTGAAGCCCTCAATCCCGAAACCGTGTTGCTCCAACGCGCGGACACACAATTGCTCGAGCAGGCCATGAACCACCTGCCCGATCGTATGCGGGAGGTCCTGATGCTTCGCGAACTGGAGGGTTTGTCCTACAGAGAGATCGCGGAGGTCGTCGGCGTTCCGATGGGCACGGTCATGTCTACGCTATTTCGCGCGCGTGAACAGTTTCGGCGCGCAGCCAGCGATCTGGTGAGACGACAGGCGTAACCGAAGGGCTCCTTGGCTCTCAGCGATGTCGAACCGCAGGAGCTGAAACGGGATGCCGTGCCGGTGTGAGCGATTGGGTGGCCGCCGGGGATCGGAATGACCGGGAGGCACGGCGCCGGCTACTGCCGGCGCCGCGATTGGCTGGAGGGTGATGAGTGAGCGTCACGTCTAGTCGCAGTACGCTCCCTCGCACGGTGGCGACGCCGGCGAAGACGTATTCTGGTTGATGCTGCCGATCATGACTGGATGGATTGCGCAGTGGTACTGACCGCCTGCGGCTCCAATTGCCATCGGTTGACTCGAGACGCCAGGAGCCAGGTTCCCAGTGTCCACTGATCGGTCGTTCAAGACGACGCGGTGAGTGGTGGAATCGACGTTGTGCCAGACAATCATCTGACCCGCGGGCAGCGTCGCCGGATTCGGCGAGAATGATTGCGCCCCATCGATCGCAACGACGTTGATCGTCACGACGCCCCCAGGAGTCGAAGGCGTTGGACTGCTTGGGTTCGCGCCGCTTCCGCTCGAATAACCGTTCCCGCTGCAGCCCCAGAGGCCCAGGACTGATACCGTCATCGCAGCAGCTGTCACAAATCCACACATGTCAATCTCCCTGTCTGCTGTCGTTGTGTTCGCGTCGCGAATCATCCAGCCTTTTACCCTCTCATCGAATTTCGGATCTCGCATGTAGGACTACTTCGGCTGCGGAAATATTCCGCTAGCACCGATGACGGATGGCTGGATTGAACGTGGGTTGATTCGAATCTAGAAGGGAGGAGCGAGTGAGTGAGCGGAATAACTTTCGACCTTCCAGGGTCTTCTTCAGTGAAGGGCGAAGGATCGCCCCTCTGCTTATCACCGCCGTCTATTGAGTGACGTGATTTAAACCCGACCGGCAATCATCGACGCTGTGCGGTCACGTCGGCCAAGGAAAGGACAAACCCAGGTGCGTACGTGTTTCGCAGCGGCTGCCGCCGTTGCGCTCGGTCTCTGTGTCTGGGGCTGTGGCCCGTCTCCCGGCTCCAGCAGCGCGAATCCCGCAGGCCCTTCGCCGACCTCGGGAGCCATTGTGGTGATTGATGTCGTCGGCGTCGCCGGTCCAGCGTCTTTCAGGCCCAATCCTGCGAAGATTGTGGCCGGGCAGATGATCGTCTGGCGGAACCTCGACAGCGTGACACACCGCATCGGATTCGACGACTGGTCGCTCGACACGGGCAACATCGCCTCGGGGACATCAAGTTCGCCGATGCCGATCGCGAGAGGAGGGCCGTACCACTGCAGGCTCTATCCAGTGTTCACGTCCGGGACCGTCGTCGTTGACAGCCATCCATGACAACAGAACCTGGATGCAGCGTCGCTTTCGCGCAAAAGAACTGTATGCGATCGCGCGGCGCTCAACGATCCGGAGCTGCGTGGGTCACTGAGAGTCGACTGGCGCCGTAAGCGAGTCCCAGAGGAGCGAGTCGAAGCGCCTCGCTGACGTACGGCGGCTCCGCGGCGGGACCTCCGAGCTCAACTCCTCAAATCCGCGCGCAACGTTTCAAGCAGGTACTTCTTGTGGGAGTCCATATCCTGCTCGACCGTACCTTCGCCAGGTCTGGGCGCGTCGAAGTCCAGCGTCACCCACCCGTCGTAATCGCGCTCGCGCAGGATCCGGAAGAATGCCGGGAAGTCCACCCCACCAGCGCCGAGACGCTTATAGAGGTTGACCCTGTTGTGTTCCTCTTCACTCGGCGCCGGACCTTTCCAGCCGTTGCCAGTCTTGTATTTGAGTTCGGCATCCTTGAGGTGAATCGCCGCGATACGGGAGTAGTAGTCGCGAAGACACTTCACCGGATCGATGCCGCCCAATGTGGCATGGCCAGTGTCGAGCACGAGATACACCAGCGTGGGATCCGTCATGTCCATCACCATGTCCAGCTCGGGCTGGCGCTCCACCAGCGTCCAGGCATGCGGATGGAACGCGAACTTGATCCCGGCGTCGGCGGTTCGCTTCCCGACCTCGTTCAAATGCCTCGCGAGAATTTTGCCGTCTGCGGGGCTCAGGTTCTCGGGGCCTGCGCGACGGCTGAGGTTCACCTTCAGATGCTTGGAGCCGAGATGAGCCACGTAGCGGGCGCGTGCGGCATTGCTCTCAATGGTTTCCTGAATCCGGGCGGGGTCGAGATACTGACCGCCGCTGCCGATCGTGCAAAGCGCGAGACCCGACGCGTCGAGCACCTTCTTGAATGCCTCGGGAGGCTGCTTGAGGTACTGCGGCATGTCGTCCTGGAAGGGCTCGATGCCATGGTAGCCGTACCGCGCGGCCATCTTGATGCCGGTTTCCGGATGCGGAGGCATGGTTCGAAACTGGTGGCCGCTCATGGCGTAGCGCATCTTGTCTCCCGGGAGCGCATACGCTTTAAGAGCGACGCCGGCGCCAAGGCTGGCGCCAAGGAATTCGCGACGAGTCAGCATGGTGACCCTCCACGGCACCCCGACGCGGCTGACGCGTTGGGGACCCTGCCATTGCACCCCGCCATTGTGCGTCATGATTGTGCACCATGCGGAGGATTCATGCGACCAATCATCACGTCTGCGCCGAGCCCTGTTGACAGGCCGCGACCCGCGGCCTAGTGTGGCATCGCGCCGATTTCTGCGAAGGAGTGCACCATGCGGAGCCGGAGATTTCTGCACATCGCGGTGATGGCCCTGAGCGTATGGCTGGGGCACACTGCGTACGCGACAGCTCAAATCGCGACCGCAACGCTGCTGGGCGTCGTTCGCGATGAAACGGGCGCGGCGTTGCCGGGCGCCGCCGTCACGGTCAGGAGTGCGGCCACGGGCGTGATGCGCAGCGCGACCAGCGATTCGGAAGGGCGCTACCGAATCTCCGCGCTGGACCCCGGTGAATACGACGTACGCGCCGAGCTCGCCAACTTCAAGACAGCCATCCGGACACGCGTGGTACTGACCGTCGGCGGCACCACGGAGGCCGACATCAAGATGAGTCTCGGGCCGATTGCCGAGCAGGTGACTGTCGTCACCGAGGCCCCGCTCATCGAGCCGGCCAAGGCGGAGTTGAGCCGTGTGGTCAGCATGCAGGAGATTGAAGCGCTTCCGATCAGCGGGCGCAACTTCGTCGACTTCGTCAAGCTGTCGAGCGGCGTGGCAGGCGGACGCGAAAACGTCGGCGGCGGCGCGTTCAAGGAGCCGGATGTCGGCGTCGGGGCCGCGGCCGCCCCTCGACTGTCGTTCGGCGGCCAGCCGGAGCTGAACACGATGATTCAGGTCGACGGCGCCGACAACGTGCAGACATTCACGGGGCTCCCGCGCGCGACACCGTCGCAGGAAGCGGCCAAGGAGTTCCGCGTTCTCAACTCCACGTACCTGGCGGAGTACGGCCGCGCTCTCGGCGGGTTCGTGAACATTGTCACCAAGTCGGGCACCAATCGCAGAGACGGGTCGCTCTACTATTTCGGGATGCACGACGCGCTGAACGCGCGGTCGGTCCTCAACACACCCGACGCCGATGTCCTGCATCAGAATCAGTTCGGGTTGACGCTCGGCGCGCCGATCGTCGCGGATCGGACCTTTTTCTTCGGCAACTACGAAGGACAGCTGCGAGATCAGTCGAACCGCTTCTCACGCGTGGTGCAGGACAACCTGGCTGCGCTCAACGCCGTTCGCGCGCAGTTCGGCCTGAAGCAGGAAACCACGAACCAGCTGCAGAAGAACCGCTACCACTCGTTCATGCTGAAGGTGGACCATCACCCGACTGCGAGCCATACGCTGTCGGTCCGCTACAACTTCCTCGATTCGGACACGGACAATTTCCTCGGCGGCGGCGGCCGCGCATCGCCGACCTCCAGCACCGCCCGCGACAACCTCACGCGCGATCAGGCAGTCGTCGCAAGCGTGGCGTCGATTCTTTCCCCTACGCTGGTGAGCGAAGCCCGCGCGCAGGTCGCCCGTCGCACGTTTGATTTTCCGTCGGTCTTGAAGGAGCCGGCGCTCGAGCTCTCCAACTTCATCATCATGGGCAAGAGCACGTCCGACGTGGACTACTACGGCGAGACCCGCATCCAGTACGCGCACAGCCTGACGTGGACGACGGGCGGGCACCAGGTGAAGAGCGGCGTCGACCTCAACCATCTGCGCGACACGTCGCAGTGGGATCTCTTCTTCCCCGCCCGCATCATCTTCCCGTCGCTGGCCGCGTTCCAGACATTCACGCCGGCCGTGTTCTGGTGGCCCTTTCTGATCACCTCCACGAGCGATCCGGGCGTCAGTCCGACCTGGACCGACGACGTGCCGCAGGCGTGGCGCGACGCGACATTATTCGCGCTGAACCATACCTCGTTCGGGTTCTTCGTCCAGGACCACTGGCAGGCCGCCTCCCGTCTGTCGGTCACCTATGGTCTGCGGTACGACGTCGAGAACTATCCCAGCCAGTTCATCACAGAGAGAGATTTCAACAATGTGCAGCCGCGCGTGGGCGCGGCGTATGCGTACAGTTCCCGCGGTGTCATCCGTGGCGGGTACGGCGTCTTCTCCGATCGCCTGGCGAGCAGCATCGGCCAGTTGTTCAACGCGACGCAGTGGTCCAGCGCCGGCTCGCTGCCGAACGCGCAGCGGCTGTTTCCGACCCTCGCGCCGATTCAGGGCACTTTCCAGCAGCGCACCGTCGGCGGCGCCGCCGCTCCGATCGCCGCGCGCACGTTCCTGACCACGGGACAGGTGCCGACCACGAGCAGTCTCGGGCTCGCCGACACGCTCGACGGCGCCATCCGGACGCCGTACAGCCACCAGGCGAGCCTGCAGATCTCGCAGGAGATTGGCCGCGGGATCGCGCTGTCGGCCGGCTATCTGTTCCTCGGCGCCCGCCAGGTGCCCGGGCACACGGGAAACCTGAACGCGTTTCAGAACGGCGTGCTGGCCACCGGCAAACCGATTCTCGGAGGGCGCACCTATCCCGAGGTCGGAGATCTCTTCGTCCAGACGAATACGGGCACGTCGAATTATCACGGCGCCACGTTCGAGGCCGAGAAGCGCTTCGCGAACGGCGTCGGCTTCCATGGCAGCTACACGCTGGCCCGAGTGCGGAACAACGTCGATTCGCTCGCCAACCTCGCCGATCTTCCCGAGGGTCAGGACATCGCAGGGGAAACGGCGCTGTCCAGGCAGGACGTCAGGCATCGGTTCACGCTCACGGTGTTGAGCGAGGTGCCGTCCCATGTGGCGGTCGTCCACGGCGTGAAGGTGAGCGGGCTGGTGTCGATGGAGAGCGGGCGGCGCTTCAACATCTTCGCCGGACGCGATTTCAACCTCGACGGCAACCCCAACTCGGATCGTCCGGGACTGATCGAACGCAATGCCTACCTGGGGCCCGCGTATGCGAGCGTGGACCTGAGGGTGAGTCGTGAGCTTTCGGTGAACGGCCGCGCGCGGCTCG
>Ga0137397_10001882_pt1 | contig 14622 bp, 15 predicted proteins | sample czorhiz116metaG_FD_106658 | JGI IMG/M metagenome (GOLD analysis project Ga0137397, IMG submission 106658) | Vadose zone soil microbial communities from Angelo Coast Range Reserve, California, USA - czorhiz1.16 metaG | ecosystem: Environmental > Terrestrial > Soil > Vadose zone | place: USA... | reverse complement strand
TTAGGCTGTGCTGAGCAAACGTTTGATTGCCCTTTACCGGCTTTACCCCTTGGTCACGATGGACAACTACAGAACGTGTCCTGCCCTTCTTGGCGTCCATTGACAGCTGCCATCAACCGGCCCCGGTCCACATTCCCTCCCACTGTACACTGTATGCCCGAATGCAAATGAAAACAATTCTCCCGGCGGAGACTCCCGCAGCAGTCGAGCGCCAAGCCAAGGGAAAGATCCTGGGTACAAACTACCGTGGCCGGCTTGAGAACTCGGAGCCCCTGACTGTCCCTTGCTCGTTAACCCTGAATCACTCTGGCGATGCACGCCACCCACGATCTGGCAAGCCAGATCCAACGAGCAACCACTCCACTGGCAGCTACTCCACCCCACCTTGGGAAACATCGTATCACGCCATACGTGGCATCAGTCATGCAAACAGAATAATGAATATATAGTATGAGTATAAAATAGTTACAGTACTAATAGCAGTCGAACAAGACAAACCCCAGACGACCAAAAAGAGAGGGTTCAAGAGGTTGTGAAATTAATGTAACCCACCTGCGCGCTGCGCCCGACCACGATCATGATATCACAGCATAACAAAGCGTAACAGAGGCCAAGGAAAAAAAAAAGAAGTTCAACCTAACAGCTTATGCGCGGCGTCACCGGGCCGCCTGCATGCGCTGTTGCATCTCTGCAATTTCGCTCGGCGTCATACTGGCCAGAGCATCGAGCGCCGCTTCGTGTTCCCTCGCGCAATGGCCGACCAGCACGTTGTAAGGTGCGCCAATCGAGTATGTTGCCACTTCTGTGCCTTCATCCACTTCACGCTTCCGCAGCCTGAGCAAAGATGTCAGTTATGTCCAGAAAGACGAGAGAAGCCGACAGAGGCATCTCACAGACACATCCGGCATTGTAGCGTCTGCCCATCGGACTCGTATGCAAGTTGAATATGCTGGATCCCAATCTTGCGATGGGCAGGGGCGGATTCGTTGACATCATCGGTCGCTTGCGGCGCATCATCAGATTGCTCTTGCTCTGGGTTAGGCCCGGGCGGGGTGGACTCGGGTGCTGGCGTTGGAGCTGACTGCGGCGTGTGTTGTGGATGTAACTTAGCATTCTTGTCATCCGGTACAACCCCTGCTTCCTTTTGTGCTTCAGCGATCTCGGGTGTGGGTACAGCATCAGGTATTGGCGCGGGCGTGGCCAGAGGAGTTGTTGAAGATGCAGACTCCGGAGTTGGCGTTATCCTGCGCCGCTTAGACGCACTTTCATCTTCCACGGTCTCTTCTTCCCTTTCACGTCTCAAGTTACGGGACTTCTCCGTAAAGGAGGGAGATTCCGTGGTGGGAGCGACGGAATGGGCTGGTGCAGTACGGGTCTCGCCACCGACAGTGGTTGTGGCTAGCGATGGCTCCACCACTACAGGGGAGGGGGACGAAGTGGACGAAGACGATGGAGGTTGTACCGCGGGTAGAGGCGTCTTTGTCGGCTTCCTGACTGCTGCCGCACCACACGTGCACTTCTCAAGGAGTGCCGTAACAAAATACAGATCAGCATTTACCGCATACGCGCGATAAGCAGCCACGTACCTGCGCCGACATATCTGCAAGTTTTCGTTCCAGATGTCCGCGTGCTCTCCGTTCCATCTGAACGGTAGCAAGACCTGGGCAGTACAACGTCAGGAATTTCCGCAAGGAGAACAAAAACGGGGAGCATACAGTCTCTCAGCTGAGCCTTTGCTTCCTGAAGTGCATGGAGAGCGTGCGCTCGCTCGGCCTGCGAATGTTGCAGCAAGTCAGCAAGGCGCTGCTGCTCGTGCGTGGACCGTATGTGCTCGGACTGAACCATGGCAAGCTCCTGCTGCACCGCGGCGATGGCGGTCGACCACGTCTTCTCAAGGAGCACCTTTGCCGGCTGGAGCACTTTGAAAGCGGCGATCGTAGGCGTAGTCGCGAAACGTTCTTGTTGGAGTTGCTGCTGCTGCTGTGCCTGCGCTTGCAATTGCGCTTGTGTTGAGGATGATGAGGGTGCCGGCACAGGCGACTTATTCGTCTGGGGTCGTTCGGCTATCTGCGTGTGGGGCTGGATCGCCCGCCGGGACCTCATATGCGTTCCTGGCGCCCCAGGGGCTGCTAGTGCCGCTGGCTGTGCTTGCGGTCCCCGTGGTGGCGCTTGCCCTGGCATAGGGGGTTGCGCCTGTTGTGGTCCGTGCAAGCGCGCGAAGCCGGTCACTTGAATTGACGAGGATGTCCTGCGTTGATACTGATCCGGGCTTGGACGCGCCTGCACCGTGGCCGGAACCAGCATTGTAGTTGTCGGATGTGTCACGGTCTGCTGCTGCTGCTGCTGCTGCTGCTGCTGTTGTTGTTGTTCTGGCGGGAGAGTTGATGGTCGTTGTCTAGGTGCTTGTGGTTCTATAATATGAGTTGGGGATGGGAGTGGAGCTGGTGCGAGTTGGGCGTGTACAACGCCATTTTCCGCGTGCAAAACCTGCTGCTGTTGTCGTTGCAGTTGCCGTTGTTGTTGTTGTTGTTGATGTTGCAGCAGCAGCTGCTGCTGCTGTGGGTGGTTGGAAGACACGTGTTGGGGGTTCTGCAGACGCGTGCCCAGTTCATGCGCGTGCTGTATCCAACCGTCGCCAGGAGAAACGCGCTCACGCCCGTGAGAGGGAAAGAACGTGGGCTGATGTGAAAGTAATTGAGGGTGAGCAGACGGTGGGGGCGTTAAAATCGATGAGCCACTCGGAGGAGTGGGCGCGTGGGGGTCAATGACAAGCGCATGAGGCCGAGGATGCGATGGTGGCATGGCGGACGGGAATGTCGGCGCAGAAGACATGAGTTGGACATTAGCGTGTACCTGTGCGGTTGACATTGGGATGTGAATCAAAGGGACGAAGCGGCCTCTTTTTTTTGCACGGGGCGGTGTTTAGTGGCAACGGTAAGGTGAAAGGACTGGAGTATATTAGAATCTGACTAGACGTGTTATGTAACCCGACTTATCACACATGGAAACGCTTATCATCATCAGTCATCAAATTACGTCAGAAATACCGATCCATAAACGACCGAAAACAAAGCCACGCAAAACGACAAGCAGATGTGTAGACGATATGCATGTATGTGATGAGATGCAACGGGTAGAGAAAAACATAACAAGATCAGAGAACTAAACCGTAAAAGCGTTATCATAATCGATCGTGAAACAAAAAAGAAAAGAAGAAATCCCTGTCTATGCGTGCTCACCCCTTGACGCTCTTCTCCTTCTCTTTCTCCTTCTTCTCCTTATCGCCAAAGATCTCCTTCAGCTTCCCTAGAAGACTGGGCCGCTTCTCGCGCTTTTGCTGACTCGAAAACCGCGACGAACCAGTTGGCGAACTGTTTCCGCTTTTGTCCCGTCCAGGAAACGAAAACTTCCGTGATGTCTTCCGGGTTGCCGTCGTGGGCAACGACGGTACAGCGGTGGAGGTGCTGGCCGTGCTTGAAGATTTGGTGTGACCGTTGACAGCAGGAGCGGTGGGCTTCATCGCTTCAGATGGCTTGGTGTCAGGCTCGGCGGCGGGTGTAGGCTTAGTGCTCTCGGCAGATGCGGAGTCTTGGTCTACGGCGGGGGCTGGTGCAGGGGAGGGCGTAGGCTTGCATGATTCCGGTACAGTCGCTGCTTCTTCACGTTGTAGGGGCGGCCCAACTTCAGATTCTGCAGCAGACGCGGACCCTTCGACCATGGGGGGCTCGGGAACAGGTTCGACGACATGAACAGCAGGCTCTGGCTCTGGCTCGGGTGCAGGCTCCGGTCCCGCAGCAACCTTAGCCTCTTCGCCAAGAGCAACGGTTGCATCTTTCGGCGGCTCGGCCCCCGAAGCAGACACTCCGTTTTCTACTGACGTCGGCGGAACCTCCTCCGCTGGCCCTCCAACTCGAGCAGCATCCGCATCCCATGTCCCTTCTGTCCTCGGCTCTGACGCGCTTGCAGCAGCCTGCTCTTTGACTTGAGCTACTACCACGGAGGCACGGGCACCTGCAACGAAACGCACCGGTGCGTGCGTTGAGCGCTCCTGATCAATATCGGATTGGACTGGAGAGGAGACAGTAGCGGCGACGGGTTCCTTGGGAGCTTGGGGCACAGGCGCGGGCTGTATGTGATCGACGATCTCTTTATCGAGCCTTAATGTATAATGATCGGGGTTCGAACGTACCTCTTCTGAAACCCTCTCCACCTCTTGGGGGTCTGGAGCGACCTGGGCAACAGTCACGTGTTGAACTGCTTCAGCTGCTGGGGTTATGACCGCCTTGACATTCTCTGTAGATGGCACTTCTGGTGCAGGCTCAGTAGTTGGGGTAGCGGCTTCGTGCGGCTCATCGAGGGCGGATCCATTTGCCACGGGTTTGTCAGCATTCACCGGAACCTTTTCCGCGTGCTCAGGCTCCACCCCGGGCTCTGAGTGGTACGACGGGGGGATAGTGGGGGGCTTTGGGGGCGCTGTGTAGACGTTGTTGACGAAGCCATGGTCGATCTCCGTAGGCTCTGTGCCATTGGTCATCCAGCGACCGTCAACAATGAACTTGTACGCGATCTTGTCTCGCCATGGAATCAAGACTGGTGCTTCGAAGCCATCGGGCTTGCGGGTGAGGCGGAGAGAGGAAGACCACTGTATACAGAGATGTGGTGCGGAGGAACAGATGAATGAGGGGAGACGGAGCGAGAGACCCGTGGATATACCGGGCATGGGCAAAACAAAATAAAAAAAGAGAAAAAAAATAGGGAGGAGGCAGGCGGACTTGCCTGGTCGAAAGTTCCAGTAACGATGACTTCGTTGGCATCGGTGTGCGGCCTGTATTTAAGTAGAGGAGACGATTAAGGGCCGATGGCCTAGAAACACGGTTAGACGGCGTGGTAGCGCACCATCGGAGTATGACCTGGTGAAGGTCTTGGGAGGACATGACGAATGATGGGATCGAGCTAGTGAACAGGCCTAGTCAAGAAAAGCTATGAACTTTGAGGGGGGCGAGGGGGTGTGAGGGAAACGTGTGGGATGGGATGAGAGTCCGCGATCCTCGTGTTCGCGGAACGGAGACACGGAGGATATTGGCAAGTAGGTCAACGTGAACGAACGAGAACCTCGAGTGAGATGTTTGCCTTTGGAGGGGACCACGGCGGTGGACAGCGGACAAGAACCCTTGGGCCAAGCTCGTCTCTCATATTGACGTCTCGCCTCGCACTTGACGTAATTTTTCGCTCCCACGCCCGCATAAACCCCATCCGAAGCGAGACCTCGAAGGAAAAGAGGAAAAACGAAAAGATAGTGTAGAGTCCATTCCAATCAAAATGCATTTCGTGCCTCGCCCAAGCCACGATGATCCCATCAACCCGAGGCTACAATATCACATGCATCTACGGAAACGAACACGCGTGTTCATAAGTTACGTTCTATGAATCGTGTCTTCCATTCCCTGGTGGACTGTGATTGCCTGTTCTCTATAGGATAATCATTTCATTTTGGCCCCTTGGACTGCCTCGCTCATGACAAGCCTTTTCCTCGGATGTCATCATGATCACCGGGCCCGAGTGCTCAGTGCAGGTCATGTAAGCAATCTTACGCCGGCTGACCCATCGTTCACATGGTGTCTGACAATCTTGATGTGTTGTCCGCAGAACCACGTATATATATGCCCATCCTTTCCTTTCCAAACACTCACCCTGCTCTTATTTGATCTTCTCTATGGCTGCGAATCTCTTGAGGTCAGCTCACGATGTGGTGAACCGCGAGTATGACTATATCGTCGTCGGTACGTACGTGATCCGTTCGCACCCGTTCCTTTAACCTAATCCGTACAACAGGCGGTGGAGTATGTGCTGCCCCGTCTCACTCTCCCGGTTAGCTCACACGTGCAGACCGCCGGCCTTGTAGTAGCGTCACGCTTGTCAGAGGATCCCACCACTTCGGTGCTCGTTCTCGAAGCCGGACGTGCGAATCTCAATGACGACTCGATCAGTGCGTTCTTTGTCCTACTGCCCCCGCCTCCCTTTCTCACGACGCGCGCAGCCATGTCCGGCACGTTTGGAAAGAACTTCTTCCAGCCCGAATATGAGTGGGGATTCATGACTGTGCGCACGTTACTATCATACTCGGTCATTCGCGCTTGACGCGGATCCCATATTCTTTCGTTATCTCAGGTCCCTCAAAAGCACAGCAGCGACACCTCCTTCTACTGGCCTCGGTAAGCACGCCTTATGTGCATGCTCGTCGCACTGATCATTGCCCCTACCAGCGGCAAGAGCCTCGGTGGCTCATCTAGCATCAACTTTTATGTTTTCTCGCAACCACCCGCTTCAGATATCGACGGTATGACTGCCGTCGCATGGCCCTTGCCCACCGTTAATAATCGTGCCGTTGTATGATAGCGATCGAAAAGCTCGGAAACCCGGGTTGGAACTGGGAGACCTACCTGCGCTACTCGAGAAAGAGCGAGCGGTGTGTCCCTTCCCAATCCCCGTCCCATTATGCCTGTTGTTGACTGTGTGACCCAGTTTCACCCCGCCTAGTATGCAAGAAGCAGAGGCAGAGCGTCTTCATTTTGATCCCGCACATCATGGAACCGATGGTGAGCGACGCGGGATACATTATTCAAGTGTTGGATAGTAGCTGACCATGGATACAGGCCCTATCTCTACCTGCTACCCACCGCTGCGTTCTGGCTGGGATACTTTGTACCAAGATGTATGTAGCACCAACCCTTTCGTACCTGCGACTTGGTCGGTTACTGACGACAATTAGACTCTTGGTAACCTGGGCCTTCCTCCTGCAAAAGACGCGGCAAGTTCCGAACTCACCTGCTCTCGAATCCCGTTGCTCACTTTCTTGTCTCCCAGACTCAAGGAGATGTATGTATCAGCGTGCCGAATTGCGTAGTCATACGCCAGGAAGCTGATCTCGATCACAGGGTAACGCAGCTTGGATGGCGACTTGTTCCGTCAATCCCGAAACCAACCGACGTTCCTATTCCGTGGTACGCCTGCCCGTTCCCTACCTAATGTTGCCTCTGTAAGCTCACAGGCGTTCATAACTGTCCTCAGGAATATCTAAACCAAGCAGGCACACGCAAAAACCTTCATGTGGTTGTGTCCTCGGCTGTAACGAGGGTTCTATTCAAGGACGAGAAGAGCGCAGCAGGTGACGTGGTTGCGTCTGGCGTTGAGTTCGTGCATGAGAGCAAGACATATACTGCGCGCGCAAGCCGGGAAGTGATCCTCAGCGCCGGGTGAGTATGCTCTCTGGAATACTTGACATGGTCCAACCCTGTGGTAGTGCAATCAAGACTCCTCAGGTACAAACTCGTGTCGCATCTGGCTGATTGTTTAAGAATGACGGCTGATCTATCAATAGATCCTCGAGTTCTCGGGCATCGGTAATCCCGAAATTCTCGCCAAGATCGGTGTCAATCCCAAGGTTGGCCTACCCAGCGTCGGGGAAAACGCCCAAGAACACATCTTCGCCGCTCTCGCCTTTGGTATGAAGTTTCAACTTCTCGTTGCCGCCATCGTCGTCACTTACCGTACATCAAGAGCTCAAAAATCCAGAGAACTACAACACGCAGGAACCCATAGCGGATGAAGCGGTCCTGAAGGATCAACTGGGGCTCTAGTAAGCTTTTCTTTAGCCTCGTCACTAGGATTCAGAAGCATGACCCGTGCCGCGATGATAACAGCGCGGAGCACAAGGGACTCTTCCTCCTCTCCTTCCTCGGCATCGGCACCGCCTCCCTCACCCGCCTCTCCCCCGATGGTCCAGCGCTTACGGCTTCGCACGTCACGCGGATCCGAGCCACGCCGACCGAGACCTGGAAGCCCGGCATCGCGGAGCAGTATGCTCTGCAGCTCGACAAACTCAGCGCTGGTACGGCCAGCTTGGAACTCGTCAGCATGCCGACGTACTTCTCTCGCCCGAGTGTGTCCCACCCTCCTTCCCACCCTGCCCTGCTGTGGCGTTGCTAACGGAAGAATGCCAGACCCTCCTGAGCCAGGAAAGAAATACGTCACGATTGTGTCGATTTTGAACCACCCCTGGTCGCGCGGCACCATCGTACGTCCTTGGCCCAATCCTTTTTCCACGCATCTTGAAACATTCGCCTTACTGTAGCACGCGGCGTCTGCGGATCCCCTCGCGCAACCCGCCCTAGACCCGCACTATTATGAAGACGACTTTGGTCAGTTGTTAACTTGAGGCGCTTCGCTGGCCAAAGGGCCTGTGCTCATACGCCACGGCGGACACCAGATTTGCAAAACATGGTCGAGCTGGTCAAGTTTGTGCGCCGACTCGGCAAGACATCGCCCCTTAGTGACATCATCGGTGTGTGGCGCATTTCCCTTCCCCGATCCCCAACAGCCTGTTCACAAGCTTATCCGTGTCTTGTCTGGCTGTTTTTTGGGGGTGTGGCAGCGCGGGAGCATAATCCCGGCCCAGGGATACAAACGGACGAGGAGCTCGTCGCGTGGGTCAAGCAATACACAAACTCGATCGCCCGTACGCCGCTCTCACACTCGCCCCAGTCTTTGCGCCGAATTTTCCGTTCTACTATCCGAACGACCGCCTGCTGACCTTTTTTTTTTGCCTCGCCTCACCCCAGACACATCGGGGACATGCTCGATGCTCCCGCGAGACAAAGGTGGGGTTGTCGACCCACGACTGAAGGTCAGTAATGTTTAAGAAAATAAATAAATACATAATGACAAAAATTTGCCACCGCCACGCCGCACGCCGCCTTGCGTGGATGCTACGGTTCCGGTTTGGCGCTTCTTTTTGTTTTGCTTGTAGGTGTACGGCACACACAACTTGCGCGTCGTCGATCTTTCAATCCTTCCTTTGCACATTGGCGCGCCGACACAGAGTATGTCATGCCCGTTTCACTCCGTGCCATGTGCTGATACTTGGCCTATTCACAGCGTACGTGTATGGCTTGGCTGAACAAGGTAAGGGCCAGCATCTTACAATCTTGCGTTTCTTCGTCGCCGATGACTGACGTGGGGCCGGGCCTGTGACGTGGGTAGCGGCCGATATCATCAAAGGCGTCATTTGATGACCCCTCTGTTGGACTGCAGTGATGCAGACTCTTGGTATCGGATGGAGAGTGGCCCGAGTTGTCAGGCAGGACTGACCAATCTCAGGCTGACGAAATCACGTCGTTGGGTGAAAATCAGAAATCTGACAGTAGCTGATCAAGCGCTCATTTGGTATTTTTTTTGCTGACTGACGCATGTATATATTCTGGTCACCAGCAATACAATGCAACCTATTACCGATGTACAGTACGCATTTCCAGTAAATGTCTATGGTCACATCCGAACTATGAAATCGATTACAAAAATGGCAGAGGAAAGAAATTGCTTGAAGGTAATGGTGTTGTTGCGGCTACATATTCTAGTTCGCGGGTATAACCACGAATATAGATATAAAGACGAGAAGGATGATGCCGATCGTGAAGAGGAGCACAGGACGATAATTCATGCTTCCGACCTCTCTGAGCCCAAACCACCCTGGCATCCAACGCTGGAACAGCCTGAGGGAAGTCACCCTCAGGCTATCCAGCAGCAGCTCACGCCATGCGACTTGGAGTTCACCACACTCATTCCACCCAGGACATATATGCTCGGTATTTGAGAAACCGAAGTCGATGATCTTCGGATACAAACCCCACTGTTTGACTATGTTCCTGGGCGCGAAATCCCTGTGTTCGACTCCACAGCGGTGGATCGAGTATAACTCACAAAATAAGATAAGCCTGTCACATAATCGAAGAATTAGCACAAATCTCGTCAAAATGCCGCGAGACACACCTCTGTAGGAGGTAGAGTGACGTAAAGTCCTTGAGGGACGAACCGCCGTAGGACACTACAAGCGCTCGTCCGCCATACCATTTATATTCCCCGTAAAGGTGGGGGACAACCCATCCAGCAATTCGGCCAAGCTTACCATACGCCGCTGTCTCATTCTTAAGTTGCCGTTCGATGTCCGCTTTGTTCTTCCGAGGAATGGTACCAAACTTGACGATGATGTCCGATTTGCTTGACGCGTACACAGACGACCAACCCCCACTAAGATGGCGATCGAGGTGTATCAGAGGGTGTTCATCGGAATGTGCGTATTGGGACGGGTCAACAAGGGTGAGCCGCATCAAAATTCCACCTAAACATCGAACGCTCATGCTTCCCGGAGCCCGGGCCTGGACCAATTCGTCAGTGCCATGGGTGAAAGAACAAGAATGATATCTGACCTTTGCTAGTCTGCCTGAATAACGGGAGCTCTCATCCGCTTCTTTCGTCGTCTCAAGTCGTCGTCCCAACTGTCGACATCCTTGAACATTGTATCTTGACCCCAGACTCGATGAAGATGGGTCGGGATCTCCCAAGGGGACGGGTAGGTCGAATTTCTGCCTCAGAGCCTTATCACCGACGTTGAGATGCTCGGTGAGCAGCATATATACGACCAAGCTCCAGAGTGGTGGTGATTGCTCGGCAGCTTGGCGCCCTTGCTGATCGCCAGGTTCAACACAGAAAGTCAAGATAGGCGAACAATAGAGAGTATTGTCTGGCGAACGTGGCATATAGATGATCATGTAATTCAGTGCACTGAAGATGATGCCCCAACGGACCCGGGGTTGAACATCAGTTGCATGGTAAGTCAGCTAGAGGTAGAGATGAGTCAAACCGTAGACCGCTAACAGAGACAACAGCACGAACCTTGCCCAGGGTGGCCTTGTAGCCATCGAAGGTGATTGTTGATGACTCGGACCATAGCCCTGCGACCGATTCGTGTGCTGTCGTCTGCTCCTCGAGTGGCCTGATGAACTTAGTGAATGCCGCTGGGGATTTGTCTTCCCAGAGCACTTTGATCATTTTGTCATCTCGACCCCGATACAAATGATCTGTGACCACTTCGCCGTGTTTCGTGCACTGTTCCCCATCGAAATCCACATCTGTCCCCGTAAGGGCGTGATAAATATGTTTGACCATGCCGGAGAAATGTTCGGCGATGATACTGGCCCCATATTCGGAATTGAACTCGAGTGTGCGCTCGCACCTGGCTCGTAACTGGCCCAGTTCATTTTCAGGCGTGAACGTCCCGAGGCGGGTGGTGAACTGTGTGCCCACTGCCTCACTGGAGAAGTGCACATCAAGGATTTGATGTAGGTGACCATGCATCATCGAGGGTAACCTATTTACGAGACGGATGCCGGATGGACGTCGATTGGGGCCCCATTCATGAGGAATAAAGGCTGAAGGATTGGCAGAGCACTCTCCGGTTGCGTCAACCTTTGATAAATGAATAATAGTGTCTTGTCCATTCGGAAGTAACAGCTCCCTCCACGTATGGATAGGAACGTCAGACATCTGAGGGAGAGAGAGGAAGCAGTGCAACCCCTGACAAACCCTTGCCGAGAGTGTGCCGAGAAGTAGCTTCTCATATTCCGCTAGTCTCGTTCCCAGCCGGTCACATTCGATCTCCGACCCAAGTCCCGACGGGCGGGTGGGGAACTTCGTCATTCCCAGGGTCTTCCCCCTTTCGTCCAACCGCGACCAATCCAACCAATCTGACCAATCGACGGCCAATCCAGACAGCCGACGAATGACAGGCCTACTACTACCATGGTCCATCAATTCGCCCCGAGTCCGACCCAGCGCGCCTGGACAACGATGCAACACCATATTGAGGGGTTTCCTGACTCGAGCACGGCCAGTAGGACTAGTCTTTGGTGGTCGTTAATCCGTGCAGTGTGTCACGGTGCGTCTCTTTTCCTCTTTTCTCTTTGTCTTGCCCTTTCCCTTTCCCTTCAAGCTTCCCTTCCCCTTTCGCGTGGTTTTCCTAGGCTTCGTCTATGACATTCCGTCATCGCCATGCCCTCCGTCTGCCTGTTGCTGCCAACAAGCCTCGACCCCACTGCGCATGCTCCCCCTCTTACTGCAGATTCCTCTCCGGCCCCTTCCCTTCCGCCCTCTGAGCCCCGATCCCTACTGTTAACAATGCTTACCATCTCCATCCTCGCCTCGAATCCGCACTGACCACATTTGCCGTACCGCCCGTACCAAGCTGCCTGTAAGGACAGCGTGGCGCTGGCCTTGCACCAGCCCACTCCCCCTCTCGCCTGACCACGTCCGACAGCCGACCGACAGGTCCGATGCCGCGTGTCCGGGCGCTCGGTTGCCTGCTCGCGTCCTGCCTCGAGCGATCGCCCCTTCCCCTTCCTTGCGCCTCGTGTCGCGCGCCCGTGCGGCTGTGGATCTTTCATGGGAGAGACTATCACTTAGTAGGCTAGATTGTAAGACGGTAGCCTTTGTTATAAAAGCTGCGCCGTCGCCGAGTCGAAAGACCCAAGGCAAGCAGAGACGGGGCCTTTCCCCCTCTTCTCCCTCTGCTCTGCGCGAACCCCTCCTCGTTGAGTGCCCCCCGTCAACCTGAAGCTGAGAGAGCCGTAAGACGTCCCGGTCGCTCGAGCAGGCCCTCGCCGTATTCTACCACCGACGACGCAAACCGAGCCACGAGGGCCGTCGCGCGCTCATCGGTTTGAGGGGCCCCTTTTCTTCCATTTTTCAGTCATCAGTCATTTTCAGTCAGTCTCGCCGCCAGCAAGTCGTATCGTATTCGTGCCGTATCGCCCCCATTCTCTCGTTGTTTCCACTGCCGCCTGTGCCCCGCGTGCACACCCCTTCCCTTCCCTTCCCTTCCCTTTCTTTCTTCCCCTCCCGCACGTCGCCTCCCTTCCGGGAATGCGACGTGGCCTTGGCCCCGGTCGCGAGACCACCCCCTTACTCACTCACACAGGCCCACCTTAGAATCTCGTGTTACATGCCTGAGTTTATCGTACATTGTTGGACTGGAAGGGCCGGCCCTTGCAACATTCAAGTATAATATTTATCTGTACATAAACATTTTCTTTTTTTTTTCAATACATATTGGTGCAGACTGGTGCAGGTGCAGACATTGGGTGCAGATGTTGAGTCCAAGTTGTCATCATCGATGATGTATCAGTATCTAGCTGCTCAATAGACTTGCATTTTGAATACAGTACTGTTAATCACCCAGATACCATACATTGTATGGGTTCCCAGAAAAGGAAGAAATGGGTATATTCTACAGCCAAAACCTAGCAACCATACACTGAGTCAGCTGTATGAGTACCAGGTAGGGTTACAGTACCTGTCGAAAAGACTGACATGACATACCCAGCACATGTACAACTGCTTTGTGACCCTAACCCAAGGTCAAGGCCAAATGGGCAAAACAGCCTGGTGTGGACCCCCCTGGGCACTTTCAGAACTTGTTTTCAGTGCAATCCCCTTTGGAGTGACCAATAAGCCCCTTACCCTGCCCCTCTCGGCATCAGCAAAAAAAAACTTGTCTTATTCCACTTATTCCATCTTATTCCTTACTTAAACCTAAAATAAGAGGGATAAATTGTAATAAGTTGAAATAAGGCAAGTTTTTTTTTCCTGATGTCCTACCCCTTCCCTCACTGTCAACATTACTTGGTTTGTAAATTCAAAAACTATAAGTAATTCACAAAATGAATATAAGATCTTTTTGTTGTCTATAATTGGAAAAGATGTCCAATAAATCTTTGAATTTTATACCAAAACATTGAGTTTTTTTTTGGTATCCACTGGTATTCCTTTGTGTTAACCGAAGAAACCTTAAATTTAATCAGACATATTTTCCAATTATAGACAATGAAAAGATCTTATATTCATTTTGTAAATTACTTACAGTATAGTTTTTAAATTTACAAACCAGGTAATGTTGACAGTGCTTTCTACCCCTTCAGTCCCAGTGAAAACTGGTTCTGAGCCTGTCAGAGTGAATCTGACCCTATGTGGGCATGACTGAGATCACCTGACACTTCGCAGTTCAAATCTGAGTTGTGCTTCAATTGATCATCTTCTCATTGTCATGTCTTATCTTTTTGTTATTAAATTTCATTGAATTCAGACTAGTGGTGACCAATGGAAGCCAGCCACTGGCAAGCTGCCCAAGTGATGCCAAGTGCAACTGGTATGTCCAATGCTCACCTAGTAACCATATTCAGCATTCTAACACTTTGCAGTATAGGGGGGTGCTGGACCTTCCAACTGAGTTATTCATTATGATTTCCACATCAGCAAAAATCAACATTTCTTATTCCATCTTATTCCTCTTATTTTGGGGGTAAGAAGGGAATAAGTAGGAATAAGACAAGTTTTTTTTTACTGATGCACCCATATGGATCATCATGACCTTCAAGCATTTGCTGTCACCTCACAAGCCATCTGTCACTCGCTGTTACCAGAATACCTGCACCAGCATGGTCTTGTGATGAAGGATGTTTGTGCAGAAGGTTTGAGTGTAGAACTTTGTGCTTTAAGTGGATATGCATCTCTTGGACTGTGGGCCATTTCCCCAATCTTCCATCCTTCCAAGGAAATATACTGCTTGATCCCTTGTGGCACCAAGGAAGCTCAAAGTGCTATGGTGTTCCCTAGGTGTTTCCTTTTCCAGCCTTCAAATATGCATGAGCTTTGGGAATTCCGCCTCTCCCTGCATGGCTTGAATCCACTCCTGTTGACATCTGAGTTTATGAAGATGCAAAGGTTGTTCTACAC